>Ga0182745_1000781_pt1 | contig 32830 bp, 28 predicted proteins | sample eDN3rd30CKraftBY_FD_128523 | JGI IMG/M metagenome (GOLD analysis project Ga0182745, IMG submission 128523) | Enriched backyard soil microbial communities from Emeryville, California, USA - eDNA 3rd pass 30_C Kraft BY (version 2) (version 2) | ecosystem: Environmental > Terrestrial > Soil >...
GGCCTCGCCCTCCGGGTACTCCACCAGGACGGGACGGCACAGCGGCGCGAGGCAGTGGGCCAGCGCGAGGAAGCCGGAGCCGCGCGCGCCCAGGCCTGGCAGCAGGAGCACGCGAGGCCCCTGGCCCGGCCCCAGCTCGGTCAATTGCACCTCTCGACGCATGTGACGCCCTCGTGGATGCGGCAGGGAACAATCGCCCGTGTGGGGATTCTGCCCTGACCCGCAGCGCGCCTGCACGGCGTGCGGGCGGACGACCTCCGCCGCGGGCTCAGGCGCCCAGCGAGCGGAGCGCGGCCCCCCGGCCCAGGCCCAGGAAGGCGCGGGTGCGCTCATGGTGCGGGCTGGCCAGCACCCGGGCGGGCGGCCCCTCCTCGATGATGCGCCCGCCGTACAGCACCAGCACGCGCGCGGCGAGCTCCCGGGCGAAGCGCATCTCGTGCGTCACCGCCACCAGCGTGAGGCCCTCCGAGCGGAGCTGCTCCAGCAGGTCGATGAGCGCCCCCACGCGCTCCGGGTCCAGCGCGCTGGTGGGCTCGTCCATGAGCAGCACCTCCGGCTCCATCGCCAGCGCGCGGGCAATGGCCACCCGCTGCTGCTCTCCGCCGGAGAGCTCGGAGGGGTACGCGTCCTCGCGGTGGGACAGGCCCACCTTCTCCAGCAGCGCCCGGCCCCGCTCGACGGCCTCCCTCCGGCCCACGCCCTTCACGTGCATGGGCGCCTCCGTCACGTTGCCCAGCGCGGTGCGGTGCGCGAACAGGTGCCACTGCTGGAAGACGAAGCCCACGCGGCGGCGGATGCGCCGCACCTGCTCGCCCTGCGCGCGCACGTCGCCCGGCGCCAGCGTCTCGGAGCCCACGCGCACCACGCCCGCGTCGAAGGGCTCCAGCCCGTTGAGACACCGCAGCAGCGTGCTCTTCCCGCCACCGGAGGGCCCCACCAGCGCCGTCACCTCGCCGGGCGCGAAGACGGCGTCGATGCCGTCGAGCACCAGCCGCCCCTCGTAGCGCTTGCTCAGCTTCTCGACTTCAATCATCCGCGCTCCAACCTTGCTTCCAGCCGCCGCGCCAGCCGGGACAGGGGATAGCTCATCACCAGGTACAGCAGCGCACACAAGGCCCCCGGAATCAGCCAGCTCCGAACATCCACCGCCGTAATCGTCATCCGCTTGGTGAGCTCCACCACGGAGATGACGGACACCAGGGAGCTGTCCTTGAGCAGCGCGATGAAGTCGTTGGTGACGCCCGGCAGGGCCACCCGGAAGGCCTGCGGCATGATGATGCGCCGGAGCGCCAGCCGCAGCGGCATGCCCAGCGCCAGCGCCGCCTCCAGCTGCCCACGCGGCACGGCCTGCACGCCCGCCCGGTACACCTCCGCCTCATAGGCCGCGTAGTTCAGGCCCAGGCCGAGGATGGCCGCGCTGAGCGGGTCCAGCCGGAGCACCCCGGCCAGCCCGTAGTAGAGGACGTAGAGCTGGAGCAGCACCGGCGTGCCCCGGAACAGCTCCACATAGGTGGTGGCCAGCCGGCCCGCCCAGCGGGGCCCGTACAGCCGCGTCAGCGACAGGCCCACGCCCAGGGGGATTGCGAGCAGCATGGCCCCCACCGACACCAGCAGCGTCACCCCCGCCGCCTGGAGGAACAGCACCAGCTGCCCCCAGCCCATGCGGGCGGTGTGCGTGCTCGCCAGGACCTCGCGCGTCTGCGCCTCCGTCCAGTCCACCATCCGCTGCTGCGCGGCGCTGTCGATGCCCCACCGCTGGAAGATGGCGCGCAGCTCGCCCGAGCGCGCGATGCGCCCCAGCGCCTCGTCGAGCGCGTCCCGCAGGTCCTCCTCGCCCGGCCGCACCGCGATGGCGTAGTAGCCCTCTCCCACATCGCCCACCACCCGGAGCCCCGGGCGCGGCTGGCCGTAGCGCTGGGCGATGATGTCGTCCATCAGCACCGCGCGCACCCGGCCCTGCTCCAGGTCGATGTAGGGCTCCTCCACGCCCTCGTAGGGTACCGCCTCCACGCCGCTGCGCTGGAGCAGGTCCCACGCCAGCGAGTTGGCCAGGGTCCCCACCCGCTGGCCGCGCAGCGAGGCCAGGCTGGTGACGGCCTCATCGCCCCGGCGCGCCAGGAGCCGCAGGTTGAAGACGTAGTACGGCCGCGTGAACAGGATGCGGCCGGCGCGCGCCGGCGTGACCTCCATGCCGTTGAGCGCCACGTCGAACGCGCCGCGCTCCAGCGAGGGGATGAGGTTGGACCAGTCGTTCTGGACGAACCGGGCGCGCACGCCCAGCTCGCGCGCGAGCGCCTCCGCCAGCTCCACCTCGAAGCCCCGCATGCCGCCCGGTGCGTCGGGGTCCTCCGTGGCATAGGGCTCTCCGCCCTGGGCATCCGCCCCCCAGCGCAGCTCCCCCGTGCGGCGCACCCGCGCCAGGCCGGTGTCCTGCTCCGCGCCACATGCCGGTAGCCCCGCCAGCGCCAGCAGGGCCAGGAGGAAGGGCAGGAGGAATGAGGACCTTCTGGCCGGGGACAGGGACACGCTCCTTCTGGCGTCGCGGGCCCCTCGCCATACGACAGGTGCCGCCCTGCCGCCAGTCGCGCCTGACGGGAGCGCCCGGTGCTGCTAGGTCCCAGAGCCGGAGCGGCATCCCGCCGGCTCCCAGACCTGGGGTTCCCCATGGCATGGTGGTTCTATGCCCTGCTCTCCGCGGGCTTCGCGGCGTTGACGGCGGTGCTCGCCAAGGTGGGCGTGGAGGGCATCCCGTCCACGCTCGCCACCGCCATCCGCACCGTCGTCATCCTCGTGTTCGCCTGGAGCATCTCCCTGGCCCGCGGCGAGCACCACGCCCTGCCCTCCATCAGCCGCAAGACGCTGCTCTTCCTCGTCCTCTCCGGCGTGGCCACCGGCCTGTCGTGGCTGGCCTACTTCCGGGCGCTCCAACTGGGCCCCGCCTCCCGCGTGGCGCCCATCGACAAGCTCAGCCTGCCGCTCACCCTGCTGCTGGCCGTCCTCATCCTCCAGGAACCCCTCACATGGCGGCTGGCCGTGGGCGTGGCCCTGATGGCCGCGGGTGCATTGCTGACGATTAAATGAACCCTCAGCGAAACCCCCGGCGGACGCAATTCCTCCCACCCTGTCGCAGGTGCGGACCTGACCCCGCAGTATTTTCCAGACTCGGGGATTTTCCGTAGAAGCCCGTCTAGAGTGCGCGCCCGAGGAGCGACGTTGTCATGGAAGCGTTCAAGGTCTTGATAGTCGATGACGAGCCGCCCATCGCACGCGCGCTGCAGCGGCTGTTGAAGCGAGAGGGGTTCGAGGTCCAGATTGCCTTCAACGGCAACGAGGCGCTCGAGCGGCTGGGCGGGTTCGAGCCGGACATCGTCCTGTCGGACTTCCGGATGCCAGGGATGACGGGCAGCGAGCTGCTCCAGCGCATCAAACGCAGCCATCCGCTCGCGCTGCGCCTCATCATCTCTGGCTATGCGGACTTCAAGTCCGTGGTGGCCTCGGTGAACGAGGGCGAAATCTGCCGCTTCATCAGCAAGCCCTGGGACGACGCGGAGCTGGTGACGTACCTCAAGAGCCTGCTGCGGCACCGCGAGACGATGGCCAGCCTCTACGCGCCCTTCCGGGACGCCCCCCTGGGCGTGAACGCCGAGGTGGGCATGTCGGAGGCGTCCATGGTGCTCAAGGTGCAGGTCGCCGACCCGTCCTTCCCCGCCGAGCAGGCCGTGTCCCTCATCGAGCGCTTCGCGGGGCTGCTGGCCAACGACAGCCTCAAGGTGGTGGGCGGGCTGCTCGAACGCTATGGCGGGCGCCTGTCCTTCATGGCGGACGTGGGCGGACCCCAGCGGCTCCGCCTGGAAGTCCCCGTCCCCACCGTGGAGTCCCCCAACGCGCTCCGCCCCGGCGCCCGCGACGCCTGAGTTGCCCCGCCAGCCCCCGACGCAGCGCGACATTCGTTTCACCGAAGGGAATCTCCCCGGCACGTTCTCACCCTGCGCAGGGGGCGCTGGAGCGCGCCTACCGGAACTTCGACGTGACGGGCACCCCGCGGGGGTCTACCGCGGCACGTCCTGCGCCCGCGCCTCGTCCGAGGCGGTGGGCGCGAGCCCGGCGAGCGTCTCCACGTACCGGGCGGCCACGCGGAGGAAGCGCGCGCCTCGCACTCCGGTGAGGTACTGCCGCTTCATCGCGCGCGTCGCCCCCACGTAGAACATGGCGCGGCGGATGCGCTCGTTCTCCCGGGCCGAGCGCTCGCGCGCCCCGGCCATCCACTGCTCCGCGGTGTCCAGCGCGTCCAGGCCCGCGAAGAAGACGATGGGGCACTCGTGCCCCTTGCACGAGAACACGGTGGTGGCGCGCACGTGGTCCACGCCGCTGACGCGGAAGTCCGTCACGTCGCGGCCTCCCTTTCCGCCGTAGGCCTCCGCCGGGACGCCCGCGCGCTTGAGCGCCTCCGTGAACTGGGACGGCATGACGGGGGCCACCACGAGGATGTCGCCCGGGTGGACGCCCTCCTCGCGGATGAGGCGGGCCACCTCGCGGGCCACCTGCCGCGCCTCGCTGGCGCTGGAGGCGAACCCGCGCACCTGGGGCAGCACGCCGCCGCGCTCGGTGGACTGGACGCGGAAGAGCCCCTCCAGCGTCTCCTCCGGGAGCCAGACGAGCCCCTCGCGCGCCAGCTCGCCCACCTTCATGTACTCGCGCATGCCGGGCTCGGCAGCGCCGTGCTGGCGCAGCGGGTCCAGCACCACGTTGAAGGCCACGTCGAGGATGTCCCGGGTGGCGCGGAACGTCTCCTTGAGGACGCGCGTGCGCCCCCGGAAGGACAGCCCATCGGGGAGTTGCTCCTTGAGCGCGTCGATGGGCACCTGGCCATAGACGTTCTGCGAGTCGTCCATGAAGAGCTGGAAGCAGCGCACCTCGCGCCCGTCCGGCAGCGTGTCCGGGCGCACCAGCGCGTGGAGCATGGCCAGCGCCCTGGCGTCCATGTCCTGGGCCTCGTCCACGAAGACGCCGTCGAAGGCACCGGGGGCGAGCCGGCGCAGGGCCCCCACGTGCTTCACCGTCACCCGGGAGCGAAGCTCGCGCACCCGCAGCCGGCCCGCGCGCTGGGTGAGCGCTTCCACGAGCAGCTTGTCCACCAGCGGCGCCAGCGCCCGGTTGAAGAAGGACACCAGCACCCGCGCCTCGGGGTGCTCCAGCAGGTAGCGCGCCACCCAGTGCGCCAGCACATACGTCTTGCCGCTGCCCGCCACGCCGCGCACCAGGTGGTGCCCGTCGTCGAAGCGCCGCTCGAAGAGGGACACCTGCTCGTGCGTGAAGAGCGGGCGGCCGGGTCGCGCGCCCGCAATCTCCGCGCCCAGGTCCACCGGCGCGGGAGGCGGGGGTGGCGGAGGCGGCGCGCGCTGCGGGACGGGCAGCGGCTCCAGCCGCAAGGGCTCCCCCGGGTGTACGCGCAGGCGCGGCAGCAGCGACAGGAAGCGCTGGGGGATGGTGGCGGCGCGGGCCTCGTCGCGGGAGGCCAGCACCAGCAGGTAGTCCTTGGCGCGGCTGGCGGCCACGTTGAGCATGGGCACCAGCGTGTGCGGCGGGAAGGGGCGCCCACCGGCGACGGTGTCCACCAGCACCACGTCGTACTGGGTGCCCTGTTGCCGGTGGATGGTGGAGGCGCTGAAGACGTCCCCGCGCAACCTCGCCGCGTTGCCCAGCCGCCGCAGCAGCGCGGCCTGCGCCCGGTAGGGCGTGACACACAGCACGCTCAGGCCGGAGCGCACCGCCTCGCGCGCCAGGGACACGGCGAGGTTCGCGGACAGCTCACGCTGGTAGCCCGAGCCCGTCTCCCCCCGGCCATGCGTCAGCCGCTTCGCGTCGCGCGTGAGGCCGTCCAGCACCACCCACCCGGCGCGCGCCTCCGGGAAGGCCGCCACCGGCGCGGGCCGCTCCGCGCGGGCCTTCACCCCGTCACCGTCCTCCAGCGCGCCGCCGTAGCAGAAGTGGCTCACCACCTTCGCGATGTGCGGGTGCATGCGGTGCTGGGTGCGCAGCAGCAGCACGTCCGCGCGCGCCGCGTCCCGCACCGCATCCTCCAGGTGGGACAGGCCGCTGCCGCGAAGCCACTTCTGCGTGCCCTTGCCGGCACCCTCGGCGGCGCGGCTCACCGGGCCAATCTGCTTCGGGTCACCCGCCAGCGTCACCCGCTCCGCCAGGGGCCCCAGCAGCGCGGTGGCCGCGCGCGTCACCATGCCGGCCTCGTCCACCACCAACCGCGCGAAGTGCCGCTTCCCCTCCAGCTCCGAAACGAGGCGCAGCGCCCGGTGCACGGTGAGCACCACCAGCGGGCAGTCCCCCTTCTCCACCTCCTTGAGCGTGGGGTCCTTCACCTTGCCGCGAAGGCCGCGCAGCTCCGCCTGGAGCTTGGCCAGCTCATGCGCCGGCCCGCCCCGCACGCGCTGGAGGAGCAGCTCCCGCTCCCGCTCCTCGATGCTGGCGCGCAGCTTGCCCCCCTTGGTGTCCTCCAGCATGACGGTGGGCAGCTTCGCCAGGGCCTCGCTCGCGCCGGTCCCCCCACGGAAGATGCTGCGCGACAGGGGCCGCAGCGGGATGGGCTCGCGCTCCAGCAGCGCGCTGATGCGGAGGACCAGCTCGTCCGCGGCGCGGTTGGTGGGCGCCACCGCGAGGATGCGCTCGCTGGGGTAGGCCCGCAGCGCCCGGGCGATGAGGTCCGCGACGGCCGTCGTCTTGCCCGTGCCGGGGGGCCCCCAGATGCAGCCCCAGGGCTGGCGCCACAGCCGGTCAGCCGGGAGCAGCAGGTCCTCCTGTTCGGACGGCGAGGCCGGAGGCGCCTCTCCACAGGCCCGGCGCAGGGACTCGGCGAGCGCGTCCTGCCGCTCCTCGTACGCTGACGCCGCCGCGCACAGGGCCTCCGCGAAGTCATAGGGGCGGTAGCACCAGCGGTCGGCGGACAGGGCGCGGCGGTCCACGTCGTCGCCGTGGCTGGGCGCGGCGAAGACGCGGCCCGACTCGAAGTCCAGGTGGACGACGTCGCCCCCGAAGACGCACTCCTCGCCCAGGAAGCCGAGCACCGTCCCCCCCGACCAGTCCGGGTCCGCCGCCGGCCTCGGGATGAGCGACAGCACCCCCGCGCCCTGGAGGCTGACCTCGCGCACGTCCTGAAGCAGCTGCGCGCGGTACTGGCTGCGCTCGGACAGCAGCGCCTCCCGCAGGTCCTCGGGCAGGTACGCGGGCGGCGACCAGGTCTCGCGCCGCTTGCCGCTGGCCACCGCGGCCCGCATCGCCTCGCGCTCGGCGGGGCTCATGTCCTCCGGCGCGGAGACGTCGCGCGAGGGGACGTCCTCCGGCTCCCGGCCCCGCGCCATCCGCGAGGCGAGCAGCGGGTTCGGCGCCCGCGCCACCTCCGCGGCTTCGTCGGGAGGCACCGGCGCCAGGGGGGCCTCGGCGCGCGCCACGCGCTCGGTGCGCCGCAGCACCACGTCTTCCTCCCGGGGGGGCTCCGGCACCACCAGTGAGTTGCGCCAGCGGGGCACGGGACCGCCACCGCGGGTGGAGGCAGCCTCCACTGGTGGCGCGTCGTCGTACTCGATGTGCAGCTCCCGGGCAGGCGCGGGCGCCCCCGAGGCCCCGGCCTCCGGCTCCGCCGCGTCACCCGCGCTGCCCACCTCCAGCCCACGCTTCATCGGACGCGTGGCCTCCGCACCCCGCCCGGCGCCATGCCCCCGGCGCCACGCGGGTCCGTCACGTTCTGCGGGGTTGGAAAACGTGCTGCGGCTGCCATGGCGAACGCTCGCGGACCCACACTTCCCGACCTATCCACCCGAACAGGTCGCCACATGTAAGAGGGCGGCCAAGGTAGGGGAGGCCTGGATCGCCGTCAATGCGCCACACTTCGGGTGCATGCGCGTTGGGTAGGAAGGCAGGCCGCCCCGGTGTACACCCTTCGTGCCGGGCTTGCTTCCACACCGTCCCGATGTTCTGGGAGGTCCCCCTCCCCCCCGCTCCGACATGGCTCTCCCGACACGCTACGCCCATCCCTTCCTGCCCACCACCCGCGCCGACATGCAGGCGCGGGGCTGGGAACAGTGCGACATCATCATCGTGACGGGAGACGCGTACGTGGACCACCCGGCCTTCGGGCCGGTGCTCATCGCGCGCTTCCTGGAGGGCCGCGGCTTCAAGGTGGGCCTGCTCCCGCAGCCGGACTGGCAGTCGGCCGAGCCCTTCAAGGCCCTGGGGCCCCCGCGGCTCTTCTTCGGCGTGGCCGCCGGCAACCTGGACTCGATGCTCAACCGGCTGACGGCCCAGAAGAAGAACCGCTCCGAGGACCAGTACAGCCCCGGCGGGCGGACCAACTGCCGGCCGGACCGCGCCACCATCGTCTACGCGCAGCGCTGCCGCGAGGCCTTCCCGGACGTCCCCATCGTCCTGGGCGGCATCGAGGCCAGCCTGCGCCGCATCGCGCACTTCGACTACTGGAGCGAGAAGGTGCGCCGCTCCATCCTCTTCGACGCCAAGGCGGACCTGCTCGTCTTCGGCATGGGGGAGCGCCCCATCATGGAGGTCGCGGACCGCATGCGGCGGGGCGAGCGCATCCAGGACATCCGCGACGTGCGCGGCACCGCGTACATCATCAACGACGAGGAGATGCGCGCCCAGGAGGCGGACCCGGCCCGGCGCGCCGTGGACCGGAAGACGGTGGTGCTCCCCTCCTACGAGCAGGTCATCGAGGACAAGCGCGCCTTCGCGGTGATGAGCCGCGACTTCCAGATGGAGACCAACCCGGGCAACGCGCGCCCCCTGGCGCAGCGCCACGGCAACCGCGCCATCTACATGAACCCGCCCGCGCTCCCGCTGGAGGACGGGGTGGGCGCAGGCGGCGCGTCGGTGGCGATGGACGAGCTGTACGACCTGCCCTTCAACCGCGTCCCCCACCCGATGTACCGCGAGCGCATCCCCGCCTACGAGACGGTGAAGCACTCCATCGTGCTCATGCGCGGGTGCTTCGGCGGGTGCACCTTCTGCTCCATCACCGAGCACGAGGGCCGCGTCATCCAGAGCCGCTCCGCGGAGAGCGTACTGCGCGAGGTGCGCGCCCTGCGCCGCATGGGCGACTTCCGCGGCACCATCACCGACCTGGGGGGCCCCACCGCCAACATGTACAAGCTCAAGTGCAAGAGCGAGGACATCGAGAAGCGGTGCCGCAAGCTGTCCTGCGTCCACCCGGGCGTGTGTGAGAACCTCCGGACGGACCACGGTCCGCTCATCAACCTGATGCAGGAGGTGCGCGAGGAGGACGGCGTCAAGCACGTCTTCATCGCCAGCGGCGTGCGGTACGACCTGGCGGAGCGCTCGCCGGAGTACGTGAAGGAGCTGGCCGCGCACCACGTGGGCGGGCAGCTGTCGGTGGCGCCGGAGCACGTGTCGCCGCGCGTGCTGGAGAAGATGAAGAAGCCCGGCATCGAGAGCTTCGAGCGCTTCCAGCAGATGTTCGCCTGCGCCAGCGAGGAGGCCGGCAAGGAGCAGTACGACATCCCCTACTTCATCAGCGGCCACCCGGGCTCCACGCTGGAGGACATGGTGGAGCTGGCGCTGTGGCTGAAGAAGAACGGGAAGCGGCCCCGGCAGGTGCAGGACTTCATCCCCACCCCCATGGCCATGGCCACCGCCATGTACTTCACGGGCCTGGACCCGCTGAAGATGGAGCCCGTCTACACGGCGCAGGGCCTGCGCGAGAAGCGGCTCCAGAAGGCGCTGCTGCTCTACTGGAACCCGGAGCAGTGGCCGCTGGCGCGCGAGGCGCTGAAGCAGGCGGGCCGCGAGGACCTCATCGGCCGGGGCCCTCACGCGCTCGTCCCACCGGAGACGCCCGCCGAGGCCGCGCGCCGCCAGCGCGCCGAGCGCGAAACCGGCGGGGGCGCCCCCGCGCCGCGTCAGGCGGACGCCCGGCGCGGCCCCGGGCGCTCCCGGACGCCGCGTCCCGGCGGGCCCCGCGCCCGCTGAGCCACCACGTCCCACCGGGCACCACAGCGTGCCCGCCCGGTGCATGGCGGTTCCGACGGGGCGGTTGAATAAACCGCCGCCGTTTACGTCGGGCTCCCACCATGCTCAGCCTCCTCTCCGCGTTGTGGTTCGCCACGGTGCCTCTGGAAGTCCCGGAACAGCCGGTGGTCCGGCCGCCGCCCCCGCAGTGCGTGTTCTCCCAGGGGCGCTCGGTGTGTGGGTATCAGTGCAAATCCACCGGGACGCAGGCCGCATGTGCCCGGACGCCCTACGGCGTCTGTGAGGTCCTGGTGGGCGGCGTGCACTGCTGGGACCCGCCCCTGGTCGCCATCCAGCACCCGCCGACCCGGGGCGCGAAGCCCGAGTGCAAGGAGAGCCGGGGCCAGGTGGCGTGCGGCTACAACTGCCGCCAGTTCAATGGCGAGGTGGCCTGCACCCAAACGCCCTACGGCGTCTGCTCCACGAACTTCAACCAGCTGATGTGCTGGGACCCGCCGGACGCCGTCATCCACCAGTACGGCGCCGAGACGCCCGCGCCCCGCTGCCTCAACGCCTCCGAGGCCATGTCCTGTGGCTACGACTGCAAGGCCACGCGCACCGAGGTGCAATGCGCGAGCACGCCCGACGGCGTGTGCCGGCTCGACAATCAGCGCTTCAGCTGCTTCGACCCGCCGTCGCTGCTGCACTGCGACCACAGCGCGCCGCCACCGCCCCGGCGCTGAAGTCACACCGGAAGCGCGTGCGGCTCGGTACGCGCGTCCAGCCCGGAGGGGGACGAACGCGAGCCCTTTGCGGCGCTACACGGCTCCGGATAGGGTGCGCCGCCTTTCGCAACATCGCGACACCCCCAGGAGCACGAAGACGATGTCGAGGACTTCCCAGGAGCAGACCCAGGCGCGCCACGCGTTCCTGCTCGAACTCTTCCGCCAGCAGCCGGACATCAGCACCAAGGAGGCGCTGGACTCCTTCAAGACCAAGTTTGGCGGCACCATCAACATGAAGACGTTCAACCAGCTCCGCGTGCAGGCCGAGGATGAAGCCGCCGAGGCCGCCGAGGCGCCCGCCCCCGCTCCCGAGGTGGAGCCCGAGCCCGAGCCCGAGGAGGCCGAGCTGGCGGTGGACGACGCCGCCGCCCGGCTGAAGGCCGCCGCGGCGCCGGAGGCCCTCAACGGCGCGTCCTCCGCCCCGGCCAAGAAGCCTAAGGCCAAGGGCAACGGCCCGAAGAACATCTTCGTCGACGCGCCGAAGGAGCACCTCACCTTCCTGGAGGGCATCATCCAGCAGTTCCAGGAGGCCGGTGCCGCCAACATCCGCATCGACCACGCCACGGACCGCTGGATGGTCGTCGTGGTGGACGCGAAGTAGGACGTCCCCGGGGCCCGCGCGTCCGCCCCCGGCGTCGAGCGCGCGGGCGCGTGTCCGGGATGCAGACGGGGCCGGCTCGCCAGCGCGTCGAGCCCTTCCCCGGCGAGCCCCCGCCCCCGCCCCGGAAGTGGAGGGTATCAAACGCCCGGCATCCCCCCTCGGCGCGGTAGCCCGGGGTGCCCGCGTTGTGGATGAATGCCTCGTGCCATGCGCACGCTCCTCATCGCCTCCGCCCTGCTGCTCGCCGCGGCCTGCTCGCGCGCCGGTGTCACGCGCCCTGCCCCGGCCGCCGCGCCGCCGTCCCTCCAGGCACCGCTTCCTGGCGGGTGGACGTCCCCGCTGGAGCGGGAGCACCCGCTCGCCGGCCGCATCTGGGACGTGAAGGCGGCCCGCTTCGTGGACGCGGACACCTTGCGCCGTTCGCTCGCGGCGGCGCACTTCGTGGTGCTGGGCGAGCGCCATGACCAGCCCGACCACCACCGGCTCCAGGCCTGGCTCGTGGAAGCCCTGAGCGCGGACGGACGCAAGCCCGCGCTCGCCTTCGAGATGCTGGACGTGGGGCAGCAGGCCGCGGTGGATGCGTCGCTCGCGAGTTCCCCGGGAGACGCGGACGCGCTCGCGGACGCGGTCCGCTGGGCGGACAGCGGCTGGCCGGACTGGGCGCTGTACCGCCCCGTATTCGCCGCGGGCCTCGGCGCGGGGCTCCCCATCGTCGCGGCCAACCTGCCCCGGGCGCAGGTGCGTGACGTGGTGAAGCGAGGCCCGGATGCCCTGTCCCCCGAGCTGCGCCAGCGCCTCGACCTGGAGACGCCGCTGCCCGAGGCCGTCGAGCAGGCGATGCGGCAGGAGCAGGACGAGGCCCACTGCGGACACCTGCCCGCGGCGATGCTCGGCCCCATGGTGCTGGCCCAGCGCGCCCGAGATGCCCACATGGCGGACCGGATGCTGAGCGCGGACACGGCCCAGGGCGTGGTGCTCATCACTGGCAACGGGCATGCCCGGACAGACCGGGCCGTCCCCGCGCGGCTCGCAGAGCGAGCGCCCGGCAAGGACGTGCGCGCCGTGGGCCTGCTCGAAGTCTCCGCCGAACGCCAGAGGCCGGAGGACTACGCGGCCTCGCTGGGGGCGGCCTCCCTCCCCTTCGATTACGTGTGGTTCACACCGGCGGTCCCCATGGAGGACCCTTGCGCGGCCCTGCGCCAACGCGCGCCGAAATGACGAAGCGCGCCCTGACCGCCAGGGCCACGGCCCGGTGGGACCTGGGCGAGGTGGCCGCACGCGCGCCCTGAACCGGCCCCGGTTGGAGGCGGATGGGCCCGGCGTGGCCCGCCTCGTCTTCGACTCCCCGAACCTGGAGGGCGGCGACCTGCTGCTCCAGTTCCGCTTCTGACAGCGGCGGGCCGCTCATCCCCCGCGCAGCGTCGTAAGCGCGCGCTGGAAGTCCTCGGGCAGCGGCGCCTCCACACGGACGAGCTGGCCGGAAGCGGGGCTCGGCAGCTCCAGCATGAAGGCGTGCAGCGCCTGCCGGCCCAGCACCTTCGCGGCGGCGTGCATGCGCGCGGCGGGAGAGCCATAGAGCGCGTCCCCGAGCATCGGGAAACCGGCCTCGGAGAGCTGCACGCGAATCTGGTGCGTGCGGCCTGTGTCCAGGTCGACTTCCAGCAGGGCGGCGTCGGCGAAGCGCTCGCGGACCTCGAAGGAGAGCGCGGCCCTGCGCGCGGACGGCACGCGGGTGGTGAAACGCCGCGGGTCCGCCGGGTCGCGCGCGTAGGGCCCTTCCAGACGTCCCTGTGCGGGAGGCTGCCCGAGCACCAGCGTCCAGTAGCGCTTGTCCACGCGCTTCTCCTGGAAGGCGCGCAGGAGCGCGGCGGCGGCGGCATCCGTGCGCGCGAAGGCCACACAGCCGCTCGTCTCACGGTCCAGCCGATGTACCACTCCGGGCCGGGCCACGCCCTCCACATCGAACGGTGGCCGCTGCGCGGCGAGCAGCCCTACCACCGAGGCCACGCGGCCTTCCGGCTCCACCACGAGACCAGGAGGCTTGTCCACGATGACCAGGGCCGCGTCGTCGTGAAGCACCGGCAACACCGGCCCGTCCACGGACGCTTCGGGCGCGGCGCGGGGCTCCGGCCGTTCGATTTCGATCTCCTCGCCGCCCCACAGCTTGCGCGTGGGCTGACACTTCTTGCCGCGGATGCGGTCCGCGCCCGCGTCAATCAGCGCGCGCGCCCGCTCCAGGCCGAGGCCCGGCACCTGCTTCGAAAGGAAGCGGTCGAGCCGCTCACCCGCGGCCTCCCGAGGAACCTGGACCTTCTGCTGTGCCATGTCCTGTGCCTCCCTCACCCGGGGGAGTGAGTCAACGCCCACAGCCCCCTCCGCCTTCCTGTCCTCCGCGGGCGCGTCGCTTGCCGCGCGCCCGGAGCCCCCAGAAGATGGCGCCAACCGCCCCACCTCCACCCCGTGAATTCCTCCTGCCCCACATGTCACGCCCCCCTGGCCGGAGCCACTGCGGGCGCGCGCAGCACCTGCCCCGCTTGTGGCGCGGACGGGGTGCCAGCCAGGGCCCCGTGGTGCTCCCCACCGGAGCCGGACCTCACAGGCGAATCCCTGGGGGGCTTCCAACTGGTGGCGCGGCTGGGCGCGGATGACACCGGCGTGCTGTACGCGGCGGAAGGCCCTACCGGCCCCTGCGCGGTTCGGGTGCTGCCCACGCACGTGGCGGCGGACGCGGAGCGGCGCGCGCGCTTCCACCGCGAGGTGGACGTGCTGCGCAGGGTGCGTCACCCGGGCCTCGTCCACGCCATCTCAGCGGGCGAGGAGCGCGGACGCTGCTGGTACGCCATGGCGCCCGTCACCGCTCCCGACCTGAAGACTCGGCTGGACCGGGTCAACGCCCTGCCCTGGCAGGAGGTGGAGCAGATGGCGATGCAGGTGCTCGACGCGCTCGGGGCGGCCCATGAGTCAGGCCTCGTCCATGGCGACCTGCGGCCCGAGAGCCTCCTGCTCGGCCCGGAAGGTGTGCGGCTCTGGCGCTTCAGCCTCTCGCTGGTGCCTCCCGGCGCCCACCCGGCCCAAGCCCCGGAGCAGCGCCGGTGGGGCCGCGCGGCAGCCCAGTCGGACCTGTATGCGCTGGGGCACGTGCTGTACGAGGCCCTCACCGGCGGCGCCCCCGGGAGCCGGCCACTCCCGCCGTCCGTGCCGCCTCACCTGCGCAGGCTCCTGAAAGGGCTGCTCTCGGAGCGCATCGAAGGCCGTCCCGACAGCGCGGAGGCCGCGCGGAGGCTGCTGGCCCGGCGCGCCCCGGTGGGTCCCCTGGCCGTGGGCGGCGCGGTGCTGATGGCCCTCGCGATGTATGCGCTGCTACGCGCGGGGTGAGCGTCCCCCGGCTCAGGCGCGGTGGAGCTGCGCGCCGGACATGCGGCGCTTCGACTTGCGGCGGATGAAGCGGTTGGCGTCGCCCCGGCGATAGCAGGTGATGAGGCGCTCCTCGTCGTTGAGCAGGACAATCCAGCCGCGCGCCTGCCGCGCCACGTCCAGGTGGCGCCAGCCCGCGGGCAGGTCGCGCGCCAGCAACGTGACATGCGTCATTCCGCTCGCGCGGGTCCGGCTGCCGTGCTCCAGGATGAAGTCGAGCACTTCGTCACGAAGCTGCCGGAGCGCGCTGCGCTCGGCGAAGTGACGCGTGCAGGAAAACGCGGGGGAAACGGGCTGGCGGCAGATGGGCATGGTGCGGGCCTCCTGTTGCCTGGGAGCCATTACACATGCCGTTCCAGCGCCCCCTGCTCGGAATTCCGCGAGCTTGGACGCGGCCCTCCGACCCCGCCGTACGACAATCCGTCAATCTCCAGGCGCCCGTGTGACAGTGCGGCGCGCGGCGCCAGGTGGTGTAGACGGGTCGCCGTGAGTCCCTCATCGAAGCCGTCCCCACGTGAGCTGCTCCAGCAAGCAACCCGGCGCTATGTGCGAGGGTACCGGACAGCGGCCCTCTGCGCCGGCATCACCCAGGGAGGCGCGCACCATGTCGAGGCCCTGCGCGGCCGGGGCGCCCCACCCTCCACGGATGCGCTCTTCGCGCTGGGAGAGCTGACCCAGGTCTTCACGGGCGCGCTGCTCGCGTTGCTGGTGGACCAGGGCAAGGCGCGGCTCGACATGCCGCTGTCCGAGGTGATTCCACGGCCCCTGCTCCCGGACGCCGAGGCGGGCCGCATCACCCTGGAGCAGCTGGCCACGCACACCTCGGGCATGCCGCACCTCCCGCCGAACCTGGACAGCGAGGCCCAGCGGCCCGAGGACCCCTTCGGCCATTACGACGCGGGCCACTTCGGCGCGTTCCTCCGCGGCTACCACCCGGAGTGGCCTCCGCCGCGCCGCTATGCCGAATCCCTCATCGGCATGGGCGTGCTGGGACATGCGCTCTCCCGGCGCGCCGGCGTCAACTATGGCCACGCGCTGCGGGACCTCCTCTTCAGGCCCTTGGGAATGGGAGACACCTCGCTGCGCCCCACCGAGGAACAGGCACCGCGCGTGGTGCCAGGCCATACCGCCAGGGGCAAGCCGGTGCCTGCCTGGACCTTCCCCGCGCTCCCCGGCGCCGGTGCCGCGTACTCCACGGCCGCCGACCTCCTGCGGTTCCTCGACGCCAACCTCGGGCGCGGAGACGAAGGCGTGGTGCGAGCACTCCGGCTACCCCAGGTGCCGCGCGTGGCAGCGGGCCCCCGGCAGGCCGGGCTCGGCTGGAACGTGACGCAGGTGCGCGGACAGCCGGTGGTGTGGCGCTCCTCTGTCATGGGGGGCTACACGGGCTTCCTCGGCTTCGCCGCGAGGGCGGACGCGGGCGTGGTCCTCCTGGCGGACCATGGCTGGTCCTTCTTCGCCGCGCTCCGGGGGCGCGTCCCACTGGAGGCCCCGGGGCTCGAGCTGCTCTCCCGGCTGCTCCCTCCAGCGTGAAGCGCTCCGCGGCATGCCCACACCGCCAGCGCGCCACCCGGCCTCTGCTGCCAGGGGCGCGCGGTCCGCTCACTCCGGGCGGCGAAGGGGCAGCAGCGCCCGCAGACGCGCGTCGCGCAGGAAGAGTCCGGCCCAGGCGAGCACCCCCAGGATGACGGGCAGGATGAAGGGCTCCGGCATGCGCACGTGGGTTGCGGTGGCGCCGCCCAGGTACCCGGTGACGAGGATGGCGCCCAGCACGGAGGTCCTCGGCACCGCATAGACGAGCAGGCACAGGAGCTCGACGATGCCGATGGGCAGCAACACCCCGCTGGGATAGCCAAACGTCTCGATGCCCTTGAGCGCATCCGGCGACTGGCTCAGCTTCATCACGGCGCTCATGCCGAGCATCGCGATGACAATGCCGGAGAGGATGCGCCCCACCCAGAGCATCCACCCCTTGGAGGTCGGGGCAGCCTGGGTCGGAGAAGAAGAAGCGGCGGGATTGGCGTTCGACATGGAGAGCCGTCCTGGAGGAGGAAGGGACGAAGGGCCCGCGGGTTTAACGGCCCCCTCATTTCTCCACAAGGGCGGCGCGCCACGCGATGCGGCAGTTCCCTCGCCGCGGGGCCGAAACAGCCCCGCCATCCCTCAACGAATGACGTGTGTACCGTCGTTGTTCTCCGCCGATGGACCGGCGGAGCTGGGGCTACCCTTCTCGCCGCTGGTATCCCGGGCGGCGATTTCGCGGCCCAGGCGCTGCAAGATCTCGATGAGGCGACGCACGCCGTGCTGGGCCCCCTCGCCTTCGAAGGCGTCCTGCCGCGCACGGGCCCCCGCGGCCCTGGCTGCCCCTGGAAGAGGCGTCGCTCCCGGAGAAGAAGTGGAGGGACTCGAGGCAACGGCCGGACGGGGGGACGGCGTGAGGGGCTTGGACCGGATGGGGAATCGCATGGGGCTCTCCAGGCGACGTGTTCCTCCCATTATCTGAGAACCAGACGCGTGAGTTGCGTGAGCTGTCAGCGCCCCACTCGGGCGTCCCGCCAGCGCAACACGTCGCGAACCTGGGAGGCATGGGTGTTGCTCGCGCCCTGGAACGCGGCAAGCGCCTCGTCCGCCAGGGAGCGCGCCTGTTCCCGCGAGCCGACCTCCCAGAGCGCCCGGGCCAGCTCGAACTGGAGCTCGGCCACCCGGGTGCCGCTCCAGCCAAGGGGCCGGACGATGTCCAGCGCCTGCTCGGCGGTCCGGCGAGCCCTTTCCGGCTGCTTCAAGTCGAGCCACGCCCGCGCCAGCTCCGCCAGTCCCGAGACGCGCCGGGGCTGGCCCGCGACTCCCGCCTCCTCGTGCCGCGCGAGCACCCACTCCAGCTCGCGCACCGCGTCCCGCGCCCGGCCCGCCTTGCGCAACACGGCCGCGCGCTCCTCCCGTGCGCGCAGCGTGGCCCCCGCGCTCGGCCCCAGCAGCCGCTCCTGGAGCGCGAGCACCCGCTCATACAGCGCCAGGGCCACCGACAGGTTCCCCTGGCGGGCCTCCATCCGCGCGAGCGCCGCCAGTGCGTTGGCGTGCTCCGCGTGCTCCTCGCCCAGGGCCCGGGCGCTCAGCGCCAGGGCCTGCTCATGATGGGCTCGCGCCAGGTCGAAGCGGCCCATCAGCTCGTGGAGGAGCCCCAGGTCATTGTGAAGCTGGAAGGTGCTGACGTGCGTGTCACCGAGCGTGCGCCGCCGCATCGCCAGCGCCTGCTCGTACAGTGGGAGCGCCGCCCGGGGCCCCTCCAGCAGCCGGTGCGCGTCTCCCATGAGGAGCAGCGTGTTCGCCACCAGGGGATGCTCGGCGCCGAGCTGCCGCCGCTGGATGTCCAGCGCCCGCGTATAGAGCGGCAACGCGTCACGCACGCGCCCCTGGCGCACGGACACCAGGGCCAGGTTCGAGAGGACCTTGCCCGTCTCGAGGTGCTCGGGCCCCAGGACACGCTCACGGATGTCGAGCGCCCGCTGGTAGTGCGCCAGCGCCTGGGGCAGCAGCCCCTCACCGAAGTGGATGATGCCCAGGTGATTCTCCAGCTGGGCGGCGACCTCCTCCACCGGGCCGACCCGCTCCATGAGCGCGCGCGCCTCGGTGGCCTGGTCCAACCCGCGCTCCAGGTCCTCCAGCTCGTAGCCCAGGACGTAGACCCGGTCCGTGGCCGCGCGCAGCGCCAGCAGGTCGTCACGTCCCGCCAGCGCCCCCCGCTCCGCCCCCGCCCAGCTCCGCGCCGCGTCCTCGTACCGGGCCAGCCGAAGCTCCAGCCAGCCAGTGACGTGAAGGGCCTCGGCTTCGAGCGGACGGTAGGCCAGCGCGCGCGCCGCGTCCCGCGCGGCCACCGCCTCCGTCAACCCCTGCGCGTACCGCCCTGTCTCCAACAACACGCGGGCGCGCGCCAGGCGCATGCGCGCGTCCTCTAGCCGCGCCTGGACACCGGGTCCCTCGGGGGGAGGCACCACGGAGAGGATGGACTCCACGCGGGCGCAGTCCGAGACGCGGGGCAGCTTCAGCGAGGCCTCCGCGGCCGTCATCACCAGCGCCGCGTCCGCGTGCTCCAGCGCGTCCGCGAGCACGTCCAGCGACTGGAGCCTCGCGTCCAGGCAGGCCATGCGCAGTGAGAGCACCTGCCCCGGCTGCTCGTGCCGCACGTGCGTGGCCTGACAGGCCTCGGTGTACCCCGCCTCCCAGGCACGCGCGTAGGCGGACAGGTGGCCAGCCACCGTGTCCGCTGCGGACGCGGCCAGGGGGCTTCCGGTGGCGAGCAAGGCCTGGCGCACCTTCGCCTGCCGGGACGTACTCCACACCGGTGCGACGCGCCCTGCCGCCCCGGTGCACGGCGCCGGCCCCGTGCGCAGGAGCAGCAGGAGCGTCAGCGCCGTCACCCCTGCGAGCGCCCCCAATCCCACGGCCACCCGCGCGCGCTTGCGGGCCGGGTCACGCCGCAGGGCCTCCAGCAGCGCCTCCATGGAAGGGTAGCGGTCCGCGGGAGCGACGCTGAGGCCGCGCAACACCACGCGCCGCACCCAGGACGGGACGCCCATCTCCCGCGCAGGCTCCTGGAGCCGCTGGAAGTCCGGAGGCTGCCCCCGGGCGAAAGGGCGAACCTGGAAGAGGGCTTCGTACAGGGCGACGCAGAAGCTGAACTGGTCCCCTCGCGCGTCCATGGGCTCGCCGTTCCACTGCTCGGGCGGGATGTACGCCGGAGTGCCCACCAGCGAGCCCGTCCGGGTGAGCGAGGTCTGCCCAGGCGCGAGCGCCGCGCCCGCGGGCGAAGGCGTGGGCAGCGCGGCGGCCACGTCCTGCAGGCGCGCCAGCCCGAAGTCCGTCACCCGCACCCGGTCCTGGACGTCCACCAGCACGTTGTCGGGCTTGAAGTCGCGGTGGATGAGCTGCGCCGCATGCGCCGCGGCGAGCCCCTCTCCCGCCTTCAGGAAGACGGCGAGCACCTCACGCCAGGAGCGGGGCTGCGCCTTGAGCCACTGGCGCAGCGTACGGCCTTCGATGAACTCCATGGCCATGAAGAGCCGGCCGGCCACCGTGCCCACGTCGAAGACGGTGATGACGTGCGGATGAGACAGCCGCGCCACGGCCTGCGCCTCCCGCAGCAGCCGCGCCTCCAGCTCCTGGCCGCCCTCGCCCTGGAGCGAGCGCACCAGCTTGAGCGCCACCTTGCGGTCCAGCCGCGGGTCATAGGCGCTGAGCACCACGCCCATGCCCCCCGCGCCGACCCGGTCAATCACCACGTAGCGGCCCAGCACGGCGCCGCGGCCCAGTGACTCCTCGGAGAGGGACGGCTCGCCGGTGCGCGGCGGCCGGCCGGCGAGGTCCTCCTTCACCGAGGTCGGCGCGTCTCCCCGGGCCGCCTCCCCCACCAGCGCGAGGCAGGCCGAGCACCCGTCCAGGTGCGCCTCCACGGCCTGCGCCTCCGCGCCGCCGAGCGCGCGCTCGCAGTACGCCAGGAGGGTGTTCTCGTCAGGGCAGCCCATGGCGTCACCGCAGCAGGCGCCGCACGCTCAGCTCCAGCCCGCTCAGCAGCGTCCGCAGCAGGCTGTCCAGCTCCGAGTCCTCGACCTTCAGCCGGCGCCGCAGCTCCTCGTGGACCCTCCGGGTGAACGTGTCCCGCGCGGCCTTCAGCCAGCGCGTCATGGTCGCGCGGCTCACGCCGTACACGCGGCCAATGTCCTCCACCCCCACGTTCTCCACGAGGTGCAGGCGGAGGAAGGCGCGCTCGCGCGGCTCCAACGCGGCCAGCGCCGCGGCGATGGCGGCCTCGAGGTCCGTGTGGTGCCGGTGCTTGAGCGCCGCGAAGGACGCGTCGTCCGTGGGCAGCAACGCCAGGCCCAGCGCGTCCGCCGCCGGCCGGGCGGCCCGCTCTCGCAGCTCGGTGAGCGCCAGCCGCAGGGCCACCGTGCGCACCCAGGCATCCAAGGGGCCCCGGCCGTCGTACTCCGCCATGCGCGGCGGCGCATCCGGCCGGGGCAGCAGCAGCCGCTCGCGCAGCCGCTGCATCGCCTCGTCCACCACGTCCGCGGCCATCCCCCTGCGCGCCAGTGCTTGACGGGCCGGGGGCAGCAGGTCCCGCTCGAAGCGGGCGAGCGCCTCTGGCAGCCCCCGGGCACACGCGCACGCGAGGTACAGGTCCTCCACGTAGGCGGGCACGGCCGGCGCGCCCCCACCAGCCCCGGCGCGGGCGGCCAGGTGGGCGAGGAAGTCCTCCTGCGCCACGACGACTCCGGGCCACGCGGAACGCGCCCGGAGGTACAGGCCCGCAGGAGAGGCGGGAGGGAGCATGGCGCCGGGAGTGTACAACGCCGCTCTCGCTACTCGATACCCAGGTGCCTGCGCACCTCGGCCGCGTAGGTGTAGACCTGCTGGAGGTACTGGGCGGAGTCGTTCTCGGACGGGGGCGCGTAGCGGTAGACGAGCCCCTCCCAGTTGCCGCTGTCGATTTCGCTCCGGTAGTACGTCCCGAGCAGCTTGAAGTACGCCTCGATGCCCTGCTCCATCGTCGGCCAGCCCGCGAAGCTGCCCGCCGCGCCCGGCGAGGTGAAGGCGTCGTAGGCGCCCTCCTGGCCCACGAACTTGAGGTTGCCAGGGTTGTTGTGGGTGCGAGACAGCCCCGTGGAGCCCCACTGGGACTCCTTCCACAGCATCGCGAGCGCCAGGTCGATGGGGACGTCGTACTTCTCCGACAGCCGCAGCAGCGCCTCGCCCTGACCGGCGAAGCCCGTCTCCGCGAGCGACCAGGCCCCGGGCGCCAGCCGCAGCGACTCCAGCCGCGCGCCCTGCGCGGAGAGGTCCGAGGACGGCGCCTCGGTGGGCTTCACGCCCGGCGGCGGGTGGATGGCGGTGGCGAAGCCGCCCGCGTGGTGCGAGGCGAGGAAGCGCTCCAGCTGGTCCGGCGTCAGCTCACGGCAGGTGCTGGACGGGTCCTTGACGATGAAGTTGCCCTCCGGAGTCATCCCCGTCACGGCGATCCAGTGGCCGCCGGAGAAGTTGCCGGAGGCATAGGGCGGCTTCTCGTTGGCGAGCATCACGCTGCTCTCGCCGTTGACGGCGACGAGGTTGCCCGCCTCCAACTGCTGGCGAATCCAGCCCACGTCCGAGCCCGCGTGCGTCTCGGACTCCAGGCCCAGGTTCGCGGCCATCTGCTCGATGCCCACATAGCCCGTGCCCTCGGCGCCCATGCCGATGGAGTTGGCGAGCTGGTTGATGAAGGCGCCGTCCGACATCCCACCGCCCAGCCCGAAGCCCCGGGCAATCATCGCCAGCGTCGTGGGGCCGCAATTGGAGAAGCGGTTCCAGTCGTCCTCGGTCCCCTCGGAGGTGACCTGATTGATGTAGGGCACCGGATAGCGCTCGCCCGGCGTGGACGGCGTGGAGCCAGGACGCGCGGGGGCACCGGGAGCCGCGGTGCCCGGCGAGGGCGGCGTCCCCGGCGCCCCCGAACCACCGGGAGCCGCGGTGCCCGGCGTGCCCGGCGCCTGCGCGGCACCCGGGGCGGCGGGCACCACGAGCGTGCTGCCCGCGTAGATGAGGTCCGGGTTCGTCAGACCGTTGAGCGCCACGATTTGCCGGGCAATCTCCTCGACGGGCCCCGGTACGCCCTGCTGCATGAGGCTCCACGCGATGTCGCCCACGGTGTCCCCGGGCTGGACCGGCCAGGTGGAGGTGGACACCGGCGCGGCGTCCGATGGCGAAGGCTGAGCCATGCGCGCCGCCAACTCCTCGGCTCCGCTCCGCAGCCGCTGGAGCATGACGTGCTGCTTCATCGCCTCGGCAAATGACTGGAGCCGCTGCCGCTGGACCGCGCGTTCGACAGCCTCGCGGATGGCCTCTGGAGGGCGTCGCGCCAACCCCTCCAGGGCTTCGTGGGCAGCACCTCGCGCACGCTCGAACCCATCCCCGGATGGAAGGACCGCCCGCGCCATCTCGGCGGCGCGGGCGGCTCCCGGCGGCTTCGGGCCGACACAGGTGGTCCCGGATTGGAACGAAGGAACGCGGGGCAAGAAGGAACGGATGGACATCGCAGGCTCCTGTCAGGTGGACGTTTGATATATTTATCGACCTCCAACAAAGAATTGTTTCGTGTCACGGAGCCTCTTTCCGCGGCGAATCCGGGCGCCATGCCACGCCCGATTTCCACTGCAAAATCAGCTATTTGAAGGAAAATAAAAGAAAGAATGAGCCATTAATTCCGCGGGCCGCGTCTCCAGGATGGAGGCGGCCGCCCTCAATCACTACCATGTATCTATTTTCAATCCTCGCGGCCATCAGGGCTGGCTTGCGCGAGCGTCCCGGCAGCCTCCCCGGCCGTCGAGGCACGCGATGCCCCGACACCGAAGCGAGGCCACGACACATTGCGTCGTGAGCCATTGACGCAGCACGCCAGCCCCATGCGACAGCAGACCTCGCGTGTCTCACGGATAATACGGGGTGAACCTTGATCTTCTCCGTGGTCCGGCCTACGCGTTGACCCGCGGGTCAATCCGCAGTGGGCCCGCGTCCCCCAAACAGGAGCCCCTCATCATGCGAAACGCTGTCCGGACACTTGTTCTGGCTGTCGCAGCACTTGGCTTGTGGGCGAAGCCCGCTCGCGCGGATACGTATACCCAGACCCGCTATCCCATCGTGCTCGCGCACGGCATGGCGGGCTTCGATTCGCTGTTTGGCGTCTACGACTACTTCTACGGCATCGGCTCCGACCTGCGCTCGGGCGGGGCGGCGGTGTACGTGACGAGCGTTCCGCAGTTCAACACCACGGAGCAGCGCGGCGAGGCGCTGCTGGCGCAGGTGAAGGACATCGTCGCGCGCACCGGCAAGGGCAAGGTGAACCTCATCGGGCACAGCCATGGCGGCCTGGACGTGCGCTACGTGGCGGCGGTGCGCCCGGACCTGGTCGCGTCGGTGACGACGGTCGGCTCGCCGCACAAGGGCGCGGACCTCGCGGACTACCTGCGCGGCAACATCCGGGGCAGCTCCTTCACCGAGGGCGTCCTGGCCTACTTCGCCAACAGCCTGGGCACCGTCCTGGGCATGCTGTCGGGAAAGACGAGCCCGCAGAACGCCATTGGCGCGCTGGAGGCGCTGTCCAAGGCGGGCACCTCGGCCTTCAACCAGAAGTACCCCGCGGGCATCCCTTCGACCAGCTGCGGTCAGGGCGCCGCGACGGGCACCAACGGCCAGCGTTACTACTCCTGGTCCGGCACCGACCCCTTCACCAACCTGCTGGACGTCTCGGACTACTCGCTGAAGCTGGCGTCGTTCTTCTACAGCGAGGCGAACGATGGCCTCGTCGGCCGGTGCAGCTCGCACTTCGGCACGGTGCTGCGTGACAACTACGACATGAACCACCTGGACGAGGTGAACCAGGTGCTGGGCCTCACCGCGTTCTTCACCAACCCCAAGTCCGTCTTCCGCGGTCAGGCCAACCGGCTGAAGGGGCTCGGCCTCTAGCGGCCGTCCACGAAGGAGCGCCATGAAGAACCGCGCCGTCATTCCCGTAGCCGCGCTGTGCGCCCTGCTGGGTGCCGGCGCCTTCTCATGGTGGAAGGCCCGGGCGACGTCCACGCCATCCGGGCCCGCTGTTGCCCAGGTCACGCCCCCCGCCCCTGTCGGCCTCGCCCAAGGCGCCGTGCCCCGGGCCGCGTCACCTGACACCACCGGCACCCTCGCACCTCCGCAGGAGCCATCCCTCCCCGCCCTGCCCACCTCGCTCCAGGACACGGAGGAGGACGGCGCGGTGCGCGTGGATGCCTCGGGCCACCTGGTGGTGACGCCGGACGTGCGCCGCCTCTTCGACTACTACCTGTCCGCCATGGGCGAAGAGGAGCTGCCGGTCATCCGCGCCCGCATCCTCGCCTCGCTGCGAGCGAAGAACCTCCCGGCCCCGGCGATGGAGGAGGCCGTGCGGCTGCTGGACGACTACATCGCCTACCGCGACGCGGCCCGCACCTTCGCGATGAACCAGCGGGGCGAGCCCACGGACCTGTCCGCACGGCTGGAGTCCCTGCGTGAGCTGCGCCGCGAGCACCTGGGGCCCTGGGCCGACGGCCTCTTCGGAGGGGAGGAGCAGGTGGACGCGGTGACGGTGGAGCGGATGAAGCTGGAGCAGGACACGTCGCTGACGCCCGAGGAGCGCGAGCGCCGCATCGCCGCCCTGGACGAGCAGCTCCCCGCGGACTACCGCGCCAGCCGCGACGAGGCGCTGCGCCCCCTCCAGCAGCAGGCGGTGGAGCACGAGCTGGTGGCGTCCGGCGCGACGGCGGAGGACCTGCGCCAGCACCGGCTGGCCACCGTGGGCCCGGAGGCCACCGCGCGCCTGGAGGCCATGGACCATGAGGAGGCCGAGTTCAAGCGGCGGCTCGCCGAGTTCCGCGCCCGGCGTGAGGCGCTGGGGCAGACGGAGGCGGACCCGGCTGCCCGTCAGGCCGCCGTGCAGCGGCTGCTGTTCGACGCCTTCACGCCCGAGGAGCGCCTGCGGGTGGAGGCCCTGGACGCCATCGACGCGGCGAGCAAGGCCCCCTGAGCCTCCATCGCACCGCATGGCGGCGCCCGAGGACACGTCCGTGAGCGTCGGCACGAATCCTGAGATAGTGGCTCGGTATGAAAATCTGGGTCGATGCCGATGCCTGCCCGGGCCCTGCCCGTGACATCCTGCTGCGCGCCGGCCAGCGCGTGAAGGTGCACACCGTCTTCGTGGCCAACCACCAGCTCTCCCTTCCGCGGCTGGCCTATGTCTCCAGTGTGCAGGTGGGGGCCGGGCTCGACGTGGCGGACCGCCACATCGCCCAGGAAGCCCAGGCGGGCGACCTGGCCATCACCCAGGACATCCCCCTGGCCGCGCTGCTGGTCCCCAAGGGCGTGGTGGTGCTGGACCCGCGCGGGGAGGTGTTCACCGAGGAGAACGTCGCCGAGCGGCTCTCCGTCCGGAACTTCATGCAGGAGCTGCGCGAGAGCGGCGTGACGACGGGTGGGCCGGATGGGTATTCCGCCCAGGACCGGCAACAGTTCGCCGCCGCACTGGACCGGGAGCTGTCCCGGCTCGTCAAGGCCAGTCCCAGGTAGAATCCCTCCATGCCTCCCATGAACGCGAACAATCCCTCCACCGAGATGAAGTCCCCCGACGCTCCCCGACTCTCCCTGTCGCTGGTGATGCGAAACGCCACCGCGGCGATCGATTTCTACGCGCGGGTGTTTGGCGCCCAGGAGAAGTTCCGGCTCACCGAGCCGGGGGGCCGCCTGGGCCACGCGGAGATGACGCTGGGGGGCGTGTCGTTGATGCTCGCGGACGAGCACCCGGAATACGGCATCGTCGGCCCGGAGAGCCGCGGGGGCACGACATGCTCCCTGCACCTCGTGGTCGATGACGTGGACGCCGCGGCCCAGCGCGCCCTCGACGCGGGCGCCACGCTGGAGCGGCCCATCACGAACGAGTTCTACGGCGACCGCGTGGCGCACCTGCGCGACCCCTTCGGCCACCGCTGGGCCCTGACCACCCGCATCGAGGAGGTGTCGCCCGAGGAGCTCCAGCGCCGCTTCCAGGAGCTGCTCAAGGGCTGAGGCGGCGTGGCGGCGCTAGCGCGCCAGGGACTTCACGAAGTCGGCGCGCTTCTGCACCGAATCCACGCTGTCCAGGGTGACGCTGCGCGCGTGCCCGATGTCCTCCCGCAGGAACGCGGCCACCTCCTCGGCCCGCGCCCGCACCGCCTTGCGCCGCCGGGGCGCCAGCGGCTCGAAGGTGTGGAACACCACGTCGTCCGCCTTCGGGTCGAACTCCCACAGCCCCACCAGCCGCTCCCCGTCCAGCACGGGGCGGACGAAGAGGTGCGCGGCCTGGCCCAGCGTGGCGCCCTTGCTGGAGCCCCAGGTGGGCACCTGGATGCCGTGGTGCGCCGGGTCCGTCACCCGCGCGGGCCCGCCGTGCGACGCGACGTACAGGTCCTGGGACGGCAGCAGGGAGACGGAGGTGGACGCGGGGGCCTTCTCGCGCAGGGCCTCCAGGGCCTCCTCGGTGACATGGGCCACGTCCGCGTAGCCCTCCACCGCCACGGACACCAGGCCGGCCCGCGCCACGGCCACCTTCGCGTCCCGCTGCGAGAAGCCGGCCCACGCCGCGAAGTCCTCCACCGTCGCCGGGCCGAACTGGCGGAAGAAGATGGCCGCCAGCCGCGCGTTGCGCTCCTCCGCGGCCGCGGACACCCGGGCGCCGGTGAAGGGGTTGCGGGCCGTCAGCCGCCAGAGGTAGCGCTCCGTGTCCAGCCGCCCGCCCTCCATGCGGCGCTCCACCTTGCCCTCGAACTCCAGGTGGCGCAGCGCGGGCGGCAGCGTCGAGGACAGCCCCACCTTCTTGCCCACCTCGCCCAGGCTGCGCACCACGCCCGCGGGCAGGGCCTTGCGCAGCGCATCCGTGGACAGCGGCCCCTTGCGCAGCGCCACCAGCGCGGCCTCGGCCACGTCCGCCAGCTCCTTCGCGCCCAGGCCCACCTTCTCGTGCTCGCGCTCGGCCCGCTTGCGGTAAGCCTCCTCGGCCACGCGCATCACCAGGGGCACGTCCGCGCGGGGCACCAGGTAGATGCACCCACGCACCGCCGGAATCACCTGGAGCCTGGACGCGTCCGCGGCAGCGTCCAGGTCCGCCCGCTTCAGCCCCGGCACCCGGGCCCGCACCGCCAGGTACACATCCGCGCCGCCCAGCGTCCGCACCCAGCCAGTGGCGGCGACCACCTCCTCCAGGCTTCCCTCCAGCGGCTCCGCCAGCCCCTGCGTCCGCAGCCAATGCACACGGGCCCGGTCCAGGGTGAAGCGCGGCGTGGAATCAACGGAAGGGGCGACCTTGCGAGCCATGACGTCCTCCTCGCCCCCGTCTACTGCGCGGGGCCCCGCCGTCTCCAGCGGCGTGGCGTGAGAAAACGCCGGTCCCAGCGCCAGCGACTGTGTTGCCCGGAACGTCCCGTCCGCGGGGAGCGGGCCCGCCCCTGGCCGCGTCTCCCCTTCGGGACTACCTGGAGGCCATGCCAACACTCGTCCTCGTCCGACACGGCCAGTCGCTGTGGAACCAGGAGAACCGCTTCACCGGCTTCGTCGACGTGCCCCTCACCGACCAGGGCCGTGAGGAGGCCCGGCTGGCGGCCCGGGCGCTGCGAGGGATGAGCTTCGACGTCGCGTACACGTCCGCCCTCATCCGGGCCCAGGAGACGCTGGCCATCATCCTGGAGTCGCTCGGCCAGCCCGTGCCCATCATCCGGGACGCCGCCCTCAACGAGCGCAATTATGGCGACCTCCAGGGGCTCAACAAGGCGGACGCCGCGAAGCGCTGGGGCGACGCGCAGGTGAAGCAGTGGCGCCGCTCCTACGACGTCCCGCCGCCCCACGGCGAGTCGCTGGAGATGACCGCGAAGCGCGTGCTGCCCTTCTATGACCGGGCCATCGCCGGTGACCTGCGCCTGGGGAAGAACGTGCTCGTGGTCGCCCACGGCAACTCCAACCGCGCCCTGGTGATGAAGCTGGACGGGCTCACCGGCGAGCAGGTGGTGGGGCTGGAGCTGGCCACCGGCGTGCCGCTCGTCTACGAGATGTCGCCGGAGGGTGGCGTGCTGTCCAAGCGCACGGCGTCCCCCTGAGACCGAAAGTGAAGAAGGGGGCTCCCCAACGCCCCTGGAGTCGTGGGATACGCTCGCCCGCGCACGAACGGCCGAGGCCGTTCCAGGGGGAGACGAGTGCTCCGGGGGCAGATCGCACGCCTTGCCGCATCCGGTTGAATGCGACCGGCCCTGGCGCGTCAGACTGTTCGAGCACACGAAAGGACGCTCCCAAATGAAGGCCCTGATCACCTCCCTTGCCCTGCTCTTCGCCCTCCCCTCCTTCGATGCGTATGCCCAGGCGGACTTCCGCCGCGGGCCTCCCCCGGGCCAGCCGGTGCCGCAGCCGAGCCGCCCGCACCAGCCCGTGGGCAGCCAGGTGGTCGTGGACCGCAATGAGCTGAACACGCGCCTGGCCCGGCTGGAGAAGCTGCTGCAAGAGGCCGAGCAGCGGATGAACCGGAACGAGCGCAACCAGTTCCGCAAGGCGAAGGAGACGCTGGACTCCGTCCAGGCGCTGGTGACCCACGCCCCGCTGCTGGCCACCGTCCTCCCGCCGCCTCCGCCGATGCCGCCCGCGCCGGTGGTGCGGCCCATCTCGGAGAGCGAGCTGCAACGCATCAACGACTCCATCTCCCGGCAGTCGTTCGCGGAGGACAAGATGCGCGTGCTGACCTCGGCGGCCCAGCACCATCACTTCCTCGTCTCCCAGGTGGGCAAGCTCCTCGGCCACTTCCAGTTCTCGCAGGACAAGCTGACCGTGGTCCGGACGCTGAAGCCCTACATCCTGGACCCGCAGAACGCTCACCAGCTCTACAGCTACTTCTCCTTCTCCAGCGACAAGAAGCGGCTGGACGAGATTCTCGCGCAGCGCTGAGCCGCGCGGGCTGACAGCGAGCCGAGCAGGATTCGGGCGCCGCGGAGCTGACTCCGCGGCGCCCTTCACGTTTCAGAACGAGCACACCGGGCCGCGCAGACCGCCACGCGCGCGCGGAACGAGCAGGAAGGCGCGCTCCATGGCCTCCGCGGCCTCGCCCAGCGAGCCATGCGAGGCCTCGATGCGAGCGAAGCGCGTCCGCATCCGGTCCAGGACTCCCGCCGGCAACAGCCGCCGCGCCATGGGAAACACCTGCGCCTCCTCCACGGCCGTGTGCCCGCGGTACAGCCGCAGCCAGTCCTCGGCGGCGTCGAGCATGCGCGAGGGGTCCGTCTCGCCGCCGCGCAGCATCGACTCGGCCGCGCAGAGCAGCGCCACCGCGTGCTCGCCGCCCGTGCCGTGCTCGCCGGACACCTGCGCGAGCAGCCCGGGCGCCAGCGGCAGCCGGTGCGCCACCATCGTCTGGAAGAGCACCATCTCCTTCGCGTGGTGGCTGCCGTCCACGAACGTGAGGAAGAAGTTCCCGGCCCGCAGGAAGAGCGAGGCTGGAACGAACTCGCCGTCACGGCCCTTCGCCACCGCCCGCTCCAGGACCTGCAACACGCGCTGAATCTGGCGGTGCTCCTGGCTCAACACATCCAATGCATCCATGACCTGTCCCCTTCACACCGTGCGGGAAAAGCGGGGCCGCTCCGCCCCCGCGAGATACGCGTCGAAGACCATCGCTACGTTGCGGACGAAGAGCCGGCCCAGGGGCGTCAGCTCGAGCTGCGTGCCGGTGCGCGTCACCAGGCCGTCGTCCTCGAACGCGCGCAGCCGCTCCAGCTCCGGGGCGAAGTACCCGGTGGCGTCGGGCCCTAGGTCCACCCAGAAGTTGCACATCAGCCGGGTGATGACGGCGCGGCGCCGCTGGTCATCCTCCGTCAGCGCCAGGCCGCGCTCGGTGGCCAGGCAGCCCTGGGACACCCGCTCGTAGTAGCGCGGCAGGGCGCGGACGTTCTGCGCATATGCTCCGCCCACGTCGCTGATGCCGGTGCTGCCCAGGGCCACCACGTCCGACGCGGCCTGGACGGTGTAGCCCTGGAAGTTGCGGCCCAGCCGGCGCTCGGCCTGCGCGCGCGCCAGCTCGTCCTCCGGGACGGCGAAGTGGTCCATGCCGATGGGCCGGTAGCCCGCGTCCACGAAGGCCGCGTAGGCGGCGCGGAACAGCTCCAGCTTGGTACGTCCTCCGGGGATGGCCTCCGCCGGCATGCGCCGCTGGTGCTTCAGCACCTCGGGCATGAAGGCGAACGAGTAGACGGCCAGCCGGTCCGGCCGCATCGACAGCACGGTCTCCAGCGTGCGCGCCCACCCTGCCGCCTCCTGGTGCGGCAGCCCATAGATGAGGTCGAAGTTCACGCCCTTGAAACCCAGCAGCCGCGCATGCTCCAGCAGCGCACGCGTCTCCTCGGCGGACTGAATGCGGTTGGTGACCTGCTGAACGCGCGCGTCGAAGTCCTGCAGGCCCATGGACACGCGGTTGAAGCCCAGGCTCCGCAGCAGCGTGAGCTGTCCCGGCGTCGTCAGGGCCGGGTGGACTTCGATGGACACCTCCGCGTCCGGCGCGACGCGGAAGCGGCGGGTGAGCGCCGTCCACAGCCGCTCCAGCTGCGCCTCGTCCAGGAAGGTCGGCGTCCCGCCGCCCCAATGGACCTGCGACAGGGTGCGCCGCGCGCCGAGCCGCTCCACCACCAGGTCCAGCTCCATCACCAGATGGTCGATGTAGCGGTCCGCCGCGCCCCGGTCCTTGCTGACCACGACGTTGCAGCCGCAGTACCAGCAGAGGCTGCGGCAGAAAGGCAGGTGGACGTACAGCGACAGGGGCGTGGTGCTCGGCTGGGCGCCGGCCCGCTCCAGCCGGGCCAGCAGGTGCTCGGGACCGAAGTCCTTCCGCCACTCGGGCGCCGTGGGGTAGCTGGTGTAGCGGGGCCCGGAGACGTTGTACCGGCTCAGCAGGGCCTCGGGAGGCGTCGGGACTTCGTAGTGGGGGGGCTCCATCTCGGCCCTCCTCCACTCCAAGCCTCGTGCCAGGAGCATCCTCGACGGGGATGGCGGAGGTGGCCGGCGAACCCCTGCAAGCCGTGCGGCCCCGCCCCGCGCCTGGCGCAATCGCTGCGCCCGGCAGCCTTCTCCTAGCCACCCGCCGGGGCAGGTCCGAGGAACCGGGCCTCCATGCGCTTCACCTCGCCCGAGGCCGAGTCCGCCACCTCCACGGTGAAGCCAAAGGGCGCCTTCACGCCCTGCTCCACGGTGATGAACAGCGGCACCCGGAAGTTCTCCAGCGAGCCGAGCGTCACCTGAGACTGCGGCACCACCACCTTCGCGGGCACGGGGCTGTCCACGCGGATGGTGAACACCGTCTCCGAGGGGTTCTTGTTCACCAGGTGCAGCTCGAACTGGTTGCGCACCCCGCCCTGCTCGACGACGTAGGGCATCCCCTGGAAGCGCAGCAGGTTCGCCTCGAAGGGCACGCGCCGCACGAGGCTCAGCGTCAGGCCCACCACCGCCACCAGCATCAGCGCGCCGTAGATGAACAGCCGGGGCCGGAGCACCCGGCGCGGCTGGCCCGCCAGCCCGTTGAGCGAGTCATAGCGGATGAGCCCGCGCGGCTTGCCCAGCTTGTCCATGACGCCGTCACACGCGTCCACGCACTGCGCGCAGGCCAGACAGTCCATCTGCAAGCCATTGCGGATGTCGATGCCCGTGGGGCACACGGCCACGCACTTGAAGCAGTCCACGCAGTCCCCCCGCGCGGGCGCCGGGGCCCCCGGAGCCACCTTGAGCAGGCGCCCCCGGGGCTCGCCGCGCTGCGTGTCGTAGCCGACGATGAGCGAGTCCCGGTCCTGCATCGCGGACTGGAGCCGGCCATAGGGGCACACCACCACGCAGAGCTGCTCACGGAACCACGCGAAGTTGAAGTACAGCGCACCCGTCACCACCATGGCCCACGTGAAGGCCCCGGGGGAGGCCACCGGCCCGGCGGCCACCATGGCGACGAGCCCGCCCGCCGAGACGAAGAGGCTGAGCGCCGCGTGGGAGATGAGCAGCGACACCGCGACGTATGCCCCGTGCTTGAGCACGGCCCGGGCCACGCGGGCGGCCGTCCAGGGCTCGCGTGCCGCCTTCAGCCGCCGCTCCCGGGGCCCGTCGAAGAAGCGCTCGATGGGGCGATACAGCGCCTCCAGGAACACCGTCTGGGGGCAGGCCCAGCCGCACCACACGCGCCCCAGCCACGCGGTGACGAAGAGCAGGCCAAAGCCCACCGACGTCAGCAGGAAGAGGACGCGCCAGAAGTCCTGGGCGTTGTACGTACCGCCGAAGAGGTAGAAGCGGCGCGCCGCCACATCCAGGTGCACGGCCGGGTGGCCGCCCACCTGCACCAGCGGCAGCGCCAGATAGACGGCGATGAGCCCGACGAACAGCAGCCGCCGCCGGGTGATGAACCGGCCGTGTACGTCCGCCGGATGGAGCGCCAGCCGCGAGCCATCCGCGTGGATGGAGGTGAGCTGGTCGA
>Ga0182745_1000782_pt1 | contig 32765 bp, 32 predicted proteins | sample eDN3rd30CKraftBY_FD_128523 | JGI IMG/M metagenome (GOLD analysis project Ga0182745, IMG submission 128523) | Enriched backyard soil microbial communities from Emeryville, California, USA - eDNA 3rd pass 30_C Kraft BY (version 2) (version 2) | ecosystem: Environmental > Terrestrial > Soil >...
CATAAATCCCCGGCTGGAAATGATGCACCCGTGCCGCAGCATCAGGGGCACCCAGCGTCACCGAAACAGGCGCAGGCGGGGCAGCCGTGGCACCAACACCCACAGACGGGCGGAATTGCATCCGGCGGGCGGGCGGTGTGCTCACCGGGGGCGCAGCGGGCTGCGCGGGTGCAGGGGTCGCCGCCGCCTCGGACTGTGCGGGCTGTTCGGTCTCGATAGGTTTTCGTGCCATTTGGCAAGCCTTTCTCGTGCGCGGCCTACGGCCACGCTGTTGCGGTTAAAAAGGGTAGGGGGTTCAGATCAGGCCAGAATGGCCGCAAGCGCCGGATTGATGGCTAGAAGATCCTTGCGCAGGTCCATGAACCGGCGATCAAGGTAGTGCAGTTCCACCGCCGTCTGGCGCTGCCACTGTTCGATCCGATAGATCATCTCCTGCGCTTCATGCGCCAGTTCAGGCGGCAGGTTCGGCAGCGCGCGGTATAACTCCATCTTCCCCGCCTCGATGCGCTTCAGGAGGCGGTAGAGTTCGTTGTCAGTAGCCATGTCGTCGCCCTCCTTTGGGCATAGCTATCCCGTCACCGGGAACAGCCCCGGCGCTCGGGCAGTCGAATTGTCAGGGGGTCAGGTCAGTCCGGTTTCGCCGGGCTGCTGGTGGTGGCGCGGCGGGTGCGCGCCAGGAAGGCTTCGACTTCGGCGGCAGGCCACAACAGCGGCCCGCTAGGTGCGAGGCGAACAGGCAGTGGTAGGCTGCCCTTATTGATGGCACGTGTCAGGGTGCTGCGGCTTACGCCGAGTCGCTCTGCCAGTGCCTTGGTAGTGAGATAATCGGCCATGCGGTCCGTCCTTTCTTCGTCCGATGAAAGAAAGGTAGCGCGGTGGCGTTGACGCAGATAGGCCCGCTGATCGGACTAAATCGGAGGAAATCGGACTCAATCGGAATCTGTCGGACTCCGTGCCTTGGTCCAATGCACGGGTAGCCCTTTATGCACCAGGTTGGCGCGCGCAAACGCCTCTTGCGGGACGGGAGGGCCTTCCACCATACGGGCGACCTCTTTCCTGGTCAGGTGCGACCGCCAGCAGGCACCGTCCGTCACCAGGTGCCCCGACGCTTCCAGTTGGTCGAAAATGGGTTTAACCCGCTCCCTCCACGGCAAGGCAGGCAGTATTAAAGGAATCTCGGTGCTCGCCCCCTGCCTTGTCGGATGATCCGGGCTGGCGGCAGACACCGAGACCCCGACCGTCTGCACCGGCGGCGCTGCTGCCTCGCGCTGCGCCTCATAGAGATCCACGATGACGCGGGCTGTCATGTCATCGCCGACAACCAGCCATTGCCCGTCACGGTGTTCCCATATGGTCGGAGCCTGCGGCGCTGACATGGCGACGGGGGTGCCGTCATCCTGATGCGCGACGTAATGAACATCTGGGCGATGCTCGATCATGAAACACCGGCCATCCCACTCGATCAGGTCATACGGATTTCGCGGATCAGGCTGCCACATCGTCGGCCCCCTTTCCGGTGACGAAATCCGCCCACGTCGCCATCAGTGTCGCGCGTTCTTCGAGATGGTCGGTGCGGGCATAGGCCCGGCTGACTCTACTGCCGGTGACGTGAGCAAGCTGGGCCTCGGCAACTTCGTGCCGGGCTTTCGCCGATTCCCCCGCCCAATCCCGCCAGGACGAGCGGAAGCCGTGCGGGCGATAAGGCAGATCACGCGTTTTCATGACTTTCGACAGACTCATGTCAGAAAGCGGTTTTCCCGAAGGGCCGACGAAAATATGCCCACCGACCTTGACGGCTTTCGCTGCCTCGATCACGGCTATGGCTTCATCGCTAAGGGGTATCCGATGCTCCCTGCCGCTCTTCATCCGGGCGGCGGGGATGGTCCATATGCGACCGTTGATCTCGCTTAGGTGTAGTTCTCGCACCTCTGCCGACCGCGCGCCGGTAAGGATGACAAAGCGCAGCGCAAGGGCTGACTTGCCTTCGACCTCGGTCAGCGTCTTGTAGAAATCCGGCACCTCGCGCCACGGCATCGCCGGGATATGGATCGCAACGTGCTTCTGATCCCCGAGCAGCGCACGGGCCTTTGTCCGGGCGGTGACATCGACAGGCAGGTCCAGCGCAGCACCGTGCTGTAGCACGATGCCGATGCGTTCGAGGGCCTTGGCGGCAATCGACGCACTCTTGCGCCAGATCGGCTTGAGCACGTCCACGATGTCGTGCTGGTTCACGTCCTTCGCTGCCAGGTGGCCGATCGTTGGCAGCACATGCACCGCAAGGGGTGACATCCAGTTTCCGGCCTTGCCGCCATCTTTCAGACTGCCCTTGCGGGCCTCGAAGGCGAGTTCCGTAAGCTGCGCAAAGGTCACGTCGCGCTGGGCGGCTTCGGCTGCCCGGTCACGGCGAACACGGATCGGATCATGTCCCTGCATGACGAGGGTGCGGGCTTCTCTTGCCATCCCCCTTGCCTCGGCCAGGGTGACATGGCTTGTTGAGCCAAGACCCATTTCACGCCGACGCCCCGAGAGGCTGAAGCGGAAAACCCATTTCGCGGACTCATCGGTCTTATGCAGCCACAGCCCGTCACCGTCGCAATGCTTGCCCGGCGAAATTGCCTTCACCGAAAGATTTGTGAGCTTACCGCGCAGCCGCATCGTCCACCTCTGGGTCCACCCCTCGATATAGTGCCGCACCGTGCAGCACCGTGGCGCACGATGCGGCATGATTAACAGCAAAATCAAGTGATTCTACGTGTTTAGGTGCACAGGGTGGCGCAGGATGTAGCATAGTGAATAGCCAGTTGGAGCGCTTCACCCGCTCCATCCCAATCCCCCGAGACTGCGTATAATCATTCATTTTCAACGTGATGGTTGACGCCATTCGCGCCGGGTTCGGCCTTTCCTCACGAGAATGCTTTGGCAATCCGAGGGTTTGGCCACCTCGCAGGGGGCAGGACGTTGATTCTGCACGGGTTCCGCCGTCAGGCTTGACGCGAAGCTCTGGCAATGGCGGGGCGGGGCCACGCCGGCCTTCAGACCCCTGAAATGCAGCAGGAGCGGCGGTGTCGCGCACCGCCGCTCCCGTGTTCATTCCTGCTGGCGCAGGCTGTGCCGTCAGATCACCCCGAAGGCCAGCATCGGCTCGGCCACGCGGATGAAGCCGGCGATATTGGCGCCGCTGACGTAATCGCCCGGCACGCCATATTCCTCGGCCGTCGCAAAGCAGCTGTCATGGATGTCGCGCATGATCTCTGCCAGCCGGGCCTCGGTCTTCTCAAAGGACCACCGGTCGCGCGATGCGTTCTGCTGCATTTCCAGCGCCGAGGTCGCGACCCCGCCCGCATTCGCCGCTTTGCCGGGTCCGAACCGGACGCCCGCTTCGCGGAAGAGGCGGATGGCATCGGGGGTGCAGGGCATGTTGGCGCCTTCGCCGACGGCGATCACGCCATTCTTGATCAGCGTCTTGGCGTCCTTTCCGGTCAGCTCGTTCTGGGTCGCCGAGGGCATGGCGATGTCGCATTTCACATCCCAGATCGTGCCGTCCGAGGAGGCTACGAAATAAACTCCGTCGCCTTCGCCCTTCAGCCGGACGTAATCGGTGACGCGGCCCCGGCGGAGTTCCTTGATCTCCTTCAGAAGCGCGAGGTCGATGCCGTTCTCGTCGACGATATAGCCCGAGCTGTCCGAGCAGGCGATGACCTTCCCGCCGAATTCCTGAACTTTCTCGATCGTGTAGATGGCGACATTGCCCGATCCCGAGACAACCACGGTCTTGCCGTCGAAGCTGTCGCCGATCGCTTCCAGCATGGCGCGGGTGAAATAGGTGTTGCCATAGCCGGTGGCTTCCTTGCGGGCCAGCGAGCCGCCATAGAACAGGCCTTTCCCGGTCAGGACGCCGGCCTCATAGCGATTGGTCAGGCGCTTGTATTGCCCGAACATATAGCCGATTTCGCGGGCGCCGACGCCGATATCGCCCGCCGGAACGTCCGTATATTCGCCAAGATGGCGATGCAGTTCGGTCATGAAGCTCTGGCAGAAGCGCATGACTTCGTGCTCCGAGCGGCCTTTCGGATCGAAGTCGGACCCGCCCTTGCCGCCGCCGATCGGCAGGCCGGTCAACGCATTCTTGAAGGTCTGCTCGAAGCCGAGGAACTTGATGATCCCGACATTGACCGAAGGGTGGAACCGCAGCCCGCCCTTGTAGGGGCCCATGGCCGAATTGAACTGGACGCGGAATCCGCGGTTGATCTGGACGTTGTTCTGATCATCAAGCCACGGCACGCGGAAGATGATCTGCCGCTCGGGTTCGCAGATGCGCTCGATCAGCGCATTCTCGAGATATTCTGGATGTTTGGCAACGACGCGGCCGAGGCTTTCAAGAACCTCGCGCACGGCCTGATGGAACTCGGCCTCGCCGGCATTGCGGCGGGTGACTTCGTCGTAGATGCCGACCAGTTTGTCGTCTATTTGCACAGTCGCCTCGATCATTTGAGCAATTTCCGCGCAGATGTAGCCAAAACTTCGGGCAGTTCAAACGGATTCGACCAAAATCCATGCGCGGCGCGAGATGGCTGGTTCTTCATTGTGAGGGGTAATCGCGCCCCCGGCCTCCATCCTGCGCGGATGGCGGATCACAGAGGTTCTGGTGCAATTACCCAGGCTGGCGGCGAAATTTCGGCATTCCGCCCCGGCGAAAACCGCGGAGGTTCCGGGCTAGCGCAGCCCCATTTCGGCCAATGCGCGGGCGATCTCGGGGGGCAGGTTCGGCTCCTCCTCACGCCCGGCGGGCAGGTCGGCGGGGGCATCCTCGGCCTTCAGGTAGCGCCAGCCCTGGAAGGGGCGGCGCGGCACGGCGGCGGTGCGGATCAGGCCGGGGGCAATGATCAGGGCGCAGCGGCGGATGCCGTCCTCGCCCGTCACCTCCTCAAGCCCGATCAGGCGCTGGCGGGCCTGCATGATGCCCTTGAACACCCAATAGATCGACCCGCCATTCAGCAGCTCGGCCTCGCGCTTGGGCCACATGCGGGTGACGTGCCGGGCCGGACCGCCGGACCAGCGGTCCTGCTGCCATGCCTCGAGTTCGGCGGGGCTGTCGCAGCCGACGCACAGCTTCATCAGGTTCAGGGTGGTGCTCATGCACCAGATATATCCGCCGCCGGAGGATGTGCAACGGGCGGCCTTGCGCGCTGTGGACAAGGCAGCTACCCCACGCGCATTCCATGTGAGACGAGACGAGGCGACAATGACCCATTCCCCGCCAAAGCCGGTCCACGGCCAATCCCTGCCCGAATTCGTCGCCATGCTGGCCGTGATCTTTGCCGTGATCGCATTCTCGATCGACGCGATGCTGCCCGCGCTGCCCGAGATCGCCGCGACCCTGACGCCCGAGAACGTGAACCGCGCCCAGCTGGTTCTGACCTCCTTCATGGCGGGGATGGGGGCGGGCCTGTTCGTCGCCGGACCGCTTTCGGACGCATATGGCCGCAAGTCGATCATTACCCTGGGCTTCACGATCTATGCCGTGGCGGCCATCGCCGCCGTCTTTGCCAATTCGCTGGAGATGCTGCTTTTCGCGCGCTTCATGCAGGGATTGGGCGCGGCGGGGCCGCGCATCGTCTCGCTGGCGCTGGTGCGCGACCTTTATCAGGGGCGCGAGATGGCGCGGATCACCAGCTTCGTGATGATGATCTTCATCCTGATCCCGGCGGTCGCGCCCTCGATCGGGGCGGGGATCATCTATTTCGTCGGCTGGCGCGGAGTTTTTGGCGCCTTCCTCGTGCTCGCGCTGATCGGCGGCCTCTGGCTGAACATCCGCCAGCCCGAGACGTTGCCGCCCGAACAGCGCATCCCGATGCGCCCGGCGAGCCTTCTGCGCTCGGCCCGCGAGGTACTGGGCAACCGGCAGGTCCAGCTTGTCACGGTGGTGATCACGCTGGGTTTCGGGCAGATGTTCGCCTTGCTGAGCGCGGCCCAGCAGCTTTTTGCGGACACCTATGGCAAGGGCGAGAACTTCCCCTACTGGTTCGCGGCCATGGCGCTTCTGAGCGGCAGTGGAACGGTTCTGAACGCGCGCTATGTCGTGCGGCTGGGGATGCGGCGCATCGTGAAAAGCGCCTATGCCATGCAGGTGGTGGTCTCGGGGGTGATGTGCGTCCTCTCCTTTGGCGATCTGCTGCCGGCGGCGCTGCGCTTTCCGGCCTTCTTCCTCTGGGCGGTCAGCGTCTTTTTCATGGCGGGAGTGACGTTCGGCAATCTCAACGCCATGGCGCTGCAGCGCATGGGCCATGTCGCCGGCATGGCGGCATCGGTGATCGCCGCCGTCTCGACCGTGGGCGCGGTGCTGATCGCGGCGCCGATCGGCCTGCTGTTCGATGGCACGGCGCTGCCGATCATGCTGGCCACGCTGGTCTGCTCGGGGCTGGCGCTCTGGTTGATGCGCTGGGTCGAGGAGGTCTGAGGAAGGGCGCGCAAGCGCCCTTTTTCATTGCAGGCAAAACTCTAGGCTTGCAGCCGCAACAAACTGTTCTGTCGGGGAAAAGTGGCAGCCCGTAGGGGAGTCGAACCCCTCTTTTCAGGTTGAAAACCTGACGTCCTAACCGATAGACGAACGGGCCACTTTCGCGCCATCATCTGGCGACGAGGTGGCGTTTAGGCCAGCTTCGCGCCCGCCGCAAGAGGCAGTTTCACATCATCTGTGGGTAAGATCGAAATTTTTTCGCGACCCTCTGGCGGCGCGTCGAACATCCGTCACGGGCAAGAAAAAACGCCGCCGATCATGTCGATCGCGGCGCGTATCCCGTTTCAGGCGGGATAAAGTGGCAGCCCGTAGGGGAGTCGAACCCCTCTTTTCAGGTTGAAAACCTGACGTCCTAACCGATAGACGAACGGGCCACTTTCTATCTCCGCAAGGCAGTGCCCTGCGGCGTGGGGCGGTGTTTAGGCCAGCTTCCCTGAGGCTGCAAGCGGAAAAATGACCTTTCGGTGAAGATTTTTCACAGGTGGACCGGCGGGCTCATCCGACCGGGGCGGCGTCATCCAGCCGCAGCCTCACACGCTCGCGCCCGCCCCAGATCGACAGCTCGAGCTTGCCGGCAAGATGAAAGCGCTTGCCGCGCCCCTCCAGCAGCGTCTGGCCCAGCGGGCCGGACATCGCGCCCCAGGCGACGGCGTCGATCGGTGGGCTGCCGGGGCTGCGGAAGCGCAGACGCAGGTGGCTGTCGCCCATGGTCGAGGCGCTGTCGATCACCTGATCGGCAAAGGCGAATCGCGGGGCAGGCGCCGCCTGACCAAAGGGGCCGGCGCGTTCCAGCATCTGCATCAGCTCGACCGTCGCGCCGGCGGGGTCGAGCAGTCCCGAAATCCGCAACTCGCCCGCGCCAGACCGCTCGGCCATCTCGCGCGAGAGCAGCTCGGCCAGCCGTTCCATCGCCTTCGGGATCAGCGCCTCCTCGACGGTCAGGCCGGCGGCCATGGCATGTCCGCCGCCCTTCAGCAGCAGCCCCTCGGCCGCGAGCCGCTGGACGGCGCGGCCAAGATCGACGCCGGGGACCGAGCGGGCGGAGCCCTTGCCGATCCCGTTATCGACCCCGATCACGACCGAGGGCAGGCCGGTCGCCTCCTTGACCCGCGCGGCGACGATCCCGACCACGCCCGGATGCCAGCCTTCGCCCGCGGCCCAGGCGACATGGCCTGCATCGCCGCGTGCGTCGATCTGGGCTATGGCGGCCTCGCGCACCGCCGCTTCGATGGCGCGGCGGTCGCGGTTCAGCTCGTCCAGCTGGGTCGCAAGCTTTTCGGCCTGCCGCGCATCCGTGCAGGAGAGGCAGAGCGCGCCCAGATCCGCCTTGCCGACGCGCCCGCCCGCATTGATGCGGGGGCCAAGCAGGAAGCCGAGGTGAAAGGCGCTCGGGGCAGAATCGAGCCGCGCCACGTCCGAAAGCGCGACAAGGCCCGGACGCGCGCGCCGGGCCATGATGACCAGACCCTGCCGGACAAAGGCCCGGTTGACCCCGATCAGCGGCGCGACATCCGCGACGGTCGCCAGCGCCACCAGATCCAGCAATCCGATCAGGTCGGGCTGCGGCCGCCCGGCCTCGCGCAGCAGGCGGTTGCATTGCACCAGCGTCAGAAAGACGACCCCCGCGGCGCAGAGATGGCCAAGGCTGCCATCCTCGTCGGCGCGGTTCGGGTTCACCACGGCGAGGGCGGGGGGCAGCGTCTCGCCGCCCTGGTGGTGGTCGAGGACGATCACGTCGCGGGGTGCTGCCGCCGCCAGCGCCTCATGGCTGAGCGTGCCGCAATCGACGCAGATGATCAGGTCGTGGTCGCGCGCGAGGCCCGAGATCGCCGGGACGTTCGGGCCATAGCCCTCGTCGATGCGGTCGGGGATATAGAGCGTCGCCTCAAGCCCCTGACGGCGCAGCCAGTCGATCAGCAGCGCGGCCGAAGCGCCGCCATCAACGTCGTAATCGGCAAAGATCGCGATGCGCTGGCCCTTGATGACCGCGGCGACGATGCGCTCGGCCGCCTTGGCCATGTCGCGCAGGACCAGCGGATCGGGCAGCAGGTCGCGCAGCTTGGGATCGAGATAGGATTGCGCATCGGGCGCGGAGACCCCGCGCGCGGCTAGGACGCGGCTGACCGGAAGGGGCAGCCGGCTCTCCTGCGCAAGTGCCTCGGCAGAGCGTTCAAGGGTCGCGTCGGGGCCGCGCCAGAAGCGGCCGGTGAGCGAGGAGTCGACGGAAAGAAAGGCGGTCATGGGAGCTTCATCCCCCATGACCGCCCTTTGTTCAAGTGGAGCCAGCGCCCCCGGCGTCACTTCACCGGGTTGCGATAGATCATGCGGCGCACCGATCCGGTCTTGGAGCGCATCAGGATCGTCTCGGTCTGGAGGTAATGCGGCTCACGCTTGACGCCCGCCACGATCGAGCCGTTGGTCACGCCGGTCGCGGCAAAGATCACGTCGGCGGTCACAAGCTCGTCCCGCGAATAGATCCGGTCGAGATCGGTGATCCCGGCCTTCCGCGCGCGGCCCTTCTCGTCCTCGTTGCGGAACAGCAGCTTGCCCCACATCTGGCCACCCATGCATTTCAGGGCCGAGGCAGCCAGCACGCCTTCGGGCGCGCCGCCGGAGCCCATATACATGTCGATGCCGGTCAGTTCGGCTTCCGCGCAATGAATGACGCCGGCGACATCGCCATCGGTGATCAGCCGGATCGCGGCGCCGGTCGAGCGGACCTCGGAGATCAGGTCCTCATGCCGGGGACGTTCGAGGATGCAGACGGTAATGTCGCTGTCCTTGACGCCGCGGGCCTTTGCAAGGGCGCGCACACGCTCGGCAGGGGACATGTCGAGGCTGACCACGTCCTTGTCATAGCCCGGACCGATCGCCAGCTTCTCCATATAGACGTCGGGGGCGTGCAGCAGGGTGCCGCGCGGGGCCATGGCGATCACGGTCAGCGCGTTCGGCATGTCCTTGGCGGTCAGGGTGGTGCCTTCGAGCGGGTCGAGCGCGATGTCCACCTCCGGCCCCTCGCCGGTGCCAACTTCCTCGCCGATATAGAGCATCGGGGCCTCGTCACGCTCGCCCTCGCCGATGACGACGACGCCCTTGATGTCGAGCATGTTCAGCTGTTCGCGCATCGCATTGACGGCGGCCTGGTCGGCGGCCTTCTCGTCGCCGCGCCCGATCAGGCGGGCCGAAGCATGGGCGGCCGCCTCGCTGACGCGGGCCAGTCCCAGAGACAGCATCCGGTCGTTGAAATCCTTGGGCGATGTCATGCTGAAAATCCTTGTGTCTACACTTGGCAAGGCTTCTACGCGCCGCAATGTAACGGCTGCAAGGCTGTCTGCGCTAACGGTTCAGCTTTCCGCCAGTTCGAGCGCGAGCGCGTGGATTCTGGGCACGATGTCGCCGAGCGTGCTGTGGACGAGGCGGTGGCGCGCCACATGGCCGAGGCCGGCGAAGCGGGGACTGGCCATGCGGATGCGGAAATGGCTTTCGCCGCCGTCGCGCCAGCCCGAATGGCCGCGATGCCCCTCGCTTTCGTCGATCACCTCCAGCCGGGTCGGCGCGAGCTCGCGCAAGCGTTCCTTCATCTCGTCCGCAATCATCCTGAATGCCCCTTTCATGTCGCGCGAAATAGCTTAGACTGCGCGTCCCGATCAGGACAAGGCAGGCAAATGAGCAACGACCCGTTCGGCTTCGACATCTCGGCAGCCTCGGACAAGAAGAGACGATCCAAGGGCCGCCGCGGCATGTCCGGGGCCTTCGAGACTTCGACGCGCAAATGCGACAAGGAGGGATGCAACGAGCCCGGACAGTACCGCGCGCCGAAATCCCCGAGGAAGCTTGATGACTATTTCTGGTTCTGCAAGGACCATGTTCGCGAATACAATCTGAACTGGAACTATTTCCAGGGCCAGTCCGAGGCCGAGTTCCAGGAGTTCCTGGACAATGCGACAGTGTGGGAACGCCCGACCAAGCCTTTTGGCCGCGCCACGCAGGAGCAGAAATGGGCCCGGCACGGCATCGACGATCCGCTGGAGATCCTTGGCGCGAACGGGACCAATCCCGAGGTCCGTGCCCGCGCAACCCGCAAGCTGCCTCCGACCGAGCGCCGGGCGCTGGATATTCTTGAGGCGAAGGACAGCTGGAGCCGGACCGAGATCCGCAAGCAGTACAAATCGCTGGTGAAAGACCTGCATCCCGACATGAATGGCGGCGACCGTTCCGACGAGGACCGTTTGCAGGAGGTCGTCTGGGCCTGGGACCAGATCAAGGACAGCCGCAGCTTCAAGGACTGAGGAGGGAAGTGGGGGCTTTGCTCCCGCGCGTTCCGCGCTCCCCCAGGGTATTTCGGAAACAGTGAAGGCCGGGGGATGCGCCCCGGCCTTTCGGTTTCTTACAGCTCGCGCTTCAGCGCCTCGGCGAGATCGGTGCGTTCCCAGGAGAAGCCGCCATCGGCCTCGGGCGCGCGGCCGAAATGGCCATAGGCCGCCGTCCGGCGATAGATCGGGCGGCAGAGGTCCAGATGCTCGCGGATGCCGCGCGGCGTCAGGTCCATGGCGCGGGAGACGGCACGCTCGATCTCGGCCTCGGGAACCTCGCCGGTGCCGAATGTGTCGGCATAGATCGAGAGGGGCTTTGCCACGCCGATCGCATAGCTGAGCTGGATCACGCATCTGCGCGCAAGGCCGGCCGCCACGACGTTCTTCGCCAGGTAGCGCGCCGCATAGGCGGCCGAGCGGTCCACCTTGGTCGGATCCTTGCCCGAGAAGGCGCCGCCGCCATGCGGGGCCGCGCCGCCATAGGTGTCGACGATGATCTTGCGGCCGGTCAGGCCAGCATCGCCATCGGGGCCGCCGATGACGAAAGTGCCGGTCGGGTTGACCCACCATTCGGTATTCTCGGTCAGCCATCCGGCCGGCAGGACCTCGCGGATATAAGGCTCGACGATGGCGCGGATGTCGTCAGAGGTCTGGCTTTCGTCCTTGTGCTGGTGCGAGAGGACGAGGCTGGTGACCTCGACGGGTTTCCCGTTCTCGTAGCGCAGGCTCAACTGGGATTTCGCGTCCGGCCCGAGCATCGGCTCGGCCCCGGATTTGCGCGCCTCGGCCAGTCGGCGCAGGATGGCGTGGGAATACTGGATCGGCGCCGGCATCAGTTCGGGCGTCTCGTCCACGGCATAGCCGAACATGATGCCCTGATCGCCCGCGCCGTCGCGGTCGACGCCCTGGCTGATATGGGCCGATTGCTCATGCAGGTAGTTGTGGACGTGGCAGGTGTTCCAGTGGAACTTCTCCTGCTCGTAGCCGATATCGCGGATGGTCTCGCGGGCGATCTGACTGATGCGCCCCATATATTCGCCGAGCTTCGCCTTGTCGGTCAGGCCGATCTCGCCCCCGATCACCACGGTTGCGGTCGTGGCGAATGTCTCGCAGGCCACGCGCGCGGCCGGATCCTCGGCCAGAAGCGCGTCGAGGACCGCATCGGAAATCTGGTCGCACAATTTGTCGGGATGCCCCTCGGACACGGATTCCGAGGTGAACACGTAGTTCTGTCTGGCCATGAGATGCTCCGTTGAGATGACGCCGCCACGCCAGGAAGCCGTTGTGACGGTCAGGGATGACGGATAGACCGGCCCCGTGTGGCAGTCAACCGCCGATGGAAGGCGGCCGCGAGGACGGCCGCGAGCGCCGCGAGGACCGCCGGCCAGTCGCCCCAGCGCGACCATGGCGTCGGCGGCAGGGCGGCGGGCAGGGCCGCGTCGATCCGCCCGACGAGGTCGAGGCCGAGCGTCGCCCGGATGCCGCCCCGCGCGTCGATGACTGCCGAAACCCCGGTATTCGCCGCGCGCATCAGGGGAAGGCCGGATTCGATCGCCCGCAGCCGCGCCTGCGCCAGATGCTGCCATGGCCCCGAGACCGTGCCGAACCAGGCGTCATTCGTGACCTGCAGGAGCCAGGCCGGCCGCTCTGCCCCGGTGAGGAGATGGCGCGAGAAGACCGCCTCGTAACAGATCAGCGGCTGGACCGGCGGCAGGCCGCCAAGCGTGAGCAAAGCCGGGCCGGGGCCGGGCGAGTAGCCGAAGCCATGCTGGGCGGCGAAGGCGCGGATCCCGAACCGCGCGAGGCTGTCGCCCCAGGGCGTGTATTCGCCGAACGGGACGAGGTGGAACTTGTCATAGATGGGGCCGATGCCCCGGCTCGAAAACTCGGTCAGGCTGTTGAAATAGCGCTCGCCCTCGACCCGCTGGATGCCGAGGGCGACAGGCGCGCCGGCATATGCAGCGATGTCCTGGGGCGCGCTGCCCGCCTGCTCCAGCAGGAAATTCACCGCCGTTTCGGGCCAGATCACCAGTTCCGGCGCAGGGCGACCCGGATCGCGTGCGGCGGAGAGGTCGACGAGGCGGCGCAGGAAGACTTCGGACCAATAGGGATCCCATTTCAGCGCCTGGGTGGCGTTAGGCTGGATCAGCCGCAGGTGATGGCCGGTATCGGGGGGAAGCGGCTGGGCGAGCCTTGCCATGCCCGCGCTCCATGCCGTCCCGATCAGCAGGACCGAGAGGATTGCGCCGGGCAGGGGCCTGCGCCAGCACTCGCGGTTGTGCCGTGCGAAGGCGACGGGCAGGGATGCGGCCAGCATGGTCAGCGCCGAAAGGCCGATTGCGCCGAAGGTGGCGGCGGTCTGCCCCGCCGGGGTCGCGATCCAGACATGGCCGGTCAGCGCCCAGGGCAGGCCAGTGAAGATCCAGCCCCTGATCCAGTCGGAAAGGACGATGAGCGCGGCGAATGCCAGCCCTCGCGCCGCCGGTTCCGGGGTGATCCTGCCTGCGAGGAGCGCGGGCAGCGTCCAGAAGACCGCGCCCCCGAGCGCCATGAAGAAAAGCGCGAAGGGTGCCATCCAGCCATAGACCTCGGGCTCGACCAGAAAAGGTTCGATGATCCATGAGAGGGCGAGGGCGAAATGCCCGAAGCCTGCGGCGAGGCCGTGCCAGGCGGAGCGCCGGGCGCTCCCGGAATGGGCCACGCGCCAGCAGAGGACCGCCAGCGCGAGGACCGTGACATACCAGAGGTTCAGCGGCGCCTGCCCCAGGGCGGCCAGCGCCCCGAGAGCCAGATCGACCCCGAGCGAAGCGATCGACGGACGGCCGCGACGGTCAGAGGCAGGCAGGGACGCCGGCATGGTCCGGGTCAGCTGTTCGCGGACGTGTCATCCACGGCTGCGACCGGCGCGGGATCCGCGGCATCGGCGGCCTTGGCCCTCGACTTGCGCGGAGCGCGGGGCTTGGCCGGTGGCTTTTCCGCGACTGCGGGAGCAGCCTCCTCGGCCGGAGCGGTTTCCGCCTTGGCCTTCGCCCGGCTCTTGCGGGGGGCCTTTGCCTTTGCTTCAGGCTCTGCCGCGGCTTCGCCGGTGGCCTTGGTCGCCGTCTTGGCCTTGGTGGTTGCCGACCGGGTAGGGGCGCGGCGCTTGGGCTTTGCGGCAGGCTCGGACGCGGTCAGGGTTTCGACCTCGGCTGCGACCGGCGCGCTCTCGGCATTGACCGGCGCGGCAGCCGCTTCAACCGGTGCTTCAACCGGGGGCTGAGCGGGTTCGACCACGGCTTCGACAGGAGCAGCGGCCTTCGGCGCCCTCGGCTTGCGGGTGCGGGCGGGCTTCGGCGCAGGTTCCGCGGCGGGTTCTGCCACGACGACGGGGGCCGCGACCGCCTCGGCGGGTTGCGGCGCCTCGGTCGCCGGTTCAGGCGCGGGCTGGCTTGGCACCGGGTTCCTAGCGGGGGTCTCGCGCGGTTCGCCGCGCTCGGCCTCGGTCTCGGAGGCGGTTTCGAGGAAGGCGGGACGGAAGCTCCGGGTCAGGAACTCGGGCATATGGTCGCCCATGCCCATGACGGCATTCCGCTCGCCCCGGCGTTCCTCGCGGCGCTCCGAATGCCGCTCGGACGAGCGGTTGGCGGAGCGGTCGCGATGCTCCTCGCGGCGCTCTTCCTTGCGCTCCTCGCGCGGGCGGGAGGATTCGCTGGGCCGGGGCTGGGTCCGGGTATCTTCGCCACGGCTGCGCTGCTCGCTGTCGTCGCGACGTCCGCGACGGTCGCGGTTACGCTCGCCCCGGCCGTTTTCGCGTGGCGGGCGCGGCGCGTTCTGGGCCGCCGCCGAAAGGGTGAAGCCTTCGGGCACGGGCGCGCGGGGCAGGGTCTGCTTCACCAGCGCCTCGATCGCGGTCAGATACTTCTCGTCCATCGGCGTCGAGATCGAGATCGCGGTGCCTTCGCGCCCGGCGCGGCCGGTGCGGCCGATGCGGTGGACGTAATCCTCGGCATGGCTGGGCAGGTCGAAGTTGATGACGTGGCTGACCGCCGGAATGTCGAGCCCGCGCGCCGCCACGTCGGAGGCGACGAGGAAGCGCAGCTTGCCCTCGCGGAAATCATCCAGCGTCGCCATGCGGTGGCGCTGGTCGAGGTCGCCATGGATCGGCGCGGCGTCGAAGCCATGCGCCTTCAGCGACTTGGCGACGATATCCACATCGGTCTTGCGGTTGCAGAAGATGATCGCGTTCTTCAGGCCCTCGCCCTCGGCCCGGATCAGGGCGCGCAGCAACTCGCGTTTCTGCTTGGCGGACTGGTCGCGGCGGGTGGGTGCGATCTCGACCAGTTTCTGGGTGATGGTTTCCGAGGTCGTGGCCTGGCGCGCGACCTCGATCCGCTCGGGCGCGTGCAGGAAGGTGTCGGTGATTCGCTCGATCTCCGGGGCCATGGTGGCCGAGAAGAACAGCGTCTGCCGGGTGAAGGGGGTCAGTTGGAAGATGCGCTCGATATCCGGGATGAAACCCATGTCGAGCATCCGGTCCGCCTCGTCCACGACCATGATCTGCACGCCGGTCAGCAGCAGCTTGCCGCGCTCGAAATGGTCCAGAAGGCGGCCGGGCGTGGCGATCAGCACGTCGACGCCGCGGTCTATCAGCTTGTCCTGCTCGCCAAAGCTGACGCCGCCGATCAGCAGCGCCTTGGTCAGCCGGGTGTGCTTGGCATAGATGTCGAAATTCTCGGCGACCTGCGCGGCAAGTTCCCGGGTCGGGCACAGGACGAGGCTGCGCGGCATCCGCGCCCTTGCGCGGCCGCGGCCAAGCAGCGTGATCATCGGCAGGGTGAAGCTGGCGGTTTTGCCGGTGCCGGTCTGGGCGATGCCCAGCACGTCGCGGCCTTCCAGCGCGGGGGGAATCGCCCCGGCCTGGATCGGGGTCGGCGTTTCATAGCCGGCCTCGGAAATGGCTTTGAGAACCTTGGGGTCCAGCTTCAGGTCGGAAAATTTGGTCATTCGGGGCTTTCGTGTCAGTGCACAGCATGTTGACTGCGCGGATCTTGCGTCCATCGCCACGGCCGGCCCCTGATCCAGATCGAAGGTCCGACGGTGGCAGGTCGGGACGCTTCTCCGCACGCCCCTCGCCAATGTCTGCCGGATGCAGACGCGTAGGGGCCTAGCCGAAAACGCGCGCTGCGTCAATCTGATCGCGGATTTTCCGTGACTGCCCCGAGGAGGGTAGGCAAACTGCGTGCGGTCGCGGGGGCGGATTGCCCGTCCTCGCGTGTCTCGGGCGTAGTTTCCGGCGGCTGGCGATTGGCCTTGCCCCGGGCGCGGCGATCACCATCTTTGACGCTGGGCCGTTCCTGAGGAGGCGGGCCGGCGGGGGGACAACCGGGGCAGGGCGGGGCTGCCATGGTTGACGGCCCCCAAGGCCTGACGTTATCCCGCTGCAATCTTATGGATGGAAGCCATGAACCTCTTTTCGGATATCCGCGCGCTGGTCATTGATGCGCTGGCCCAGATGGAACAGGCGGGCGAGCTGCCCGCGGGACTTGAAACCGCAGCCGTGACGGTCGAGCCGCCGCGAGACGCGGCGCATGGGGACATGGCGACCAATGCGGCCATGGTGCTGGCAAAGCCGGCCGGAAAGAAGCCCCGCGAGATTGCCGAGATCCTTGCCGCGCGCCTTGCCGCCGACCCCCGCATCACCGCGGCCGAGGTCGCTGGTCCGGGCTTCCTGAACCTGCGCATCGCCCCCGCTGAATGGCAATCCGTGCTGAAGGCCGCCCTGACCGAGGGCAGCGATTATGGCCGTTCGACCATGGGCAAGGGCAAGCGCGTCAATGTCGAGTTCGTCAGCGCGAACCCGACCGGCCCGATGCATGTCGGCCATACTCGCGGCGCGATCTTTGGCGACGCGCTGTCCTCGCTGCTGGATTTCGCGGGCTATGACGTCACGCGCGAATATTACATCAACGATGGCGGCGCGCAGGTCGATGTCCTCGCCCGCTCGGCCTATGAGCGTTACCGCGAGGCGAACGGGCTTGAGCCCGAGATCCGCGAGGGGCTCTATCCCGGCGACTACCTGATCCCGGTCGGCGAGGAGCTGAAGGAGAAATACGGCGCCAGCCTGCTCGACAAGCCCGAATCCGACTGGCTGGTCGAGGTACGCGACTTTGCGACCGACCGGATGATGGCGATGATCCGCGAGGATCTGGCGCTGCTCAACGTGCATATGGACGTGTTCTCGAGCGAGAAGGCGCTTTACGGCACCGGCAAGATCGAGGCCGCGATCGAGCGGCTGCGCCAGGCCGGGCTGATCTATGAAGGCGTTCTGGAGCCGCCGAAGGGCAAGACCCCCGAGGATTGGGAGCCGCGCGAGCAGACCCTGTTCCGCTCGACCGCGCATGGCGACGATGTCGACCGGCCGGTGAAGAAATCCGACGGATCCTGGACCTATTTCGCGCCTGACATCGCCTATCACTGGGACAAGATCGACCGCGGCTTCGACCAGCTGATCGACGTCTTTGGCGCCGACCATGGCGGCTATGTCAAACGCATGACCGCCGCGGTGGCCGCGCTTTCCGATGGCCGCGTGCCGCTGGACGTGAAGCTGATCCAGCTGGTGAAGCTGTTCAAGAACGGCGAGCCCTTCAAGATGTCGAAGCGCGCCGGAACCTTCGTCACGCTGCGCGACGTGGTCGAGCAGGCGGGGGCGGAAGTGACCCGTTTCCACATGCTGACGCGCAAGAATGACGCGGCGCTCGATTTCGACTTCGACAAGGTGCTGGAGCAGTCCAAGGACAACCCGGTCTGGTATGTGCAATATGCCAGCGCCCGGATCAATTCGGTGCTGGGCAAGGCCGCCGAAGCCGGCGTCGCGACCGATGACGCCTCGCTTGCCGGGGCGGATCTTGCGCTGCTGAGCCATCCGGCCGAACTGGAAATGGCGCGGAAAGTTGCCGAATGGCCACGCTCGGTCGAAATCGCCGCGCGGGCCAATGAGCCGCACAGGATTGCGTTCTATCTCTATGATATTGCGTCGGAACTGCATTCTCTGTGGAATCGTGGCAATGAGGAGCCTTCGCTGCGCTTCCTCCAGGACGGCGATCCTGCTGCGACTGCCGCGAAAATCGCGCTTGCCCGCTCCGTTGGCGTTGTCATTTCGGCCGGTCTTGGTATCTTGGGCGTGACTCCGGCCAAAGAGATGCGCTGAAAACAGCGTCCCGCCGGCGTCGAGCAGAGCAACGAGCAGATACCGGGCAAACCGGCAGGCAGGCAGGAATGGCAGTGGTAGACTTCCGCTCTGGCGGCTTTCAGGGCGCGCAGCCTCAACGGCATGCGCATGATTATAGCCATGAGGACGATCACGAGGACTGGCAGGCCGATGCCTGGGACGATGGCCGCTATGAGGAGGCCCATGCGGGCGTCCTGGGCGAGCCGCCCTCGCTTTTGGGGCGTCTGTCGCGCCTGACGCATTACCTTGGGGCGCTGGTTTCGGTCGGGCTGATCGTGATTCTGGCGGTCTGGGGCTTCAAGCTGGTGGTCCGTGACGTGTCGGGCGTGCCCGTCATCCGCGCGATCGAGGGCGAGGCCCGCACTGCGCCGGACGATCCGGGTGGAGAGCTGACCGACCGGACCGGCCTTGCCGTCAATGCCGTCTCCGGCGGCGCGGCCGCCACCGTGACCGAAAAGGTGGCCATCGCCCCCGCGCCGACCGGGCTTGGTGCCGAGGACGTCCCGATGGGCGAGCTTGGCGCGACCGCGCAGGCCGCCCGTCCCGTCGATCTTCCGTTGAACGACGATACGCCCCGCGTTATCGCCATGCCCGATGGTGAGGCCGCTGCCGCTGCCGCCGCCCTCGCCGCGCAATCCACGGTCGAGCCGGACGAGGTGACGAGCGGGCTGATCTCGACCGACGCGCCCTCCACCGAGGCGCCCGTGAACGAGGCGCTGACCGATCTTGCCGGGCAGGAGACGCAAGACCTCGCGATCAATCAGGCTCTGGCCGAGGCGCATTCAACCCCGGCTCCGGCCTCGGTCGCGCAATCCGCCCGCCCGGCGCCGCGTCCCCGCCGTGCCGCGTCAGTCACGACCGCCCCCGCGCCTGCCTCGATCGTGAGCAGCGCGCCTGCTGCGGCGCGTCCCGAAGCCGCGCCGAAGCCTGCTGCCGCAGCCGAACCCGCGCCAGCCAAGGTCGCCTCCGGCTCGGCCATGGTCCAGATCGGCGCCTTTGACAGCGACGCGCTGGCCAAGGGCGAATGGCAGCGGGTCTCGGGCAAGTTCGGCAACCTCTTCAGCGGCAAGTCCCGCGTCGTACAGGAAGCGCAAAGCGGTGGCCGGACCTTCTGGCGCCTGCGCGCCGCCGGGTTCGAGTCGAAGGACGAGGCGCGCCGCTTCTGCGCTGCGCTGATCGCCGGCGGTATCGACTGCATCCCGGCCACGGCAAAGTGACGGTATGACCAGCGCGACCATTCTGGGCGGCATCGCCGGTCCCGACCTAGCCGGGGCCGAGCGGGATTTCCTGCGCGCCGCCGATCCGTGGGGCTTCATCCTGTTCGGGCGGAATATCGACACGCCCGAACGGCTGCGCCGCCTGACCGCGGATCTGCGCGAGGCCGTTGGCCGCGATGCGCCGATCCTGATTGATCAGGAGGGCGGACGCGTCCAGCGGATGCGCGCGCCGCACTGGACCGACTGGCCCGCGCCGCTGGATCAGTCCGCGAATGGCGACCGCGCGATCTGGCTGCATCATCACCTGATGGCGCGCGAGCTGCGCGAGATGGGCATAGACGCCGATTGCGCGCCCTGCCTCGACATCGCGCGCGAGGATACGCATCCCTTCCTGCGCAACCGCTGCCTTGGCACCGATGCCGCGACCGTCAGCCGGCTGGGACGGATCGCCGCCGATGCGCTTCTGGCGGCTGGCGTGCTGCCGGTCGTCAAGCACATGCCCGGCCACGGCCGCGCGCGCGTGGACAGCCACAAGGATTTACCGGTCGTCGAGGCCACGTTGGCCGAGCTGGAACAGACCGATTTCGCGCCCTTCCGCGCGCTTGCGGACCTGCCGATGGCAATGACCGCCCATATCCGCTTCACCGCGATCGACGATGCGCCCGCCACGGCCTCGGCCAAGGTGATCGCGCTGATCCGGCAGCGGATCGGCTTTGACGGGCTGCTGATGTCCGACGATATCGGGATGGAGGCGCTGTCGGGCACCCCTGCCCAGCGTGCCGCCGCCACCATCGCGGCGGGCTGCGACCTCGTCCTGTCCTGCAACGAGACCATTCCGCAGATGGAGGCGATCGTTGCTGCGGCGGGTGATCTCTCCGCTGAAGGGCGTCGCCGGGGCGATCATGCGCTGACCTTCAGGAAATCCGCAGATGCGGACGAAGTCGCGGATATGCGCGCCGAACTCCGTGCCCTTGGCGGCCTTGCCGCCTGAGATTGACTTGCAGCCCGCCATGCCCGATTCTGCGCCGGTCCTGACGGCCTGACTGACAATGACCAAAGTGCCCTATCTGACGCCGGTTCCAGACCCGGAAACCGCGGCCGCCGCCCCGCATGAGCCGGGGCTGGAGGCATTGGGCGTCGCCGACCGGCGGGCCGAGGAGGTGCTCGTCGTCGATGTCTCGGGGTTCGAGGGGCCGCTCGACCTGCTGCTGACGCTGTCGCGGACGCAGAAGGTGGACCTGATGCAGGTCTCGGTCCTGCAGCTTGCCGACCAGTATCTGGCCTTTGTCGAGCAGGCCCGCGCCCTCAGGATCGAACTGGCCGCGGATTATCTGGTCATGGCGGCATGGCTCGCCTTCCTGAAATCGCGCCTGCTGCTGCCGCCGGACCCCGAGGCCGATGGGCCATCGGCCGAGGATCTGGCGGCGCATCTGGCCTTCCAGCTTGAACGGCTGCAGGCCATGCGCGAGGTCGCGGCGCGGCTGATGGGGCGCGACAGGCTGGGGCATCAGCGCTTCGCGCGCGGCGCGCCCGAGACCGTCACGCGCTCGCGCCGGGTTGCATGGCAGGCCGGGCTGATCGACCTGATGCGGGCCTATGCGCGACTTAGAACCCGCGATGAGTTCCGCCCCTATGCCTTTGATCGTACGGATATCTTTACCATGGAGCAGGCCCTTGACCGGGTGCGCGCCATGCTGGGCTATGCGGGCGACTGGACCTCGCTCGCGAGCTTCCTGCCCGATGGCTGGGACGGTGATCCGCAGCGCCGCCGCTCGGCCACCGCCGCGACCTTCGCGGCCACGCTGGAACTGGCGCGGCAGGGCCGGATCGAGCTTCAGCAAGCGGGCACCTTCGCCCCCCTCAACATTCGCAACAAGCGCCCGGAATGACCGTCGACACGCCCCCAGAGACTGCACAGCCCCCATCCCCCTCGCTCTCCGAGCAGGAGCGGATGGTCGAGGCCATCCTTTTCGCCAGCGCCGAGCCGATGAGCCTGCGCGAGATCGCGGCCCGCCTGCCCGACGGCTGCACCCCCGCCGAGGCGCTGGAGAGCCTCCGCGCCCGCTATCAGGGCCGGGGCGTGCAGCTTGGTCGGGTGGGCGAGGCCTGGGCGTTCCGCACCGCGCCGGATCTGGGTTTCCTGATGCAGGAATCGATGGTCGAGAGCCGCGGCCTGTCGCGCGCCGCGACCGAGACGCTGGCCATCATAGCCTATCACCAGCCAGTCACCCGCACCGAGATCGAGGAGATCCGGGGCGTCGCCCTCAGCCGCGGCACGCTGGATCAGCTGATCGAGCTGGGCTGGGTCAGGGTCGGTCGACGTCGGCAGACGCCGGGGCGCCCGGCGACCTTCATCGTGACCGAGGGGTTTCTGGACCATTTCGGGCTGGAAAGCGCCCGCGACCTGCCGGGGCTTGCCGAACTCAGGGCGGCGGGCCTGCTCGAATCGCGTCCTCCGGCGGCTTTCCCGACCGATCCGGCAATGTCCTTGGGCGACGATGCCGAGGGCGTGGAATTGCCCGATGATGTTTACGATGATGAGTGAAGGCAGAGGCGGAGCCGGAAGATGAACATGAACCAATTCTTCAACATGCTGACCCGGATGGTGACGCGTCGCGCGATGAACTGGGGGATCAACAAGGGCCTCCGGCAGCTGAACTCCGGCAGCGGCGGGAAGCGCAGCCCGCAGCAGAAAAGCCTGAACAAGACCGCCCGCGAGACGGCGAAGCGCGCCCGTCAGGCCGCGCGGATCACCCGCCGGCTGGGGCGCTAGCCCGCCGCGAACTGCTTGGCGAGCTTGAGGCCCTGGCCCTGATAATTCGAGGCGATGCCCTCGCCATAAAGACGGTCAGGCCGGGCCGACATGCGTTCATAGACGAGGCGTCCGACCACTTGCCCATGCTCCAGCGCGAAGGGGGCCTCGTGGCAGCGGACCTCAAGCACGCCGCGCGCGCCATGACCGCCGGGACCGTGGCCAAAGCCGGGATCGAAGAAGCCCGCGTAATGGACCCGGAACTCGCCCACCATCGCCAGATAGGGCGCCATTTCGGCGGCGTAATCGGGAGGGATGGCGACTGCCTCGCGGCTGACGAGGATATAGAAGGCGCCGGGGTCGAGAATCAGTTGCCCGTCCTGCGTGTGCAATTCGTCCCAGAAATCCGAGGCGCGATAGGCGCCGATCCGGTCAAGGTCGATGACGCCGCTATGCGGACGGGCGCGATAGCCGACCAGATCGCCCTCGGCCGGCCGCAGATCGACCGAGAAGCCAAGCCCATCGTCGATCAGCGCCTCGCCAGTGACGAGGGGCTGGCGCGCGTGCAGCTGGCCCAGCTCGGCATCGGACAGCACCGACTGGCCCCGGCGCAGACGAAGCTGGTTCAGGCGCATCCCCGGACGCACGAGAACCGAAAAGCTGCGCGGGCAGATCTCGGCATAGATCGGGCCGTCATAGCCCTCGGGCAGGCGGTCGAACTCGGTCCCCTCGTCGGTGACGAGGCGGGTCAGCAGGTCCAGCCGTCCGGTCGAGCTTTTGGCATTCGCCACCGCGTCGAGGCCATGGGGCAGCGCGAGGTGTTCCATCAGCGGAACGAGGTAGACGCAGCCCTTCTCGAGAACCGCGCCGCCCGAAAGGTCCATCCGGTGCATCTCGAAATCCGCGAGCCTTTCGCTGACCTTGCGCCCACGCCCGGCAAGGAAGGAGGCGCGCAGCCGCCATGCGGTCGTGCCCAGCCGCAGGTCCAGACTGGCCGGCTGGATCTGCTCGGGCAGAATCGGCAGCTGCGAGGAGATCGCGCCCGATTCGATCAGCTGGCGCAGGGCGGCATCGGGAAGAACTCCGTTCACGCAAGAAACCTTTCGGCAAAAGGAAACGCCCACCCCCGAAATGGAGATGGGCGTTTTCGGAATGGTCGGGCCGGCGAGATTCGAACTCGCGGCCTTCCGCCCCCCAGACGGACGCGCTAACCAGGCTGCGCCACGGCCCGACGGGGGCCATATAGAGCGAAGCGGGCGGCCAGCACAAGGGGTGGTAGAAGGAATTTTCGACAATAATGCGAAGCCCTTCGAAGATATGCCTCGCCGCCGAAAAACCGGGCGCGATCACCGGCTTAGATCTGGGCGCGCAGAAGCTCGCGCAGGGCATGCGCCTGAGGGGGCAGGGCCACCCCTTCGCGTTCCAGCCGCCGCAACCCCTGCGCGGCATCGCAGAGCCGCTCCAGCAGGTCGCGGGGCTCTGCCGGGGGCGGTTCGGGAAAGAGGGGCAGGGAATCGCGCTCCGGCTCCGGGTCGGGCTGGCGACGCTGCGGGGCAGGCCGCTTCACCTCGGGGCTGCGAAGGGTGTCCGCGGCATCACTTGCGGTTGCTGCGGATTCGGGCGCCTCGCCCTCGCGGGGCAAGTCCCGCAGGATGCCGCCAAGCCGCGCGGCGCCGATCTGGCGCAGGCTGGCGCCCCGGTCGGCCGAGATCAGACGCTTGGCGCCCCTGATGCTCAGCCCTTCCTCGCGCATGACCTGGCAAAGCCCGGCGACAAGCTTGATGTCCTCGGGCCGGTAGTAGCGTCTGCCGTCGCCGCGCTTGACCGGCGAGAGATGGCTGAACTGGGTCTCCCAGTATCGCAGGACATGCGGCGCGACGCCGACGAGGCGCGACACCTCTCCGATGGATCGAAAGGCGTCGGGCGACTTGTCCATCAGCGCGGAGACTTGTTGCCTGCCGCGACGCGATCCTTCATCAGATGCGAGGGGCGGAAGGACAGCACGCGACGAGGCGTGATCGGCACCTCCTCACCCGTCTTGGGATTACGGCCGATACGCTCATTCTTGTCGCGCACGGAAAAGGTGCCGAAGGACGAGATCTTGACCTGTTCGCCCCGCACCAGCGCGTCGGAGATATGACCAAGCACGCTTTCGACCAATTGGGCGGATTCGTGGCGGGACAGGCCGACTTCGCGGAACACTGCTTCTGCCAGATCCATGCGGGTCAGGGTGGAGTCGCTCATTTCGGGGACCTCTCTCTTGAAGCAAGGATGATTTTTTTGCCACGGTGTGTCAACATGCGCTACCCCGCCAAGGTTCCAAACTAAGCAATTTTGTTCCAATTTATTCGGGTCTTACTGGCCAATGCCCGGTCCGGTTGCGTTGAAACCGCCCGGATCCTCCCCATCTGACGCATTGGCAGACAATTCGGAGGATTGCAAAATGGCAGGGGGATGGGCCCGTGACGAGGCGGTAAACGACCAGATCGACGTCTCGACTCAGGAAGCGATCCAGCGCGTGCGGGCGCGTCAGGCGCATCGCGACGCGCGGGACAGCGCCGAGTTCTGCGAGGAGTGCGACGAGCCGATTCCACCCGCCCGGCGCGAGGCGATCCCCGGCGTCCGTCTATGCGTCGCCTGCCAGTCGCGGCGCGACCGGGACTGGCGGCCGCAGGCGGGAATCAACCGGCGCGGGTCGAAGGATTCGCAACTGCGCTAGAATTACCAGCGCAGGACGACCGAACCCCAGGCCAGACCGCCGCCGATGGCCTCGGCCACGATGACCTGCCCGGGCGCGAACTTGCCCTCGTCATCCGCGACCGACAGTGCGAGCGGAATCGACGCGGCAGAGGTGTTGCCGTGATCCGCCACGGTCAGCACGACCTTTTCCAGCGGCAGGTGCATCCGCTTCGCGGTCGCCTCGATGATGCGGAGGTTGGCCTGATGGGGCACCAGCCAGTCCACCTGATCGGTGGTCAGGCCAGCCCGTTCGATCGCGCGATGCGCGGTATCGGCCAGTTTCTCGACCGCGTGGCGGAAGACGAGGTTGCCCTGCATCCGCAGATGCCCCGCCGTGCCGGTGGAGGCGACGCCGCCATCGACATAAAGCAGGTCGCGATACTGCCCGTCGCTGTTCAGGTCGACCGAGAGGATGCCGCGATCCGCGGGCGTGCCTTCGCCTTCGGCGGCTTCCAGCACCACGGCGCCGGCGCCGTCGCCGAAAAGGACGCAGGTGCCGCGGTCGGTCCAGTCCATGATCCGGCTGAAGGTCTCGGCCCCGATCACCAGCACGCGGTCGGCCTGACCGGCGCGGATCATCGCATCCGCATTGGCCAGCGCAAAGACAAAGCCCGCGCAGACCGCCTGCACGTCATAGGCAAAGCCGCGCTTCATGCCCAATCCGGCCTGAACCATGGTCGCGACCGAGGGGAAGGTGAAATCGGGGGTCGAGGTGGCGACGATCACCGCGTCGATATCGTCGGCCGCAAGCCCGGCCTTGTCCAGCGCCGCCTTGGCCGCGGCGATGCCGAGATCGCTGGTGCGCTGGTCATCGGCCGCGAAATGCCGGCGTTCGATCCCCGTGCGCGAGCGGATCCATTCATCGCTCGTTTCCAGCTTGTCCTCGAACCAGCTGTTCTCGACCACACGCTCGGGCAGATAGTGCCCCGTGCCCCGAACTACCGCACGCCGCATCAGGACGTTCCCTTCTCTTCTGTGCCGGTCTGACCGGCTGTCTCTTGCGAAAGCGACTGGGCCACGCGCGCGGCGAGGCGGTTGTGAAAACCCGATTGCGCCAGTTGAAAGGCCAGCTTGATCGCTGCCGATACCCCGGTCGCATCCGCCGAGCCATGCGACTTGACCACCGTGCCGTTGAGACCCAGAAAAACGCCGCCATTGACCCGGCGGGGATCGATCCGTTTCTGAAGGCGCTTCAGCGAGGTCATGGCGAGGAGAGCGGCGAATTTCGACAGGATCGAATTGCCAAACGCTTCCTTGAGAAAATCGCCGACCAGCTTGGCAGTGCCTTCGCCGGTCTTCAATGCCACATTGCCGGTGAAACCGTCGGTGACGATCACGTCCACGCGCGCTGAGGGCAGATCGCCCCCCTCGACAAAGCCGATATAGTCGAAATTGCCGGATTCTGCTGCGGAAGCGATGAGCTCATGCGCCTGCTTGAGTTCCGCGCGGCCCTTATGCTCTTCGGTCCCGACATTCAGCAGGCCGATCCGGGGACGGGCAAGGCCGAGGCCGTTTCGGGCATAGGATGCGCCCATCAGCGCATAGGCCAGCAGGTCCTGCGCATCGGCGCGGATATCGGCGCCGACATCGAGCATGACGTTGAAGCCCTGCGGATTGCGCGAGGGCCAGAGGCAGGCGATCGCCGGCCGGTTGACGCCGGGCAGCTTGCGCAGCCGCAGCATCGAAAGCGCCATCAGGGCGCCGGTATTGCCGCAGGAGACAGCCACCGTCGCCTCGCCCAGACGGACGGATTCGATGGTGGACCACATCGAGGTGCCTTCGCCTTTGCGAAGCACCTGGCTGGGCTTTTCCCCCATCGTCACGACGCCACTCGCATCGCGAATGTCGCAGCGCTCGGCAAGGCCGGTCCGGCGGGAAATCATCCGTTCGAGTTCCGCCTTCGGTCCGTGGACGATGAAGCGGATGTCGGGATTCTTCTCGGCGCTTTGCGCGATCCCGGCCACGACAGTGGCCGGACCGCGATCGCCGCCCATAGCGTCAACAGATATCACCACGCTGCCCTCTTGCGCCGGGCCGCGCGGGATCGTCGAGGTCTCCGCCGGATTCATGTCCTGGCTGGGTCCGCTTAGGCCGCGTCGTCGTCCAGATCGACTTCGTTGGCCTGAGCCACGACTTCGCGGTTGTCATAGTGACCGCAGGACGGGCAGACGTGATGCGGGCGCTTCAGCTCGCCGCAATTGGTGCATTCGTTCGGGTTACCCGCGACCAATGCGTCATGCGAACGACGCATGTTGCGGCGGGACCGGGTAACTCGGTTCTGAGGGACGGCCATGTCTCAACCTCAAGTGGTTCGGGGGGCGGTCATGGACGGCCCCGGATTCTAATATCGGGTCTGGGCGGGGCATAGGCCAATGACGCGACGGCCGCAAGGCTCGAAACGAGGTCTCGCGCACGGGGGCCACGGTCCGGGTTATCCCCCGCCGGTCGGATGAACGCGCGAAAATAGCGTAATCCGCGCGTTCCGCAAGGCAAATATCACCCTGTAGTCAAAAAAGCGGCGCTAGCGGCCCAGCTTCGCATGAACCTCGGCGATGTCGACCTCGGCCTTGGGGAACTTGTTGTCGGGATTGTCGAAGTCGTATTTGAAGAGCTGGAAGTCCTTCTTGTAGATTTCCCAGACCAGATGGCGCGAGAGGTCGTCGAAATATTCGCTGACCTTGTGGGCCCGCTTCGGTCCGTGCCCTTCGGATTCGTTGAATTTCGGCACATCGTTCACGTCGAGCTTCACGCGGGTCGGGGCTGCGTCCAGCACCTTCTGCATGCCTTCGTTGAACTTCTCGGTGAAGAAGATCTGGTCGTAGCGCCCGCCATTGACGATGAAGGTCGAGATATGGCCCGCCATCGACGACCAGTGGATGTCCGGCTCCATCGGGCGGCGCCAGCGGATCGTGTCCCGCGCGAAAAGCAGGAAGCGGCGAAAGCTGGCGATCTGGTCGAAGTCGAAATCGTTCTCGGGGCTGCCGACATCGACGCCATAGCGCTGCATCAGCTGCGGCACCAGATTGCCGCGGTAGCGCTTGCCGTTGCGCTGGATCCCGGCAATCTTGTCGAAGAACGACGACAGGATGCGGGCATAGGGGTTACGGACACAGGTGAAGGTCAGCGAGCTGTGAGACTTGACGCTGTCCTCGATCGGCTTGTGGCTGACATCCTGGTTCCATTTGTGCAGTCCGCCGGTCGAATCATGGATATCGCCGTCGAAATATCTGCCGTGATCGGAATAGAACATGATCTGACCGATGGACGAGCAGGCGCATTTCGGGACGACGCGATAGAGCATGCTTTCGCTTTCGGTCATCCAGGTTCCGGGGAAACCCATTAGCCACTTTCCTTTCTCGAGGCTGCGGTCGGGTTGCCGACCTTGCCAAAATCGCTAGACACAGAAAGCAAATCACCGAAAGAGATTCAACCGCGTGCAGAGCCCTGCCACCGAGATGAACGGATTGATTACATAAATGGCGCGGATTGCCTTCATTCTGCTTTGCCACAAGGATCCCAAGGGCGTCATCGCCCAGGCCAAGCGCCTCGCGGCTTCGGGAGACTACGTGTCCATACATTTCGACGGGCGCGCCAGCCAGCGCGATTTCGACGAGATCCGGGCTGCGCTGGCGGACGATCCGGCGGTGGTCTTCGCGGCCCGGCGCCGCAAATGCGGCTGGGGGGCATGGTCGCTGGTCGGTGCCACGCTCGACGCCGTGCGCGCGGCGGTCGATGCCTTTCCGCTGGCCACGCATTTCTACATGCTCTCAGGCGATTGCATGCCGATCAAGTCGGCGGAATATGCCCATGCCTTCCTCGACGCCGAGGATTGCGACTACATCGAATCCTTCGATTTCTTCAAGTCGAACTGGATCAAGACCGGCATGCGCGAAGAGCGGCTGATCTATCGCCACTGGTTCAATGAGCGCACCCAGCCCAAGCGGTTTTATGCCAGCCTGAGGCTTCAGCAGCGCTTCAAGCTGGCCCGGCCGATCCCCGCCGACATTCAGGTGATGATCGGATCGCAATGGTGGTGCCTGCGCCGCCAGACGATCGAGCGGGTGCTGGAGTTCTGCGACAGCCGGGCCGACGTGATGCGCTTCTTCGCGACGACCTGGATCCCGGACGAGACCTTCTTCCAGACCATCGTGCGCCATGTCGTCCCGAGGAAGGAGATCCGCACCCGGACGCTGACCTATCTCGTCTTTACCGATTACGGGATGCCGGTCACCTTCTATAATGACCATTACGACCTCTTGATGGGGCAAAACTATCTGTTCGCCCGCAAGATCAGCCCCGAAGCGCTGCGCCTGCGCGAAAGGCTGGGCGCGCTTTGGGCCGCGAAGGGCGTGCATTTCCCGATCTCGAACGAGGCGACGGGGCTTTTCAAGTTCCTGACCGGGCGCGGCCGGATCGGGCGCCGCTTCGCCCCCCGCTTCTGGGAGACCGAGGGAAGCCTCGGGCGCGACAACTCGCTGCGGTTGATCGTCGCGAAGAAATGGCATGTCGCCAAGCGGATCACCGAGGCGGTCCGGGGCCATACCGACATTCCCGCGGTCGATTATCTTTTCAACGAGACCGAGGCCGGGCTGCCCGATCTTGGCGGGGTCGAGACGACCGTGGCCAAGCGCGAACGCCACAGGCGGGCCTTGCTGCGCCTGCTGTTCGAGGAGTTCGAGTCGAAAAGCCTGGTGATCTGTCTGGACCCTTCGGCCATGCACCTGATCCAGGATCTGATGACGGACAAGGCGGATACGCGCGTGCTGCTGGTCGATTCGGAATTCGACGACGACTATATCCGCGGCCATATCGGCCGGGTGGGCCTTGCCGGGCCGGAGACGCCTTCCGATGTGATCGACCGGCTGGTGCCCACCGTGCGCGCCGATCTGGAGCATGAGACCGAACGCCTGCGCGATCTGGAACTGACCGGCTTCTATTCCATCGCACCCTGGCGCAGCGCCGAGGAGAATGCGGTGCAGCTTTCCCGTTTCCTCGACGTGCTGCCCGATACGGCGCAGCGGATCGCGGGAATCCACTATCTTTTCAAAGACTGACCCGGCGGAGAGAACCATGCCTGCCTATGACGACAAGAACATATTCGCCCGTATCCTGCGCGGCGAGATCCCGAGCCAGAAGGTGCTGGAGACCGAGCACTCCTTCGCCTTCCGCGACATCGCGCCCAAGGCTCCGGTCCATGTGCTGCTGATCCCGAAGGGAGCCTATGTCAGCTATGACGATTTCGCGGCCAATGCCTCGGATGCCGAGATCCTCGACTTCACGCGGGCGCTGGCGCGGCTGACGCAGGAACTCGGGGTCGATCTGGGTCAGGGGCAGGGCTTCCGCGCCATCACCAATGCAGGCCCAGACGGCGTGCAGGAGGTGCCGCATTTCCACCTGCATATCCTCGGCGGGCGCCATATGGGCCGGATGGTCGATCCGGCCTGATCGGTCCTCAGCCGCGCGAGGTGAGCTGGATGAACGCATCCTCGAGGTCGGGCGTCTCGACCGCGACATCGAGGATGGGCAGCCCCGCGCCGCGCAGCGCGTCGATCAGCGCATCCGCCGGCAGCCGCGACGGCGCATAGCTGAGCGCGAGGCGGCCATCCGCGCGCCGCTCGGCCCGCACCCCGGCGGGCAAGGGAGGCAGGGCATGGGCCTCGCCCGTGTCGACCACCAGCGTCTTGGAATCGGCGCGGCCGAGGATCGTCTCGGTATCCTCGCACAAGATCAGCTCGCCACGGTCGATGATGGCGATGCGGTCGCACATCTCCTGCGCCTCTTCGAGGTAGTGGGTGGTCAGGATGATCGTCATGCCCTGTTCGTTCAGCCTCCTGACATTGCGCCACAGCATCTCGCGCAACTGGATGTCGACGCCTGCCGTCGGCTCGTCCAGCACCAGGATCTGCGGGCGATGGACCAGCGCCTTGGCCAGCAGCAGCCGCCGCTTCATCCCGCCCGAGAGGTGGCGGGTATAGCTTTCGGCCTGCTCGGTCAGCCCGACCAACTCCAGCAACTCATCCGTCCAGCGCTCGCGCTTCGGCACGCCGTAAAGCCCGGCCTGCACCTCGAGACTGGCGCGCGGACTGAGGAACGGGTCGATGTTCAACTCCTGCGGCATGACCCCGATTGCGGCGCGGGACTGGCGCGGATTGACGTCCTGATCGAAGCCCCAGATCAGCACCTTGCCCGCGGTCTTGCGCACCAGACCGGCCAGAATGTTGATCGTGGTGGACTTGCCCGCGCCATTCGGGCCAAGCAGGCCAAAGATCGACCCCGCGGGCACCGCAAGGTCGAGCGATTTCAGCGCCTGCTTGGGCGCGGCACCGCCCGAGGCGGCATAGGTCTTGGTCAGGCCACTGATTTCGATTGCGTTCGCTGCGGCAATGCGGTCTTGGGGGGCTGGCATCGCGTCTTTCCCGTCATTATGATGCGTGCCGGTTTAAACCCGTTTGTCGTCAGAGCTCAAGGAAACGCCATGACCATTCCGGCCCCCGAGATCCAGATCGTCACCTCGTGGAAGGTCTGTTGTGATGGAGATGAATCGCGCGGGCTGGGCCATCCGCGCGTCTGGCTGCTGATTCCGCATGACTCGGGCTGGGTCGATTGCGGCTATTGCGACAAGCGCTTCCAGATCGACCGCGCCCACGCCCACGACGATCACTGAGGTCTGCCGCGCCCTCCGTCGCATGGTCTTGGCCCCCGGTCGCCTTCGTGGCAGAAGGGGGCACTGATTGCGCAAGACGGGGGCGAACATGACTGAGGCATTCGGCAAGGGCCACCATCTGCATCTGATCGATGGCTCGGCCTTCATCTTCCGCGCCTATCACGCCCTGCCGCCGCTGACCCGCCGCTCGGACGGGCTGCCCATCGGCGCGGTCGCGGGCTTCTGCAACATGCTCTGGAAATATATCCAGGACGGGTCCGGCCCGCAGCAGGCGACGCATGTGGCGGTGATCTTCGACCATTCGGCGCAGACCTTCAGGAACGAGATCTATCCGCTCTACAAGGCGAACCGCCCCGAACTGCCCGAGGATCTGCGCCCGCAATTCCCGCTGACGCGCGAGGCGACGCGGGCCTTCAACATCGCCTGCATCGAGATCGAGGGTTTCGAGGCCGATGACATCATCGCCTCGCTGTCCTGTCAGGCGCGCGATGCCGGGGGGCGGGTCACGATCATCAGCTCGGACAAGGATCTGATGCAGCTTGTCGGCGGCGGGGTCGAGATGATGGACCCGATCAAGAACAAGCCCATCGGCCCGGACGAGGTGCGCGAGAAATTCGGCGTCGGACCCGACCGCGTGGTCGACGTGCAGGCGCTCGCCGGCGATTCCATCGACAACGTGCCCGGCGCGCCCGGCATTGGCATCAAGACGGCCGCGCAACTGATCGAGGAATACGGCGATCTCGAAACGCTTCTGGCGCGCGCAGGCGAGATCAAGCAACCCAAGCGCCGCCAGACCCTGATCGACTTTGCTGACCAGATCCGCATCTCGAAGCGGCTCGTGGAACTCGATTGCGGGATGGAGCTGGACTTTACCCTCGACACGCTGGAGATGCGTGAGCCCGAGGCGGATGCCTTGCTGGAATTTCTGACCCGGATGGAGTTCCGCACCCTGACGACCCGCGTGGCCGGGCGCTTTGGCGCCGAGGTTCCGCCGCCGATCGAAACGCCCGCCGCGGCGCTGATCAAGGCCGAACTGCCGGCGATTGACCGCAGCCTCTATCAGACGATCCGGGACGAGGCGGTGCTGGCCGCATGGGTGGCCGAGATCGCGGAAAAGGGCGTGGTTGCCATCGACACCGAGACCACCGGCCTTGACGACATGCAGGCGCAGCTGGTCGGGATCTCGCTGTCGACCGGGCCGGGCCGGGCGGCCTATCTGCCGCTGGGACATGTGAATCCGGGCGCGGCGGGCGATCTTTTCGGCGCGCCGACGCTGGCCGAAGGACAGATGCCGCTGGAACGCGCGCTGGAGATGCTGAAGCCCGTCCTTGCCGATGATGCGGTGCTGAAGATCGG
>Ga0182745_1000783_pt1 | contig 32760 bp, 25 predicted proteins | sample eDN3rd30CKraftBY_FD_128523 | JGI IMG/M metagenome (GOLD analysis project Ga0182745, IMG submission 128523) | Enriched backyard soil microbial communities from Emeryville, California, USA - eDNA 3rd pass 30_C Kraft BY (version 2) (version 2) | ecosystem: Environmental > Terrestrial > Soil >...
CCCTTTGGCTCGTCACGAAGTTCCCGGACGCACAATCGGCATCTCGGTGACTTCATGGACTCACATTCAAAATCGTCTGGTTGATCGTTTATCATTCCCTCCAAGAGGGAGTTTACTGTCATCGTCGAGGATGCCTGTGACTTGGTCAGTCTCTTCGCGAAAACAGTTATAACAAGGTCATCCCAGCTTCTCTTCCCATCGGTGTTCGTGGAGGACATCACCCTTCAGGGAAGGAACCGGAAAAGCCCGACAGGATCTCGGTGTTCATCCTGCATGATCGTTCCCTCTCCCTTGCTTCCCTTGCCGTCAGCAATTAAATTACAGTCGCCCGGCGTCGCATTGAAGGGCGAAAAATATCGACGTTTGCTGAAAATGACTTCTGATAAAACGCGAAGGCAAATCACCTTCGAAGCAGCCCGGTTGATGTATTCCCGGCAGGAATCCGAGTATTACCGGGCGAAGCTCCGCGCCGCCCGAACCCTGTTTCGCGGCGGAGTGAAACCCTCCCAGCTTCCGTCCAATGCGGAGATTCGGGACGAAATCCAGCGATTCGCCTGGATGTATGAAGGGGAAAGCCGATTCCAGCGACTGAGGGAAATGCGACTGGCGGCGCTTTCGATGATGCGGCTGCTCAAGGACTTTCGTCCTCGCCTGATCGGCAGCACATTGACCGGGCATGTCCGTTCCGGCAGCGACATTGATCTGCATCTTTTCTCCAGCAGCCTGGAGGCGATCGTCGGAATCCTGCAACAGGCGGGATACACCTTCGACGTGGAACATAAGCAGGTCCGTAAACATGGGGAATCCCGTACCTATACTCACATTCATGTGCAAGACGAGTTCCCGCTCGAACTGACGATCTATGCCGCCGACCAGGCGCATTACGTCTTTCGCAGCTCAATTACCGGAAAGCCTATTGAACGGGCATCCCTTCCAGAACTGGAAACCCTCTTGAAGAAGGATGACCCCGATCTGAATTTTGACACTGCTCTGAAAGAAACCGCAATTCGGGTGGACCGATTTCAGATTTACCGGATGCTGCTGATTCCGCTGGGGCGAGTTCAACAGGGAAGAACACATCATCCCGAAGGGGACGCCCTCTATCACAGCCTGCAGGTCTTTGACCTGGCCCTGGAGGAACTCCCTTATGACGAAGAATTTCTGCTGGCCGCTTTATTGCATGACGTCGGCAAGGGGATCGACCGCCAGGACCATGTCCGGGCCGGACTGGAAGCACTGGAAGACTGGATCACGCCCCGCACTTCCTGGCTGATTGAACATCACATGGAGGCGCACCAGATTCACGATCAGACCATCGGCAGTCGGGCCAAACGTCGCCTGCAACAGCACCCGGACTACGAAACGCTCCTCCTGCTCGGGGAATGTGACCGTAACGGACGTGTCCCGGGGGCTCAGGTGGCTGACCTGGATGAAGCACTGGATCAGATCCGTGAAATCTCCCGCTTGTGCGGAGGATGAATGACCGAATTCGCTGCACCATCGACAGGAAGCATCCGGCAGAAGACGACGAATGCCATACAAGCCGGGATCACCAGCAGGACTCCTTCCCATCATCTCTTTGTTAAAAGGAATTACAGGCGGATCTTGTGCGTCACAGCGAAGTGGAATTGGAAGCCTCTACCGGTCTGAACCCTGCAAACTCAATAACGAAATTGAACTGCAGGGCGTTGGTCCATCATTCCGTTACCGTGTCCTGTGCGACGCTCTTATTCAGACAACGAATAGATCCATGAACTGATTGACCGGAGTGCTTTCCAGTGACACACGATTCGCGCTCAGTTCAAGAATTGCCGTTGCCTGACGCTGTGGAATCCGACCTGACAGATGCTTCTCAAACTTGGCGATGAGTAGAGGAACCCCTTCCTGGCGTCTACGGCGGTGACCGATCGGATATTCGACGGCGATCCGTTCGGTTGCACTTCCGTCGCGAAAAAAGATCTGAATTGCGTTTCCGATCGACCGCTTTTCCGGGTTGAGATAATCTCGTGTGAAGTCCGCATTTTCGACAACCTCCATCTTCGCTCTCAGCGCATCAATACGCGGATCAGCTGCAACCGAGTCTTCATAATCCTCCGCGGTGAGTGTTCCCTTGAGAAGCGGAACTGCCGTCATGTACTGCAGGCAATGGTCGCGGTCGGCGGGATTGGACAGCGGACCCGTTTTATCAATGATGCGTTTGCCGCTTTCCTGTGTTTCAACAACGATTCGTTCAATTTCCTCCAGCCGTGACGAAATTTGAGGGTGCAGGGCAATGGCCGCTTCCACGGCAGTCTGCGCGTGAAATTCAGCGGGGAACGAGATTTTGAAGAGAACGTTCTCCATCACATAACTGCCGAACCCTTGAACGGGCAACACTACCGGACGATTCTCAAACAAGACATCCTGAAATCCCCAGTTCTTCGCGGTCAGCGCACTGGGATAGCCCATTTCCCCCTTCAGGGCAAACAGCGCATGGCGAACGGCCCGACTGGTGGCGTCACCGGCGGCCCAGCTTTTTCTGGAGCCGGTATTTGGCGCGTGGCGATAGGTGCGCAGGGCTCCGCCATCAAGAAATGCATTCGACAATGCGTTGATAATGTCGTCACGACTTCCCCCCAGCAGTCGGGTGACGACGGCAGTGGAAGCGATACGCACAAGGAGAACATGATCGAGACCGACGCGATTGAACCCGTTCTCCAAAGCCAGAATTCCCTGAATTTCGTGTGCCTGAATCATCGCGATCAGAACGTCACGTATCGTCAGAGACTTGTCGCCGTTTCGACTCAGGTAATCCGACACAGCGAGAATTCCGCCCAGATTGTCGGAAGGATGCCCCCACTCTGCTGCCAGCCAGGTGTCGTTAAAATCCAGCCAGCGAACCATTGCGCCGATGTTGAATGCTGCCTGAACAGGTTCCAGCTCGTATGACGTTCCCGGGACACGGGCTCCGCGTCCCGGCAGCGTTGCCCCGGGAACAACGGGTCCGAGCAGTTTCGTGCAGGCCGGATAGTTCAGCGCCAACAGGCCGCAGCCGAGCGTGTCCATCAGACACAGCCGGGCCGTCTCCAGGGCCTCTTCACTGGTGATCGCTTCTGTTGCCAGAACATAGTCGGCAATTTGCTGAAGCAGGATGTCCGGTTGAGGTCGGGAAGCATCAGAAAGATCGTAGTGGGACATCAGCGTTTTTCTATCGGAAGGAACGGGAGATTTTCCGGCCCGTTATAGTGGGCACAGGGACGGATGATTTTGTTGTCGAGACGCTGCTCAATGACGTGCGCTCCCCATCCACTGGTGCGGGCCATGACAAACAGCGGAGTGAACATCATCGTTGGAATGCCAAGAAGGTGGTACGAAACCGCACTGAACCAGTCGAGATTGGCGAACATCTTCTTTTCTCGCATCATCACTTGCTCAATCCGGTCGGCAATATCGAACATGGTTGTCTCCCCCTCCGTAAGAGAAAGTTGAGATGCAACCTCTTTAATGATCTTGTTACGCGGATCGGAGACAGTATAAACAGGATGCCCAAACCCGATAATCACTTCTTTATTTGCCAGACGACGAAGGATATCGGCCTCGGCAGCATCCGGAGTGGGGTAACGCTTCTGCACTTCGAAAGCGAATTCGTTCGCACCGCCGTGCTTCGGGCCGCGCAGGGCTCCAATACCGCCGACGATTGTCGAGTAAATATCAGAGCCCGTGCCAGCGATCACCCGAGCGGTAAATGTCGACGCGTTGAACTCGTGCTCGGCATAAAGAATCAGCGAAATGTGCATGGCCTTGACCGCCGCGGGCTGCGGTGGTTTTCCATAAAGAAGATGCAGAAAATGTCCGCCAATGGAATCGTCGTCCGTCTCGACTTCAATACGCCGCCCGCTATGAGAAAAGTGATACCAGTACATCAGCATGGACCCAAGAGACCCCAGCAACCGGTCAATAATCTCGCGCACTCCGGCAGTGTCGTGAGTTTCACGCTCTGGCAGCATGCATCCCAGTGCCGAGACACCTGTCCGCATGACATCCATCGGATGAGCCGCTGCCGGAAGGGCTTCGAGCACAGTTTTGACCGCAGACGGAAGTCCTCTCAGGCGTTTGAGTCTGGTTTGATACGAAGTCAATTTCGAACGGTTCGGCAATGTCCCGTGTACCAGAAGGTGGGCGACCTCTTCAAACTCACAGTTCGCGGCGAGGTCGACAATGTTGTAGCCGCGATAATGCAGATCATTTCCGCTCCGACCGACGGAACAGAGCGACGTATTCCCTGCCGGTACACCGGAGAGTGCCACGGATTTTTTTGGTTTTATCGTGGGCGAAGAATCATGATTCATGATGTTTTTTCTTGTTAAACAAGGTGTCGAGCTTGTTTTCATAAGAATGGTAATCGAGAACGTCATAGAGTTCGGTACGGGTCTGCATGAGAGGAATCACGGCTTGCTGTGTGCCGTCTGCACGGATCGCACTGTAAACCTGTTCCGCGGCGCGGCTCATCGCACGGAAGGCGCTGAGAGGATACAACACCAGCCGGACACCCGTCTCTCGCAGTTCATCCAGGGTAAACAGCGGTGTCTTCCCGAACTCAGTGATATTCGCGAGGATTGGAACCTCGCCCAGGGCAGAGGTGAAGGCCCGATACTCATCAAGTGTCGTCAACGCCTCGGCAAAGATCATGTCGGCACCTGCAGCGACATAGGCTTGAGCGCGTTCAATTGCCGACGCCGCTCCTTCGACGGCATGAGCATCGGTGCGGGCGATGATGACGAACTGATCGTCAATCCGGGCATCGACGGCGGCCTTGATTCGGTCACACATCTCCCCGGAACTGACGAGTTCTTTCCCGGGACGGTGACCGCAACGTTTCGCCTGGACCTGATCTTCCAGATGGCACCCAGCAGCTCCGGATCGAGTCAAATCCCGAATCGTGCGGGCAATCTGAAAAGCACCACCCCACCCGGTATCCGCATCGACCAGCAACGGCAGATCCGTCGTCTGAACAATTCGCCGGACATCCTCGCAGACATCATTCAGACTCGTCATCCCCAGATCGGGAAAGCCGAACGAAGCATTCGCCACCCCGGCCCCCGAGAGGTAAATCGCGCGAAAGCCAGCTCGCGCTGCAAGACGTGCGGTGAACGCATTGATTGTCCCCGCGATTTGTAGTGGACGCTCTGCTTCGACGGCAGCCCGTAATCGCCCACCAGGAGTTTGAGAATCGGTCAAAGTCTGAGGCAAGGTTGTGCGTACTCCAAATGGGGTCGATTATGTGGAAACTGATGCCGACTGTCATGTCCCGCTTGTTCATCGTCATGATCCGATGGGCGATGCTCGGGCGTCTGGTTGAGCAATGTGCTGGTTCAGCAATTTACTCTCAGTGGCTTAGGACCAGTACTTAGTAGAGCAGTTCCTCCAGGTTCTGTGAATCATGAGCGTACTGATAACGGAGCCGATTGGTTCGTTCGTTGTACTGCATCATTTTCGTCGCCTCGTCCGGGGACTGTTTCATCTGCCAGAATTTTTCACCTGCCAGAATTCGTCGAAGAAATCGGCATCACGAATGTTTCCGGGGGTCATGTCATTAGGAGCGACAGTCGTATCGATGACCGCCCAGTCTGGAAGTTTGGGAGTTTGTCGGGCGTTATTTTCATAGTCGAATTCGCGATAGGTCAGGCCGCTGTTGAAAACGATGTATCGATCTGGATTGAGCGGGTTGGGATACACCAAGACCAGAACGTCCCTGGCCGGGTCGTACTGTTTCTGTCCCACAACCAGACGACTCGACGACCACTCGACCGGTAACTGGTCCAGAACTCGCTTCATGAGAGAATTACTTTGTGGGCACCCCCAGAGAATCAGGTTGTGGTCACGAATATCCGCATCTGTGATTGTGGTATCCTGTTTCAAGCGAGCCTCTCCCCGCATTTGACGCTGCCAGTTTCTGGCTGCCCGAGTCATCTCTTCATGGACCCAGGTTTTGACATCAGAAGACGCAAACTCGCCGGTCGGCTGAACGAAGAGGAAGGAATCCATCAGGGCATCGTCAATCGGGCCTTGCAAATTGTGCCGTTTGACGAGCCGATTCTCTGGGGGAGCTTCTGTCACGATCTTCCATTTTCCGAATTCCTTTGCCAATCGGAGCGACTCGAACTGAGAGGCATTCAACCCCGAAAACAACTGACCATCCAATCCCACACTGACCTCCTTCGCGTCAGTGAAGGGATTATTCTGTTTGTCGAACTGCAACGTCAGGCCGGTGACATTGTGAGTTTTGATTGTGATTCCGCTCGGCGACTCTGGATTCACCAGATCGGCATGAACATTGGCTGCGGTCCAGTGTTCTCCCAGCGAGTCAATCGTGATCCAGCCGCACTGATTGTATTTTAAGGTAAACGTCGTGAATCGGATGCTCGGAGGAACCGCGACGCGTCCGGCTTCCGCCAGCACGGCCAACCGTTCCGCGATGATTTTCTTCGAATCCGGATGAATCTTATGAGCAGTGTCCGGGCCGATGACGTGTGGTAGCACCAATCCCTGAGTTGCCGCTGATTCGACCATAATGTCCGCAGCCATTTTCTGACGGTCTTTATCACCGCTATAAGCAATGGTCGGAACATTGAACAGATTCTCGGCCAGAACGTGAGCGTCATACAGATTCCATAACTTCTGTTGATACGAAGCGGGGAGCCGTTCCGGAAATTTGTCCATTCCAAGGAAACGGTAGGTCTCCGAGAATCCGGCACCCGGATAAGAGGCGAACCATCGGGTGGGATGATGAACGGTAAAACCCCAGCAGGCGGCTCCCCCCATCGAGAATCCCCCCACTGCGATTCTGTCGGGATCGATCGCGTAATTTGCCTGGGCATGTTCGAGTGCTTCGAAGACGTCCACTTCTCCGGCAAATCGATTGGCATTGCAGTATCGTCCCAGCGGGTGCAGCATGATTCCGTTCGACAGCTGGTATTCCCCTGCGGATGTCAACCGATCATGAATGAATTGAAGTTCCAGCCTCTTCTCTGAACGTCCACGAAACCAGATATCACAGCGAACAGGCATTCCATCAAATGTGACATCAGGACCGATCACCAAACCGTATGGCTGAACTGTTCCATCCAGACGGGACCGATAACCGCGAACAACCAGTCCAGTCTGTTTTGTCCAACTGGAGGTCCCATTGGAGAGTTCTTCCGCCCGCGCCAGACCGACATCCAGAATCCGATCTGCGTTCTTAATGTCCTGTTCGGAATAGAACGTGTTACCATCAATCGCCAGTTGGATCGCTCTGGCAAAAATCTCCACGTCCGGCAGTAACTTGTCGATTTCCGGCGACTTTCGCTTTGCGAGTAACGCGACTTTCTCGGACAGTATCTGTTGTCTGGCGGTCAATTCGGCTTTCCGGGAATCTGGAACTTCCAATCCGGGAGGAGGAATTTCTCGAGCCGGTGTCCCCGCAGGCGCTTGGGCAAAAACCGCAGTGGCAGCCAGCGCGAGAAAAGATCCGATGATTAACAGAAAGAGGGAACGCATGGAGAAGCAATCTAGTCTGAATGAAGGTGCGATGTTAAAGATCCGCTGACAAAAACGAGCCTGATCCGCTCGCGAAAAAGGAATTCTGATTGTTTGAGAGGTTCTATTTAGGGTTTTGGGGTCTCATCAAAAGTTGGTTTCAGTGTCTTTATTTCAGTCAGTAGTTCCAAGTTTGCCTCAATGGAGTGATCAGTGGGTCGTGGGTAGGAAATAGTGGGTAGAAAATGCAGGCTTTTTCCAGATTTTTCTGACCCCTGAATCCTGACCCCTTGCTCTCCATCACAAACAAACTTGGAAGTACTGTCAGTGTCTTTATTGGTTGAAACGCTCCAATCCCGGGCTGGATGATTCTGGCATCGAGAGTGATGGCGACTCCATCATCGCTACCGGGGAGTTGCAGGAATCTATCATGAAGTAGCCGGCAGGACGATGATTGCCGCTCTTTCCCCATCCCCCGAAAGGAAGCTGCCCACTGGCGCCGGTGGTGGGGCGGTTCCAGTTGATCAGACCAGCTTGTACGGAGTTTGCGAACTCGCGGAAATCTTCTTCCTGATCAGAGAACAGACCTGCAACCAATCCGTACTGTGTGTCATTGGCAACGGTGATCGCCTCATCAAAACTCTGGACGCGATGAACTTGCAGGAGAGGCCCGAAGACTTCCTCATCGGTCAGCGAGGAACAGCTCGTCACGTCCATAAGGCCGGGAGAAACAAACGCCCCACCGAGAGAAGAACGTTGTGCCTGAACGAGTACTCTGGCACCATGATCAACCAGTCGCTGCTGTTCCTGCAGAAGTCGTTCCACTGCGGACGCATGAACGAGTGGTCCCAGAAATGGGGGCGGATTTGCATCGGGCCGATCTGGTGTGAGTTGCGAAACAGCCTGTTGAAGTCTCTTGAGGAATTCGTCGTTCCCTTTGGTCACGATCAAACGTCGGGCACAGGTGCAGCGTTGTCCTGACGTGATATAAGCGGATTGAATTGTCCAGTAGACCGCCGCATCGATATCAGAGATACGATGCACGACCAGCGGATTGTTGCCTCCCAGTTCCAGCGCGAGAAGCACTTCAGGACGCCCGACAAGAGCCCGCTGTAACGCCACCCCTGTCTTCAGACTTCCGGTAAACAGAATCGCTTGAATTCCGGAGTGCTGGGCAATCGCTTCACCGGTATCGCGTGCCCCCTGAACAAGATTCAACACCCCCGGCGGAAGTCCGGTCTCTTCCCACAGTTTGACTGTTTCTTCTGCAACAAGTGGAGTCAGCTCGCTCGGCTTGAAAATCAGGGTATTCCCTGCCAGCAATGCAGGAGCGATCTGACCGTTCGCAATATGTCCGGGAAAGTTAAACGGTCCATAAACAGCAACGACTCCCAGAGGTTGATACCGGGTTCTGGCTACTCCTCCGGAGATTTCAATCTCCGTGGAAGCTCGACGGGAATGGAACGCCTGAATTGTCAGGTCGATCTTTCCGATCATCCCTTGAACTTCGGTTGTTGCATCCCAGAGCGGCTTGCCGACTTCCTCTGTGATCAACTTCGCAAGACGTGGCAGGTTCTGCTCGAGTTGCTGCTGAAACGTCTTCAGAAAGAAAAGACGTTCATCAAGCGAACGTCCTTTCCAGTCCGGCAAGGCCCTCTGAGCACTGGCGACCGCGTCATCGATATCATTCGCGCTGGCTGAACACCCTGTCCAGAGAACCTGTTCGTTCGCAGGATTGAGAGACTGGAACTGACTTCCGGTTCCGTTTCGCCATTGTCCATTGATGTAGATCACAACTCCCTCACCGCCAAAGAATCCATTTTGTATTAGTGATTTGCGTATAAAACGCAGTCATTAACCTGCCTGATTATCTTACATCACCTTCAGGTGACAACGCCAATTCATCTCAGCTCGACTTTCGCACTTTTGCCTGTTTCAAGATTGTCTATTTCCGGGAGGGCGAAGCTCCTGCTGAGCCGCATGCAGGTTCACGCTTTCCATTGCTCGCGACTCGGCCGGAGCCTCGCCCTCCCCGGCGATTTCCAATAAAGTCGATTTCAGAACCACTGCTTTTTCCCCAGAGTATCAAGGACAAACGAAAACACAGACTGTAAACTCATCACCAAGCCTCCCAATGGTGTCCAATTTCCATGGTCGAGCAAACTGCTCTGGAAAGTGAATGTTCGAATGCCAATTCTGCCGATGCCAGGAATGTCTGCTTCGTTCTCTAAGATGCTTTCACTGATTCTCGCGGTTGGAGTGGTCAACAGTGTCATATGCAACAGTGCCGCATATCAGAGACTTTGTCATGCGGCGGAGACACATCCAATTGTGGTGCCAGAGGGATTCACAATCGAACTCGTTGCGGCCCCTCCACTGGTCAAGCACCCGACGTTCGCCACCTTTGATGATCGTGGCAGACTGTATCTTTCGGAAAATGCGGGAGTGAACCTGACGGCAGAAGAACTGCAGAAACAACTCCCCAACTCCATCCGAATGCTGGAGGATACCGACGGTGACGGGCACTATGACCGTTCGACCCTGTTCGCCGACAAGATGACTTTCCCCATGGGAGGAGCCTGGCATCAGGGGGCGCTCTATGTCGCTTCGCCTCCTTACATCTGGCGATTGGAAGACACCGATGGAGACGGCATTGCCGATAAGCGGGAGCAGCTTGTCGGAACGTTTGGCGATACCGGCAACGCTTCAAGTGTTCATGGATGTCTCTCCGGTCCGGATGGCCGACTTTATTGGACAGATGGGTATCATGGTCACGAATTTCGTGATGCGGCCGGAAATCTCACCAGTAAACGAGAGGGTTCCTATCTTTTCTCCTGTCGACCAGATGGTTCCGACGTCATGCTGCATTGTGGCGGAGGAATGGATAATCCCGTGGAAGTTGATTTCACTTCTAGCGGAGAAATGCTGGGAACGGTGAATATTCTTTATACACGACCGCGAGTCGATGCCTTCGTGCACTGGTTATACGGAGGGGCTTATCCTCACCGCGAACGGGTGCTTAAAGAAATTCAGGTGACCGGCGAGTTGCTGGGACCGATTCATCGTTTTGGTCATGTCGCGGTTTCCGGGACATTGCGTTATCGCAGTGGTGCCTTTGATGAACAATGGAAAGACAACTTTTTCACAACCTTCTTCAACACCGGGAAAGTTGTTCGACTGGAAGTGGAGCGAAGTGGAAGCACATTCACTGCCACGCAGCGGGAGTTTCTTTCCTGTGCCGATCGTGACTTTCATCCCACGGATATCATTGAAGATGCCGACGGAAGTCTTTTGGTCGTCAATACGGGGGGCTGGTTTTACCGGGGATGCCCAACCTCGCAGCACGCCAAGCCAGAGATCTCAGGAGGCATCTATCGGGTTCGGCGCACGGGAATGCCGGTACCGAATGACCCGCGTGGTTCTTTGATTTCATGGGAATCGCTGTCGGCCGAAGAACTGGTCAAGCTGTTGGATGATCCACGATTCATGGTCAGAGAACGGGCGATGGCCACTTGTGCCGAACGAGGCGACGCTGTCACTCCGTTCCTTGAGAAGATGGTGACCAGTTCTTCGGCATTGGCCAGATTGAATGCCGTGTGGTCATTGGTCCGCATGGGAAAAGGGGGCGCACTTCTTCCATTTCTGAATGATTCCGAACTGGATGTGCGACTGGCCGCTCTGCATGGATTGAGCTTCTATCCCGATTCAGGTGCGACGAAGAAAGTGATCGAGTTATTGAACTCTGATCATCCTGCATTGCGGCGTGCTTCTGCTGTGACGCTGGGACGAAATGGTGACGCCGAGGTGATTCCGGCTCTTCTTCAGTCTCTCGCAAAACCACTGGAACGTCCCGAAGAACACGCGGTGATTTATGCTCTCATCGAACTGAATCAACCTGAGAAAACCCGTCCCGGTTTGCAGGCAGAGAACTTGCAGATTCAACGGGGAGCCCTGATTGCTCTCGACCAGATGACTGCGGGAGATCTGCAGGCTCAGGATGTCCTTCCGTTGATTGAATCCCGCGATGTGGAACTGCGAAAAGCGGGGGCGAAGATCTTTATCCGACACAATGACTGGTCATCACAGGCTGCCGGTCTTCTTGAACAACTGCTGAAGAATCAGCAACAGGCAGACGAGAACTCCGAGATCATAGAATCATTGGTGAACGTCTTCGTGCATGAGACTGCCGTGGCCAGAACGATTGGCGAGGCACTTGCTGATTCCACGCTCCCTGCCGTTTCCCGTCAGGCCATCTTTAAAGGAATCGCGGCACGGCGCGGGCTGGCTCTGCATCCCGGTTGGATCGCTCCGCTCGAAGAGAACATTAAAAACGGTAATGAAAAGCAGCTTGATCTGGTTTTGAATGCCATTGCCGCGATCAAGACCGAACAGTTTCATGCTCAACTTCGTGAGCTTGCCGACAATGATCAGCAACCGGTGCTGTTGCGAGTCCGCGCGTTACAGGTTGTTTCTGGACAAAGAGGAACCCTCCCTGATTCCGCGTTCAGCATGCTCGATGAGGTTCTTAGCAAGGGAGGTCCACAGGAACGGTTGGCGATTGCTCAACGAATCGGTTCTTCCAGTCTGAATCCATCGCAATTGATTCAGATGACTTCTCACTTTGAACGGGCGTCTCCCTCTGAGATTAAAGAACTGATCCGTCCATTCAATCATTCCAGAAGTGATGACGTTGCGCAGGCTTTTATTAACGGGTTGAAATCGGCATTGAATTTTACGAGTCTGTCGGAAAATGAGGTTTCAGATATTGTTAAAGAGTTTCCGGCGAAATGGTTGCCTGAAGGGAATCAGTTAATCGACCAGCTCAAGGCACATCGACAGAAGCAGATTACATTACTGGATACACTGCTTCCGACATTAAAAGAGGGGGATGCGCAGCGCGGTGCAGCCATTTTCTTTTCAGAGCAGGCGAAATGTTCTGCTTGCCATCGTGTTGGATCCAAAGGGGAAAACATTGGTCCCGACCTGAGTATGATCGGAGCCAATCGTTCCGGTTCAGACCTGCTGGAATCTATTATTTTCCCCTCGGCGACCATCGTTCGTGACTACGAACCTTATATGATCATGACGGAAGATGGCCGTGTCTTGACGGGGTTGGTTGCCCGGGAAACGTCGGATGTTTTATATCTTCAACAACAAAACGGAGAGGTGGTTCCAATTCAACGAAATCAGATCGAAGAAATGGTCCCTGGCACCGTCTCCATTATGCCTGCAGGTTTAGAAAAAGTATTAACAACACAGCAACTAGCAGATCTGGTCGCTTATCTGAAAAATCTCAACCAGCCCTCAGTAATCTCATCCACCAAAAGTGAATAGTGCTGTGTCCAGCCTTGATCTGCGTGTTGCTCGACCTGTTCCGCGGCTCGTTGGCCGCTCTCGTTCTGGATTTTTAACCCCAAAATTAAGTCTGGACGATGCAATAGTATCAAACCCAGGGATTTTGCATTGTTGAAACGGTCTCGGGAAGGCGAGGCCAATACTGTTCGGCACGGAATTTGATTCCCCCTCTCCCCTGAATGAGATTTGATATACATAACGAGCGTGTTCAGGGGAGAGGGCCGGGGTGAGGGGAAAATGCAGGAAAATCTTGCTCAGTCCCCTCATCCCCAACCCTTCTCCCCGCTGGAACACTCTCACAAAATGGAGAGTCATTCAGCGGGGAGAAGGGAGAATCTCACATGGCAAAACTAGTGTCGAACACAAGTGGAGGGAGGCTCCTCCCGGAAATTGCCAATCTTGAAACAAGCTTTTCTGACACCCATCAGGGACAAACCGGAAACGAAAGAAAACGGCATCCATGATTCTCCCGACCCGTTTACTGATCCTGCTGGGAGTGGTTCCGTTGCTGATGGCTGCGGTCTCCGGCGGTTCAGGGGTGATCCTGGGATTTGCCTGGGGATTGATGGGAGGGCTGCTGGGTTTGTGGTTGATGGACGGCATCTGGTTTCAGCCGGGACGGAAGTTGAGCCTGGAACGTGTCGCTCCTGAAGAAGTCTATGTTGATCAGCAGCAGCGCATTGAATGGATACTGGAGAACCGAAGTTCATTTCACACCTTCGTCATGCTTCGCGATCAGCTTCCAGCGGGATCCAGTACAGAAACTCCAGAGTTGGGTATTGCCGTGCCGCGACAGACCCGGACTCGTCTCAGTTATGATCTGCTCCCAACGGTTCGGGGAGATCTGGAATTTGGAAAACTCTACTACCGCACCCTCGGTGCACTTAGACTTGCCTGGCGACTTTCCGTACTCGATGCCAGACAGTCAGTGCGATGTTATCCGCACCTGGCGAACTGGAACGCCGCTGAGATCGCTGCCCGACAGGCTCTCAGTCGACAGGCCGGAAGTCACAGAATTCGTTGGCGCGGAACCGGAACTATTTTCGAATCGCTCCGGGAGTATACGACGGAAGATGACATTCGCTGGGTCGACTGGAAAGCCTCCGCTCGGGCACAGCGTCCCATTACTCGCAACTTTGAAACAGAACGTCACCAACAGGTGTTACTGATCATCGATGCCAGTCGCATGATGATGACGTATTGTGGTCATCGTACGAAGATGGATACGGCCATCGAAGCGGCGATTCTCGCGGCTCGCTCTGCTGTTGAAGTGGGGGATGCCGTAGGGCTGCTGGTCTTCTCTGATAAAATCGATATCTACCTGCACCCGCGTCGTGAAAAAAGTCAGGTCGGGGCGATCATGAATGCGCTCTATACGTTGCATGCCAGACCGGTCGAACCCGACTTTGAAACGGCAATCACTTTGGCGGCCACTCGTAATCGTCGGCGCAGTCTGATGCTGCTGTTCACCGATGTGACTGTGATTGAGTCTTCGCAGAGAATGTCTGCCTATGTTCGTTCTCTGATCCCGCGTCATCTCCCACTGGTCGCTACGATTGCGGATCAGACCGTGGAACACCTGGAAGTTCTTGAACCCCAGAGTGCGGAAGAGTTCTATCAGGTGGGGGTGGCAAATGAACTGCTGCTGCAACGGGATGAACTGCTGGAAGTTCTTCGCAACAGCGGCGCCGCCGTCCTCGACTCTCCTGCAGACGAAATCGCCACACGCACGATTGAAACGTATCTGAGCTTGAAAAATCGTATGTTGCTGTAGAACAGATTGCTCTGCTTCTACACAACGATCTCATCGTGTCCCCTCTGCAGAGACACACGTGATCCGGATGAATCTGCTCTAAGGAACTGGGAAACAATAGTTTCCCTGAAAGGGGTTAGGAGCTAGGAACTAGGAGTTAGGAACGATTATTCGGATTTTCCTAAATCCTACCTCCTAATTCCTAGCTCCTCTCTCTCCCAGATTCCAGGAAACAAATCATTCCCAGTTCCTAATCCATGCGCAGCCACAGGCACTTCAGGTATTCGGATTCCAGACAATTGAGTGCGACCGGATGGTCCATTCCGGCCCCTGTTCTCATCAGCATTTGCGGACGCCGTTCTCCACAGGCCGCGCGAACCGTTCTGGTAAACTCATCCATACTGAACAACCCGGAGCAACTGCATGTCAGCAGTAAACCACCTCGATCCACCAACGGTGCCGCCAGCTTATTGAGATCGAAGTATTTCTCCTGTCCCTCAATGGATTCTTCACGACTGCGAATCAGCTTCGGGGGATCAAGAATAACAACGTCGAACCTCTTATTATTACGTTGCATGTCGCGCAGATAACTAAATGCATCCGCATGCACAAACTTAATATTATTGAGTTTATTCAACTGCGCATTCCGTCGGGCCAGCCGGATGGCCTCTTCGTCGAGATCGACAGCCGTCACGCTGGACGCTCCGGCATAAGCGGCATTCATGGAGAACCCGCCGCTATAACAGCATAAATCAAGGACCGACTTTCCTTTGCAGAAGTCTCGCAGACGCAGGCGATTTTCCCGTTGGTCGCAGAAAAATCCGGTCTTGTGCCCTGATGCCGGATTCAGTTCATACGTGACATCATGTTCACGGATCAACACTTTCTCCGGGGATTGAGCTGAAGCGAACCCATCGACAAGGAAGCCTTCCTGCTCAAATGCCTGAGGCCCCGGCCGAACGATCCAGTGTTTCAGTTGCAGCGTTGCTGCTAAAGACTGGGCGATTGCTTCTGAACGCTGATACATGCCAAGTGTATATGCCTCAACAGAAAGAACATTATCATAACAGTCGGCAACAATGCCGGGGAGGAAGTCTCCTTCGGCGTTGATCACACGGAAGGCATTGGTCACTTCATCCAGTTTTAAATGCTTGCGGGATCGCGCGGCAAAGTCGAGGCGATCTTTCCACCAGTCGGAAGTGACGGGAGGTTCATTCCAACTGAGAATTCGAACTGTGGCCTCAGCTCGTGGATTCCATATCCCGTAGCCAACGTCGATGCCGTCAACGGTTTCCACTTTGACGAGGTCACCATGTTTCACCAGCGGATCGACATGCACGATTCGCTTACGGTACACCGTTGGATGGCGAGTTTCTGATCGCAGCTTCACGACCGGCAACGGGCTACTGGAGTTGGCGTTCAGTCCGCGCTGGACGAGTAGCGACGGGTCGAGCGGGAATTTGGTTTCCTTATCGCGTCGTTTCGCGTTGGGGTGTCGATTATCAGGGCGCTGTCTGTCAGAACGTTGTCGGTCAGGCCGCTGCCTGTCGGAGCGGTTTCTGTCAGGATGATTTCTATCGGGGCGAGAGGGAAACGGTTTAGGCACGAGTGGGTTCCAGTTCAATACGGCAATGCGCCCATTGCCCGAAGTTTTCTTCAACTTTAATGGTGAGTGACGTCAGGGACGAGACATCAAATTGCTTGATGGCCTCTGTTCCAATCCAGTCGGCGATCAGTTCCACGGTTGTCTGTTGAATCGGCAGCAGGATGCATTCTTCTCGCGGGAAGATCCAGCGCCGATCGGCAAACGTCGCTTCAACTTCTTTCTCAGTCAGATTGAGACGAATCGCCGGATGATGCAGCGGAAGGAGCATCCGGTGGTCCAGGGAGTCGCACAATCGCTGCAATTCATCTCGCAAGGCGATGAAATCAAAGACAAACCCGTTCTGATCCAGCGGGCCTTCCACACTGGCGGCCAGGCGAAAGTTATGCCCATGCAGGCGTTCGCAAAAGTCACCGATGGTAATGAAATGTCCGGCGGAAAAGACAAGGTGATCTTTGGTAACATCAACCTGAAATGTGCGCTTCATACGAAAGGCTTTCTTGTGCAGTTCATCTCCAGTGAGACATCTGCTGGAGCGAATTGATGATCGCGCAACGCAACAAACAGAATCGCCGCGATGAGGTCGGCCGTGGTTCCGGGATTACGACGATGTCCATCATTTCGTAACCATCGGTCAAACTCTTCAAGGTGAGAATCGGTATCACTGCGCCAGTTGCTGTTCAGGACCGCTTGAGCACGAACCTGAGATTCGACGGCGATTTCACTTCCGCATTTTCTGACGATGAGAGTGTCGGGGAAAGTGGCCATCAGTTGCAGTTGCGTACTGATGACGGCTGTTTCCCAATCCATCCCTTCTTCATTGACGGATCGCAGAAGCGACTGACATCCGAAACCGAGTACCTCCTGAAATCTATTGTGATACTGTCGGGCAATCAGATCCCGGTCGGCAGCCAGTGACATCGCTTCCACCAGACCGATGGCCGGTTTGCTGGCCACATCCTGTTCGTCAACTTTTCCCAAGCCACCGGGTTGAGCATGACGGATTGCCGCGTAGACGAACTCGGCGTCGACCTGGGTCAATGAGTCCAGAACCGGACCGATGCCATCAAGGCAACTCTTCCCAGCAGGAATGGCTGCGAGGGGAGCGAGCAACAGAATGATTCCGAGATTCGTATTCGTCCCCACCATCTGACGTGTCTTTATGACCGCATCATAGATCGATCCTCCCACTCCGGTTTCTCTGGCCTGAGCAAGAACAGGAGCAATCACATCGGCGGATGCCATGAAATCCTGATAGCTGACGTCATTGAAGTCTGCTTCCGGATGAACATTCCCCGGCTTCTTCGCACTGCATTCCATCTGGCAGGCAAGTCGAATCTGATCGGCGAGAGGGAACTGAGGCATCAGGATGGAACACTTCATAAAAGCAGAAAGAACCAAATCTCAAGGATCAGGAATCAAATGTTCCGATACTTCGAGATCTGGTTCTTTGCGTGGATCGGTCAGGAGTTCTTCTTCAGGTTACGGACTGCTTTGGCAACTTCTTCGCTGTCGGTTGTTGGATTGACGCTGGTATTGACGTAGACCAGTTTCCCATCAGGGCCGATGACGAAGGTCCAGCGTTTGGTGGTGACCAGTCGGGTGAACTGTTCATTTTTTCCGTCAACTTCGAACGTCAGTGTTTTTTCGCCGGGGGTACTGGGAACACCGAATGCTTTGGCAACGTTTCCTTCGGTGTCTGCCAGCAGGGTGAAGTTCAGATCATGGGCTTTCTTGAAAAGTTTGTGACTTTCAACATTGTCTCCACTCACTCCGACCACTTCGATGTTGAGTTCTTTCAACTTGGAGAAATCGTCGCGAAACTTGCAGGCCTGCTTTGTGCATCCGCCGGTCATGTTGGCCGGATAGAAGTAGACGACAATCGCTTTTTTCCCGACATGATCGCTCGATTTCCAATCGGCTCCGGTGTCATCCTTTGCCGAGAATTCCGGGGCGGCATCTCCCACCTTCAATGCATCCATTGCGTCGCTCCGAACGGTAGAGAGAGTCATGAAACCCATCGCAGCCGCCAATACAAGATATGTCCGCATCGTTATTTCTCCAGTGAATTGAATCTTCGAGTTTCTTCGTGAAGACAACATGTGTCCTGAGATTCTGAGGATACGTCCCCGTCTTCGTCACGTCCAGCAGGGAAGATGAATGCCGCACGGTTTTGCTTTGTTGAAGATGGCTCGGGAGGGCGAGGCTCCTGCCGAGCCGCAACCAAAGAGATCGCGTCATCTTCCATGCGGCTCAGCAGGAGCTTCGCCCTCCCGGAAATTGCCCATCTTGAAACAAGCAAAAGCCCTGATGAATGCCGTTCTGCTGCTTTCTAATCGGTCTTTATCTCAGATGGAAGAGGTCAAACATCAGTATATTATTCGCGCAAACCTGAAGGAGCTGATTCCTCTGGCCGGTTCAATTGCTGGTCGTGATAAGCCCGACCAAGAAATGGAACCACGAGTTGTTCCAGTTTGGGGAATTCCGATTCCACCAGAAATGCGTCGTGACCGTACGGGCTCGGGAGTTCGACGAACGTGACATGCTTGCGCGCCTCGACAAGCGCCTTTACGATTTCCTCACTCTGCGACGTTGGAAACAGCCAGTCGGACGTATAAGAGACTACGAGAAACCGGCATTTCGATTTCGACAGGATATCGGAGAGCGACTTCTGGTGCCGCGTCAGATCGAAGTAATCCATCACGCGGGTCATGGCGAGGTAGCTGTTGGCGTCGAAGCGTTCGACAAAAGACCGTCCCTGATAGTGGAGGTAGCTTTCGACCTGAAACTCCACTTCGGAATGCGCGTCGTAAGCAAACGTGTCTCCGTTTTGAAGGCGTCGACCGAATTTCAGTTCGATCGATTCTTCAGAGAGATACGTGATATGGGCAATCATTCGGGCAAGAGCCAACCCGAAGGCCGGCTTCTCATCCTGCAAGTAGTATCGACCTTCCCGAAACAGAGGGTCGGCATAGATGGCACGCCGTCCGACCGCATTGAAGGCGATTCCTTGTGCACTCAATCGAGGACCAGAGGCCAGGAGCACGGCCGCTCCCACCCGATCAGGAAACCGGACTGCCCAATTCAGAACCTGCATTCCCCCGAGGCTTCCCCCGATAATCGCCAGCACTTTATCAATACCCAAGGCATCCAGTAACGCATTGTGTACGGTGACGATGTCCTGAATTGTGATGAACGGGAAGTCGGGACCGTACGGTTCGCCAGTGGCGGGATCGACGGAACTTGGTCCGGTTGTGCCTCGGCAGCCTCCCAGCACATTTGCACAGACGACGTAATATTTGCTGGTGTCGATGGCCTTGCCCGGACCAACAAAACCATCCCACCAACCGGGCTTGCGATCCTCTGGTGTATAACGTCCGGCGACGTGCGAGTCACCTGTCAGTGCATGACAGATGTAAACGACATTGTCTTTTCGAGGAGAGAGCGTGCCGTATGTCTCGTAGGCGACCGTGACCGGCCCAATCTTTCCTCCCCCTTCCAGTTCAAGGACATGCGGCGGTTCGAACAGAGTGACGTACTGTCTCTGTACGAATCCCGGCTCGGGGAGAGTCTGATCCTGGATTGTTTCCAGTTGTGTCACCATCTGGCTCAACGAATTGAAAGATCACAAAAAACGGGAATGAACGATGTCACCATCTTTAACGAGTCACTTCAAGTGAAGTCTCTCTTCCAGAATAAACCGCAGGGCCAGTTACTTCAAACGAAGCTTCTCTCTGGCGAACAGCAGGGCCTCTCGAAGTCGGTCAATATCTTCGAGGGTATTGTAGACTCCGAAGCTCGCCCGCAATGTGGCCGGCTTCTGCAACCAGGCATGGAGCGGCATCGTACAATGATGGCCGTGACGAACGAAAACGCCACGGCGGTCCAACAGTTGAGCGAGGTCTTCCGGATGAGCCCGATCCATTGAGAAACTCAGAATCGCCCCACGTCGCTCAACCGGCGGCCCGTAAATCATCACTCCCGGAACTTCATGCAACTGGTGCCAGGCGTACCGTGTCAGTTCCTGTTCGTAAGCATGAATGGCGTCGAAGCCAATGTCGTTGAGGAAGGCAATGGCGGTCTTCAGGGCGATGGCCTGTACGATGGGAATGGTCCCTGCTTCAAACTTTGCCGGAAGCGACGCCCAACTGGAATCCTGCAATTGAACCCGTTCAATCATATGCCCGCCGAATATGAACGGGTCCATTCGATTGAGTAATTCCCGCTTCCCGTACAGCACGCCGACGCCGGTCGGTCCGTACAATTTATGACCGGAGAGAGCAAGGAAATCGATCCCTTCATCCACGACGTTGACATGACCATGCGGGACACTTTGAGCACCATCGACAACCACAATCGCACCGACCGCGTGGGCTCGCTCGGAAAGAAGTTTGATCGGGTTGATCGTGCCTAAGACGTTCGACATCCCGGTCACCGCCACAATGCGGGTCTTCACAGACAGGAAGGAATCGAGCCGGGACAAATCCAGTTCACCACTCTCGGTCAGTGGCAGATATTTGACGGTGGCCCCGGTCTGCTTGGCGACCTGTTGCCAGGGAACGAGGTTGGCATGGTGTTCCATAAGATTGAGGAGAATCTCGTCACCCGGTTTGAGGTGACGGCGTCCCCAACCGAACGCCACCATGTTCAAGGCGAGCGTTGTTCCACTGGTGAAGATGATTTCGTCATCCCGTTCCGCGCCGAGGAGGACCTTCAGCGCGTCGCGGCTTGCTTCCAGTTCGTCGTCGATCTGTGCGCCGAATCGATAGACTCCCCGATAGGCGTTGGCGTAATGAGTTTCATACACCTGCCGTTCTGCATCGATCACCACTTGCGGCTTCTGCGCGGACGCGGCGGTGTCGAGATAGGTGACCGGAACTCCTTTTACCAGAGTCTGGTCGAAAATCGGGAAGTGCTTGCGAACCTGAATGGGGTCAAACATGACTCACTCATTATTCCGTCAAGGTGTGATTAGAGCAAGTTGCTCTCGCCCGGGCCCGCGCAGCGCGCGTTTCGACTGATGAAACGCGGTCCGCCGCGTGGCGGTACGTGGATAGTAAGGTGTTAATCCACTCTCGCCTGATCGATCTGAACCTGTGCGGTCAGGGCGAAGTCTCGAATACGTGTGACCATGCCGAACAGGCCGTTGCGTCGTTGTGAACTGAGATGCCGATCCAGCTCGAGCTTGCGGAAAATCCCTTCGACATCCGTTTTCAGGATTTCTTCAGGAGTCTTTCCATTATAGATCGTCACCAGTACGGCAATCAGTCCATTGACGATCATGGCGTCACTGTTGGCGATGAACTCGACAACCGGAGGAGAGACCGATTGATTCAGTTCCGCCACGATCCAGACATTGCTCTGGCAGCCGTGAACCCGATTTTCTTCCGTTTTGAATTCATCAGGAAGTGTGGGAAGTTCAAACCCCAGGTCGATGAGATAATCGCAACGATCCTCCCAATCGCCTAGAAATTCGAACTCTTCGAACAGTTCCTCGATGGTCATGTTGAGTGCGGTCGTCAACCTGCAACCTTTCTGCAACGGGCATCCATTCGGATGCGGCTCAATTCAGACAAATCCATTCAGCAAATGGCATCTCTGTTTATTTTAAGGCCCCATGCCCCGGGATCAAAGAGACCGGGACAAGGAATTAGAGCAGTTTGCTCTACCATGTGCCCGCGCACCGCGCGTTTCAACAGGAATGACGCTGTTCGCCGCGTGGCGGGGGCGGGGAAGTCATTTTGCAAGCGACTCTAGATGGAACAGTCGATATCTCATGTCAAGATGATGTTATTCCACATCATCAACATCATTCTTTGGGGCCTGGTAGAACTGGGATAAATCAAGTCCTCCCCGTTGTTCCTGTTCCAGCAGCAGCATTCGGGATTCGATGCGTTGCAGGCGGAGTTCCAGTTGCGGGGAAATGGCCGATTCCTGAACGGCTGAACGGGATCGGGGAACAACCGGGTACCCCAGTTGCCGCTGCAGTGCCGCGAACAGATAAAGCGGATCTTTTCCGAGATTCGCTCGCGCAATGCGACCTGCGGCACCGTCAAAGAGGATGGGAGCGGAGAAGGTCAGGTTCGGGTCGTTCTGTCGTTTTCTCTGATCTTCCAGATATTGCTGCGATTGGGAATAAACCAGATCGGCGAACTCGACAGTTCCGATCATGCTGCGAATTCGGGCAATCCATCCTTTCCATTCAGGAGGATAAGCGGGATCGTCGGCAATCGCTTTGATTCCTGAGTCGTACCCGAGTTTGTTTCGCGCCAGACACTCAAACTGAAAGATGAATAACGCCGCCGGATTATTCGGTTGCTCCGACAGAAATCGGGCCTGACGTTCGAGGATCCGCAGCGCGATGGAGAAATCGAGTTTCGCCGACTCCTCTTCCGACCGGGAGATAATGAACGATTGAAATGGAGCGAAGTAGTGCTTCAGCCGAGCCATTCCCTGACCAAAGTGTCCTTTGAGTTGCAGTTCTCCAGTCAGGAAATCGATTGCCATCGGCAATCGTGTGGTGGTGAGAATTTCTTCCTTCAACCCTCCGAGGATTTCCTGAACTGGGGTGGAATCAGCCAGTCGTTCCCGAAGCACACGAAAGAAATATGCCTGTTCGACATACTCTTCTCGACTGAGATGCTGACTGGACATATCCCGAATTCCTGAAGCCTGAATCAATGAAAATGGAACCGTTTTCAGTTCGGCTTTAGAGCAGTTTAATATAGAAGAGAAGACTCACGCAAAGGCGCTAAGGCGCAAAGAGTTTTTGTTCTGAGCTTTGCGTGAATTCATCTCTTTTGCTTCAGGGAACCTGGAAAGAAATTTCAGTGGTCGTATCTGACCTTACCTAAGACTGTGTATTGGGTTCAGGTAAGGACCGGTACGACAAGCACTCACAAGCCGCGAAGATCACAAAGAGCGGCGCCATAGTGATCTCTTTGCGCCTTAGCGTGAGTCTCTTCTTCTTGCCCACCATATCACAGCAACGGTGCCGGTTCCGGGATCAGCAGGAAGGGGAAGACCCGTAACGGGCGACCTGCTTCCAGCGCTGTGGGGTATGCCAGTTGAGCGGCACGATCGGCGGCAAATTGCAGTAAAGTGAAGCTCAACCCGCAGAAGAGATCCTGATCGGACTCTGCAGCGACATCGGCAAACACTTCGCCTGCTGATGCAGCGTGACGGCGAACACCGTGAATACTTTCTTCACGCACCTTGATTCCGGCAGCTCCCATTTTGACGAGACCTTTGACGAATAACCCGCACAGGGTGTCGGCACCGGTGGCTCGGAGCAGGCGTTCCCACTCATCGTGAGCTTCCCAGTAGAACCCCATGTTGAAGTAGTCCAGCGCCATCAGGTAGCTGCGGTTTTCCGCCCACTGAGTTTCCTTCAATCCTTTGGGATTGGGAGGACGACGATTGTAGCTGTGTCCGCGCGGATCTCGGTACGGGTGCGGCGTCCCTGAACCGGGGATGTGTGTGTATCTTGGGATCTCGGCAGCCGGGAGCAAGCGGACAAACTTCGCCCCTGGCTGAACATCAGCGAAGATCAATTTGTTCTCACCCTGTTTTGAAGCGGGGGTTTGAACCGGTTTTTCAACTTCCGCTTTTTTACTCGCCATTTGGGCACTTCCACTTTTCTTCAATAGTATCTGATCTTCGGCACGACCTGACCGATCAGATGGCTGACATAAATCTTGCTGGAGTGGAGTAATCACTCCCTATCTCTTTATCTTTTATTGCTTTACCGTTACCGTGATTCCAGATTTGCCCTGCTGAAAGAGGAAGTAAGAATGGCGAAGTGAGCCAAACCCTCGATTCAGGCGCAGACCGGGAACGGCTTTTCCGTCACATTTGTCCTTACGAGACGCCTGGCTCAGCGATCATAAGTTCTTGATATAAAAGAACTCGATTCGGCTCAGGCTCCTGAATCCTTCAGGTGATCTCTCAGCGCAGTATCACAGCGCTCTGGCAGCGAGGCTTCGCCGGGAACTAACCCTGTGACTTTCTATTAGATCAGAGAGGATTGGCAATGTGTAGACCGATTTTTTAGATTTTTACCACGAAGATTCAGCCTGACCGGTAAAACGAGGATCATTCCAGCCAATCGGTTCATGCTGATTCGTCAGACTTTGCGGAAAGACCAAAGTCCCAGACTTCTCGAGAGACACCCTATCAATGAACGCCGATCCCGTTTCTTCCAGTACGCCCGGTTGTCCGACAGTCATCGTGGTTCATCCGCGAGAAAATCGGGCGAAGTGTTCCGTCGAACCACTTCGCGGTCAGCCGGAGTTTGAATTCTGGAAGTTTCCCAACCGGGGATCCCAGTCCATCGACGGATACGTACGCCTGGGAATTGGAGGCCCTCTCCTCACCGCTTCCGACCGGGACAACGGTCTGCTCCTGCTCGATGGAACATGGAGACTGGCCGAAAAAATGGAGAACGATTTCTCGACTCTTCCTGTGCGCAGTCTGCTCGACTGGCAGACGGCTTATCCCCGTGTGTCCAAGGTGTACGCCGATCCGAGTGCCGGACTGGCAACGATTGAAGCCCTGTTTGCCGCACATGCCCAACTCGGAATTATCACAGACACTCTTCTCGACCACTATCGCTGGAAAGAGGAATTTCTGGACAGAAACGCCGAACTCATCCGCCAGTGCGGAACGGCTGGCCTTGAACATCCCCCCGCATGATTCACCCGATCTGGCGTGAATCGTCCCAATCAATATTTCCGGTCAATTCTCCTGAGAAGAGAGCTTGCTCCGGAGTATCGACGGCGGATTCCGGCAATGTGACGATACGAAATGTTGCCCGAGACCCGGGGTGAATTGTTCCCAGAGCCGACAACCCGAGTGCTTTTGCCCCGTTTGCTGTGGCCAGTTGCAGTAACTCGGAGGCGGGGCGATCGGGATGTCGGGAATGCAGAAATCGCAGTTCGTTCCAAATGCTCAGATCGGGGTTGGAAGCACGGCTGTCGGTTCCCAGTGCCACGGGAATTCCACGTGACCGCATCTGTTCCCAGGGGTGTGTTCCAGACTGCATCGCCGCATGGGTTCTCGGGCAATATGCGATAGAAAAATTGGGAGAACTTGCGACGAAATCGAGTTCTTCCGTATCGAACAGATTTCCGTGAGCAATCAGCACGCGCGGGAGTTCTACAAGTCGTCGCAGGTATTGGATGGGGCGGGTTCCGGTTGGAATGACATCGCTACGCCAGAGCCCCAAGGCGGTGAACAGGTCGACAAGTGGTCCGGTGCCGTTTGCCAGAAGTTCCAGTTCTGCGGGAGACTCCGCCAGATGCATTGTGACCGGAACCTGAAAATCACCGGCCAGATCGCACAGTCCGTGAAACAATTTTGGATGCAGTGAATACGGGGCGTGCGGACTGAGCCCGACATTTGGGATCTCCGCGGATCGGGCCTGTTCGAGAAAAGCTTTCGCGGCGTTCAGTTGGTCGTCCACCTGTTCGGCACGAAGCCCCAGAAATTCCCGGAAGAAATGAATGTCTGGACCATTGGACAAGGAGTGTTTCAAGATCCAGTCTGAGGTTGCAATCTCGGCAAGAGCTGTCGTGCCGGTTGACTGGCATTCCTCTAAGCCCCGTCGAATGGCAGCGTCTGCTGTTCCAGTGCGAGTACGTCGGGTGTGGATGACATTCTGAATCCATTGAGAAAAGGAACGCCGCGGCTCCACCGGATGAGTCAGGTCACTGAACTCCAGATGAGTATGCGCATTGATCAACCCGGGAATGACCGCGACATCTCCCAGATCAACGAGTTCGACATTTGTGGCGAATGTATTCTCGACGAATCGCCCGTCAAGGACGGTGAATTGTCCATTTCGAATCGGAGGACCAAGACCGGTGTAAACCCATCGGGCTTGATAACGTGTTTTTGTGAATAATGAATGACGTTCTACCACGCGAGCATCAATCCAAGGCATTTGCCCGTTTAGAGAGAGGCAAATTCTGGGAGGGCGAGGCTCCCGCCGAGCCGCAAACTATGGAAAGCGCTTCTCTTGCTCGCGGCTCAGCAGGAGCTTCGCCCTCCCGGATTGTTTTCAAAAAAACGAAAGCCATGAGCACCGATAGAATTCCTCTTGTAAATATGCCCTGCGCGGGGGCATGACAGGCCAGATTGTCTGATCTTGAACGGGGCGATGAAGAACCACGAATATCACGAGTGATACGAATGAATTGTGATAAATCGTCCCAGTCTCACACAACGGCGAACAAAAACTCTTTGCGCCTTGGCGTCTTTGCGTGAGTCTTCTCTTCCTCAATTCACAGGCTCCGGAACAGTTTTCAACAGGAAGCGTTCGTTAAAGGTTCTCAGTTCAATCGTCTGTTGTTCCAGGTTGACGTTGAGGTGAGAGAATCCTCCGGTTTCGCTCGGCCGATCCCAGTCGATCACGGGCTTTCCGGTCTGTTTATCCAGTCCGATCAGACGGATGCGGTGGAAGTACAGATCGTCGGAATGTTCTGAAACGTCCCCGGCCAGTAACAACAGTGGACTCTTCGAGAAATCCGGCGAAAGGAGTTTCAACGGCCATTTCTGGGAATCGGTACGACGACGGCGGGAAGGTCCGGGCCGACGAGACTGTGTCGGGATTTCATAGTTCCACAATTCTGTTCCTGACCGGTCATATGCGAGGATCGAACCGGTGACGGAATCTCCTTGCAGGTTGAAATAGGTCATTGGTGCGTTCCCGTCATCCAGCAGGACGTAGAACCGGCTGGTGTCGGAGAGAATCTGGAGTGGCGGTTGGTTGTAACGATTGCGGAGATTCAGTTTTCCCAGCAACTGCTGCTTCCCAGAGCAGAGATCGACGAAGAACAACTCCTGCTCATGCGACAGCCAGAATATGGTTTGCGGATCGACATGTTTCAGCCAGATATCAGCGGGAAGGGAATGCGACCAGACCACCGTTCCGTTTGGACTGACACGTTGCAGTTCACTTCCCCCGACTTTTCCATTGCCCTGTGCAGAGCGGCGTTGCAGGGAAATGAAATCCCCGTCGATCACTGTGAATGAACGGCGAAGCAGTTCCAATTGCACTTCGTCATTGATCGTGAGTCCATCGATTTCGCGGCGGATCTCCCGGATATTGGGGCCTTGAATCAAAAACCGGTTCAAGCCTTCGGGATAGACGAAAGCCCGTTCCGGGACATTGGTGTCACGCCACAATTCTTCCCCGGAGAGAGGATCAAGTGCCACCCAATCCCGACAAAGCAAAATCAATGCCCGGTCGGTGGCGGCCGCCAGATACCCGGTTCGCTCATGAACCGCCACATTCTGATGCGAAACCAGAAACTGTGAGAGCGTTTGAAACGGAATGGGGTTCGAAGACGGGATTATGCTGGCCCGACCGAGTGCCGCTCCGTGCAAGTCTGGTGACCAGTCCCAGGCAATCTGACGTGACGTCCAGTCCAACTGATGCAGAACCCCCTGATTCAGAATGAAGGTGTAAGGCCCCTGTCGTCGGGCGGCTGTATGGTCGAAGGTTTTCAGCTTGCGAAGTGGAAACGTTCCCTGCGTCACTCCCGAGAGCCCCTCTTCGACACGTAACCGATGGCGTGAACTGTCGACCTGAAATCCCAGAGAGTCTAACTGGTGATAACCAGACCCGGTCACTGCGACCGTGATTTTTGAACTCTCTTCGGTCGCCAGCCCTAACCGTTCGATCTTCCATTCTCCCTGCCAGAGCGAGGAGTCTGAAACCTGCTCCAGTTGTTTTTGGGAACGGGCGATCCCTTCATTTGCCAGAGTGACCGAGGAGCGTCCTCCAGAGAGTGTGGCCGCTGGTCCTGTCGCCAATTCATTCCAGCACTCCAGCGCATCTTTGTGCCATCCCAGTAAGGACAATTGCTCCGCCTGCAGACGCAGCGCTTCCAGTTTTAATGTCGAATCAAACGCTCCTGCGAGTCGCCGGGTCCGAATGAGACCATCGGAAATGCGTTGCTCCTGAAAATCGGATTGGGCCAGTTCCCATTCCAGTTGTTGTCCCAGTCGATGAAATGAAAGAGCCCGAGCCCAGCGGTCGCGAATGATGCGGTCTTGTGGCAAGCGTTCCAGACGAGCCGAGATTTTCTCATTGAATCGAGCCTGAGCGTCATTGTCGGGCAATGCCAGAAACAGTTTTTGCAATCGTCCGCCGATCCAGCCGTCGATACGAACGGTGCGAGTTCCTTCCGTCACCCGATCGTTGGGAGACGATTGTTCAAAATGATTCAGCAACAATTCCAGCGCCTGCGACCAGTCTCCCCCTTTGAGAAGTTGTTCTGCCACCAGTCGTTGATAACGGGGAATCTGATCAAGTTGCGTCGCGACCTTTTCCAGTTCCTGAAGTGTTTTCCGGGAGTCTGATTCGGTGGCCAGACGCAATGCCAGTCCGTCAAAACGGAGGGCGTTCATTTCCTGTTTCTGTTGCTCTGTTGCTGTGATCTCGGGGCGATTACGGATCTGCTCAAGCAGTGGCAATGCTGATTTCCAGTCTGATGAGGCCAGTTGCTGACGGACGGTATTCAAATCCCGTTTCAACAGAAGCTCAGGATGTGAGCCAACTCCGCCGACTTCGTTGTCGACAGGGAAAGCACACAGGTGCTCGTAGTTCATCGAGATCAACAGGTTCTCGCCAAACGTCAGGTTTCCCAGTGACATTCCGGTTTCAGTCAGTGGAAATGTTTTGTCGAGTTTTCCCTGGGCGAGATCAATCGAGAGCAACTGATTCGCATTGACCGGGAGAAGAAGTCGGTCGTTGATGATGACACCCCGACCACATGGCGGCTGCGAGAGCGAGACACTCCATTCAATTTCACCGATCCCGGAAATCTTGCGGGCGGTCACGCTGTTCGTTCCCACAAGAATCGCCAGATCGTTGAAGTGCCCGGCGAGATACAGCATGGTGCCGTTCGACCGATCGACCTTGGTTTGTTCCCAGAGCATTTTCCCGGTGAACAGATCCAGACAATACAGCAAGGGGTTGGCGGCTCCGAATTCGTCAGGCAATTCCGGCGGAGTCAGTAAGACCCGACCGTTGGCAACGACCGGGACAGTGGCATGCCACCGGCGATTGATCGGTTGAATCGACTGCATGACATAGCGCCCACGATAGCGACGTGCCTGCTCCACGCGAGGAGAATATCGGGTGGTCCAGCGCAGACGCTGTGTCACCTGATCGACCGCGACAACCCAGCCACAACCGGTCGGACAAACGATCACTCCGTCCGCAATGACAGGACGACAGAGCCACTGCATTCGAACAGGTTCCCCTCCCATTGGGCGCCCCGGAGCAGCCAGAGGTTGAGCCCAGCGGGTTTCGCCTGTTTGTGGAGAAAGACAATATAACGTGACTTCCCCATCGGTTTCGCCGAGGACGTAAAGACCCTCCCCGGAGGCAACCGGCGGCCCGAGAAAAAAGGTTCCGGCCAGCGGTCGAGAGAACCGTTCTTCCACCTTCACGCCACCGATCCGCCACAAGGGACGGCCGGTTTTCAGATCACACGCCACGAGTTCGTTGGTTCCCCCTTCGGGAGGAGAGGTCTGTTCGTCGTCAAACCGGTTCCAGATCCCTTCCATGTCGGAAAAAACATCTCCCCCGGGAGCATCCACGAAGAAGAGTCGAATTCCGTCACTGCTGAGGGCGCCGTAAATTTCGTCCCGATATGCCAGATTCGCCAGACGGTGACTGGCCAGTCGATGTCTTCGGGACTCCGCGTGAAAGTCGATATCGTCCAGTTCGTCTTCCTGTTCGAACTGAGCTGCCGTCAACATTTGTTCTGGACTTTCTGGTAACCGTCGTTCCCAGACCAGCGCTCCGTCGGCGATGTTTCGTACCTGTAAACTTCGTAACGATCGATAGGCCACGACATCTCCGACCACTAATGGTTGAGCGGTTGATACCGGGGCGATTTCCAGGTCTTCCAGTTCCCCAATCAGTTCCTGAAACCGCGTTCGAATGCGATACCTTTCGACCAGTGACTGATTCCAGCGCGCCGCAAGCACTGGTTCTGGAGGTCGCCCGGAAAACTGCCGGTCAGGAAATGTCAGGTATGGACTTGCGGATTGCGCTGTTTCATTCTGATCGGAATTGGAATCAGGCCAGCTTTGTTGCAGATTCTCAATCTCTTCTTCTGTCAGTTTCGGAGAGAGCTTTCGTGTCATGTCCTTCCGACCGGCGCGAAGCAACAGACGCGCCGCACGCTCATTGTTTCGAGCCTGTTCTTCACCCGTCGTCAGTTTTGCCAGACGTTGCCACAATTCCGCAGACTGCAGGAATTCCCCCTGATCTTCCAGCAATCGGGCAGAGAGACGCAACGCAGTCTGACCGGCCGGGGTATGACCATATTTCTTGAAAACCTGGCGTAACAGGTCGAGATCCTGGGCTTGCCGGGCTTCTTCCAGAACACGATCCGCGTGTGCGGTATACCGGTTGAGATAGTTTCGCCGGCCTTCTTCCGGCAGGTTTCCCAGTGTCTTGTCGATCTCTTCCTGCAGCGACTGAAATTCCCGTTGCGAGCGAAAGGCAAACGCATCGGTCGGTTCGTTCAGCAGAAATTGAAGCACTTCCACTGCATCATGCCAGCGGGATTGTCCGGTCAGACTTTGAGCCTGCTTGAGAAGACGTTCACTCTCCGAGCGTTGCACCGGGCGGACATCGAGTTGGTCACGACCGCTCTTGGCCCGTTCCATTTCTTCGCCGGCATCACGAATTCCCTGATCAATCCGACGGAACAGTTCCCCTAGCGGGTTCTCCGCGTCTTGTCCGTGGGCGACTCCGATTGAGAGTTCGATGAGAAAGACGAAGAGGATTGAAGCATATTTCACAGATGTTGTCCGTAATCGCGATCGGCAGACCGGGCGATGACCACCGCCACGGTCTGCGTGGCGATGAGAAGGATTCCGGCAAATATGACGAACAATCGACACTGGTCAGACTCCACTCATCCTGATGGACCGGACACGTTCTCTTGCATGACCGTTTTCTATTGCATGGCAGTGCATGACAGCCGCAACGGAAGTTTCAACAGAGAGCAACTGTGTAGAGCAACTGTCTGTTGAAGTGGTTTCTGTCATGCTATTGTCTTGCGGGTTCATTGTCTTCGGAAATGAGCAGGGCGTCAAAGTGTGGACCGGTGAATTTCGTACCGGTTTCCAGAATTCTCCGAAGGGGGCGACATAAGGGAGGGCGAAGCGCCTGCTGAGCCGCATGACAAATCGTGCTTTCCCTGATTTGCGACTCGGCAGGAGCCTCGCCCTCCCAAGACCGGTTCGATCGGGTAAAATGGCTCAAAATATTGAGCTTTTCAACACGTGTAACTGTAGTATTTTCCCATGAGGCGAGCATGACGTTTCCTGTTGAGCGGTTATCGATCTCCGGTCGGCGGAAGAAATTCGTGGTCGCGCTGACCGGAGCCAGCGGTGCGGCTTATGGAGTGCGACTGCTCGAAGTGCTGCTGACTCAACGACACGAGATTCACCTGACAATTAGTCCCGCCGCAGTGCAGGTGTTTCGTGAAGAACTGGGACTCGAAATCCAACTGAACAGTTTTTCTTCCGAGCAACTGGGGTTGTCTGAAGAACTGGTTTCCGGGGGGAATTTCGGGAAACTGATCTATCACCACTATCAGGATTACAACGCCGGAATTGCCAGCGGATCGTTCCTCACCTCAGGCATGGTCATTTGCCCCTGCTCTATGGGGACGTTGGCGAGTCTGGCGAATGGACTGTCGAATAATCTGATTCATCGGGCCGCCGACGTTCATCTTAAGGAACGCCGCAAGCTGATTGTCGTGCCGCGTGAAACCCCGCTGGGAATCATTCCCCTTCAGAATATGAAAACACTGACCGAAGCCGGAGGCGTGATTCTTCCGGCCATGCCTGGTTTCTATCACCGCCCGCAATCGATTCAGGAACTGATTGACTTCATCGTCGTTCGTATCTGCGACCAGTTGGGGGTCCACATCGATTCCGCCAAACGTTGGGGAGCAGAAGAAACGTGACAGCGTTTGAAAGGTTAAGAACCCCTAACAAAACAGACCCCATTCCGCTCGCGGAAAGGAAATTTTTATGGTTTGAGAGGTTTTGTTCGCGGCTCTAAAAAGTCGTCCCTGAATAAGTCGCCGCCGGTGTCTGGTATAATTTCCGCTGTGTTGGGTGTGGTTTGAGTCTGGCTTCTGGTGGGCTGGAGGCGGGTTTTCAGGGAATCGGGTGATGCCCAGGCAGGTGGTGATCTTGCTCCACAGCCTGAAAAACAAGGCAAAAAACAGTCTCCCCAGCAGTTTGCGGAGGTTGCTTCCGTCGTATCCGTTATGAACTCGTCCGGTCCAATGACACAAAGTCTGAACAATCAGCAACAAGTGAACATCTGGACGCTGCTCTTTCCCCTAAGGACCAGTCTCGAAATAAGTTCCCGAGTTTACTCCTTGTCGGTAAGTCCGGGTGGCCCGGCCAGAATTGGCCGGGTGCCGTAGGCACAAGAAGACCTTCCCTCAGCATCTATTTCTGTCGTTGACCGTGAATTTTGTCCATCGATCGCCGCATCGGAAATGAA
>Ga0182745_1000785_pt1 | contig 32720 bp, 18 predicted proteins | sample eDN3rd30CKraftBY_FD_128523 | JGI IMG/M metagenome (GOLD analysis project Ga0182745, IMG submission 128523) | Enriched backyard soil microbial communities from Emeryville, California, USA - eDNA 3rd pass 30_C Kraft BY (version 2) (version 2) | ecosystem: Environmental > Terrestrial > Soil >...
CCGTGCACCTACGACAGCGCCCCGCTGACGGCGCTCGACGTCTCGGTGGACTGGGGCGCGGTGGATGCGAACACCAAGAGCGTGTCCCGCTACCCGGGCGCGGACACCCGCTCGGTGGCGGACTGGACCGTCTCGGAGACGTCCAGCTTCGGTGAGGAGAACCCGGCCCGGCCGTAGGCAAGGCCGGCGCCGAGCCCTTGACGCAGCGAGGGCCGCGCTCCCATCCGGGAGCGCGGCCCTCTTTCGTTGAAGGGCGCGCGGCGGAGGGGGGCGTCCCTCCACCGCGGCAGGGTTCACGGCGCGCCGCTAGACGCGGCGCCGGGAGCGGACGGCCCCCGCGAGCAGCCCGAGCAGCGACAGCACCAGCCCCGGCGACGAGCCACCCGTGCTGGAGCAGCCGCCAGAGGAGCCGCTCTTGGCCGGCTGCACGGTCACCCCGAGCACCGCCGTGTTGGAGCCGCCGCGGGCGTCCGTCGCGGTGAGCTCGAAGTGCAGCGTCACGGCCTGCGTGACCTCGGGCGCGCGGAACGTCACCCGCTCACCCTCGGAGGCGGAGAGCGTCACGGACGGGCCCGACACCTGCTTCCACCCGAAGGTGAGCGCGTCGCCATCCGGGTCGCTGGAGGCGGACGCGTCGAGCGCCACCTCCGCGCCCGAGCGCGCCTCACCCACGAGCCGCGGACGCGACAGGGGCGCCTTGTTGGCATGCCGCACCGTCACCGTGGCCACCATCGGCGCGGTGGACAGGCCGTTCGCGCTGGCGATGGCCTCGAAGCGCAGCACCGTCTCCGCCCGCACTTCGGGGGCGGTGAACGACGGGGTGGCCGTGTCCGCACCCTGGAGCTCCACCGTCGGTCCCTCCACCTGGCGCCACGTCCAGGTGAGGGCATCCCCGTCCGGGTCCATCGCCGTCGCGCTGAGGCTCGCGGTGGCCAGCGGGTCCACCACCTGCTCCGAGCCCGCCCCGGCCACGGGCGCCCGGTCGACGTTGCGCACCATCACCGTCGCGGTGGCCGCCTTGCTCTGGGACCTGCCGTCGCTCACCACGAGCGAGAAGGTGAGCTGCGTGTCGCCCGCCACCTCGGGCACCGTGAAGCTCGGCGCCGCGCTGAAGCCCGCCTTGAGCGCGACGGTGGGGCCGGACGTCTGCGTCCACTTGTAGGAGAGGGCCTCTCCGTCCGGGTCGTTCGAGCCGCGGCCGTCCAGCGTCACGGGCTCCGTGGAGAACTCCGCCACCTCCGCGGGCGCGGTCACCATCGCCGTGGGCACGCGGTTGATGTTGAGCACCCAGGCCTGGACCTGATGTGCCGCGCTCGCCTCCACGCCGTCGTGCACCACGAGCTGGAACGTCAGGATGGAGTCGTTTGGCACATCCGCCGTGAACGACGGCGTGGCCGTGTCCGCGCCCACCAGGGTGACCGCGGGCCCGCTCACCTGCGTCCAGTGGTAGGTGAGGGGCTGGCCCTCCGGGGCATAGCTGGCGGTGCCGTCCAGCGTGTGGCGCACCAGCTCCAGCTCCCCCGTCTGGGCGTTCTTCACGCGCTCCAGCACCGGGGCGTAGGGGCTGCCGAGGTCCCGCCCGGCGTTGGCCACTGGCCGTTGGTTGCAGGTGGTGCCATTGCCTTGCTCATCCACCCGGCCGCCGAAGGGCATGCGCTCCACGTTGGTGAAGCGCACGTCGTCCAGGTCGAAGCCGTAGGCGCCCACCGCGGTGTCGGTGCCGACGCGGAAGCGGAACTGGACGTTCTTTCCGGCGAGCAGGTCCGCCAGCCGCAGCTCGACGGTGGACCACTCCGGGAAGCGGACCTGCCGTCCGTTCTCCTCCGTGACGTTCTGGCCCACCCACGCGTTGCGGTACATCAGCGGGTTGGGGCCCTGCTCGATGTAGCCCGCGATGCCGTACGTCGGGTCGATGGAGTAGATGGAGGTCACGCCCATCGCGGCGATGTCGTACCACTGCAGGCCGTCGTAGCTGAACTCGAGGACGGCCCCGTCGTAGTACGGGAAGATGGAGCCGCCCGTGTAGATGTCGGACTCGAACGAGTGGCGGTAGCGGAAGCTGAACGTGAAGTTGCCGGTCTCCTTCACCTTCAGCCACGGGGAGGTGAGGATGAGGTCCGACTGCATCGCCGGGTTGGGCGCGTGCATGTAACGCCCGCCCTCCGGACCCTGGACCTTCCAGTCCGGCTCGCCGTAGGGGTTGAGCCAGCTGGACGAGGTCCACGAGGACAGGGCGCCCTCGAAGTCGTCCTCCGCCACCGCGCCGGGCAGCTCGTCGTAGTTCACACGCGGGTCATACGTGGTGCTCCTCGCGCTGGCGGGGAGCGAGGGCTCGTCGAAGGTGATGTGCAGGCCGGCGTGCGCGTTCGGCTGCGCGGCGGCCAGCCTCACCGGAAGGGTGGCGGTGGCGGTACCGGCGCGGTCCATCGAGGCGAAGGACAGGGTGTTGCCCGCGGGGAACTCCAGCGTGGCCGTGCCGCTGGTGGTGGTGACGGTGCCGGAGAAGGCGCTCAGCGGGCTGTTGCCCGCGTTGCGCACGCTCACGTGCAGCAGGCCCGTCTCGCCCACGTCGAGCACGCCGTCCCGGTCGCAGCCCTCGATGGCGTCATCGAGCCGCAGGGAGGTGACCTCGAGGAGGTTGCCCGCCTCGAAGCTCTCCACCACGCCCACGTGGTCCATGGAGTCACGGTCCGGCGCCTTCGCGCCCAGGCCGGCGCCGCGCTTGGCGAAGGCGTGGAGGAAGCGCTGGTGGTCGGCCGGGTCGCTCGCGGCGGTGACCGCGAGCAGCGCGTCGCGCGCCTCCAGGAAGGTGGGGGAGATGGGCGTGGCCTTGTAGCCGGCGACCAGGTAGCGCTTCATGCGGTCCTGGGCTTCCTGGAAGGGGTGGGCCTGGAGGAGCGACACGTAGCACTCCCACAGCATGGAGGCCCACACCTCGCCGCTGCTGTGCACGGCGGAGTTGCCGAGGCCCGCGTGGCCGTAGGCGAGCGGGTGGCTCGTCGGCAGGGGATTGCCGTTCTCGATGTGCCGGAAGGTCAGCGCGTTGCGGCTCTCCGCCAGCGTCGGGGCGGTGGAGTAGGGCGCGCGGCGCACGCCGTAGTAATAGCCGTCGCCGCCGCCGCCACCCGACACGTAGCCGCCAACGGCGTAGGCGCCGCGCGCGTAGTCGTCCCCTTCACGGACCATCAGCAGCAGCGCGTGCACGTCCGCCCAGCCCTCGCCCATGGAGCGGCCCTGGTTGTTGGTGAGGCCGCTGGCGTTACCAATCAAGCGGTTGCTGATGTAGTGCCCCCACTCGTGGGCGATGATGGTGTTGTCAATCGTGCCGTCGCGGTCCAGGTCCTTGGAGCGGCGCAGGTGCACCTGAACGGCGCTCGCGTTGGTGGCCACCTCTGCCTTCCAGAGGTCCGCCGTCTCCCGGGAGATGGAGGTCGCGGGCACGGTGATACGCGCGTCCTCCCCGCTCATGTAGAGCGGCCCCTCACCGGCGTTGGTGTTGGCCACGATGACCGCGATGGCGCCGGCGTTCTGCGCGTTCAGGGCCTTGATGGTGAAGTCACAGGAGCCGCGGTCGAGCAGCGCCACATGGCCGGCGAACGTGCCGGCCTCGAAGGGCGTGCAGCCGAGGGTCCGGCCAGCGGGCTCGAGCACCTTCACCGGGCCGTCCAGCGTGTACTCCTGGGCCCCGAAGCGGCTCTCCCCGTTCACATACCCGCGGGCAAGCGAGGCGGGGGCCGTCACCTGGAGGATGGGCATGCCGTCGAAGACGTACATCTGCATGCGGGGCGACATGCCGTCCGCCGGCGTCGCCATGTTGGCGTTGTTGCGGCCGTTGAAGTCCTGCCCCTCGACGCGCAGCGGGTCACCCTCGATGCCGCCGCGGCCGAAGTTCCGCATCTGCGCGTTACCGGAGGCCTCGTCGAAGCCCGCGTCGTAGTACCAGTCGTGCAGGAAGTTGTTGACGAAGAACAGGTTCACCACCGCGGCCTTCATCTGCTCGATGCTGGAGCCCGGGGCGCGGTGGGGGTCGTAGACGTAGTGGAACTCGCGGTCACCGGTGGCGTCCGCGCGCAGGTCCGCGCCGGGCTGGTAGCCGTCCGGCGCCACCAGGTCCACGTAGGCGTCCACGTTGTTGCCCACGGTCTGCCGGGCGTTGGCGGGCAGCCACGGGTCGTTGCGCGTGAAGGGGCTGTTCTGCAGCTCCACGACGTTGGGCGCTACGTCCAGCGGGGCGTCGTAGCCGTCCGGCTCCTGCCCGGGGTATGGCGAGCCCGCGGACCCCTGCGGGCCGTCGAACGGGATGTACGGGGCGGTCGTCTGCGCCCAGACGGTGTAGCGGTACGTGGTCTCCGCGGCGTGGGAGCGCAGGTCGTTGCGGAAGAGCACCGAGCCGTCCACGGCCGAGACGACATAGGACGTGTAGTCCGAGTCCTTGCTGTTCTTGGGGCCCGCGTTGACCTCCACGTACCAGGCGGGCTGGAGGCCGGTGGGGAGGGTGAAGAAGACCTTCTTCGCGCGCGCCGGGACGACGAGCTGGCCGGGCAGCAGGGTGCGCACACCGGGCTCGAAGTCGAGCAGCGTGTAGCCGCCGCGGGAGTCCACCGCGACGAACGCGCGCGCCCCCAGCGTGGTGCCGCTCTGGTCCGAGTACGCCACCGCCACGGCGTCCGCCGCGGTGAGCTGGAACGCGGCCGCGCCGGAGCGCTGCCGGGCGGCGAGGGTGAGCTCGCTCGGCGCCAGGTAGCCGGTGACGGCCACGGGCGCGAGCGCCTGCGTCATCACCACCTTCACCTCACTGCGGAAGACCTCCACGCCCTCCACCGCCTGGCGGAAGCTCACGATGACGGCGCCCTTGCCCGTCTGGTGCACGGCCTGCAACGGCGCGGCGGCGACGTCCTCTCGCTTCAGGCGGTAGAGGTCCGCTACCTGGCCCAGGTAGGCGCGCGCCGCGTCCTCGGGACGGGTGCCTGCGCGGGCCGCGGACTGTAGCCCCGGTCCCGACTCCATGGACCAGAGGACGGAGGGGACGCCGAGCCGTGCCTCCGTGTGCGCGACGCGCAGGCCACGGACACGGGCCTGCTCATCGGCCACGGCGAGTGGCTTGTTGACAGGCTGGGCGAGGAAGGCGTCGACGTTCGACCGCGGGGCGGCCGAGGCGCTGGTGCCGAGACATGACGCCAGCAGGACATGGGTGAGCCACTGCTTCCTGAGCTGCATCGTTCTTCCGGGGGGAGAGGGGGATGAGAGACAACGGGGGCGCGACCCATGTGGGTCGTGCCCCCGAGGCGTCGAAGCGATTACGGGGCCGCGCCGCCTTCGGGCGCGGCCCCGGGAGAGAAGTGGGACGTCAGGCGCGCGGGGACTGCTCGCTGCGCTTCAGCGCGCGGCGGCGCGTCAGGCCCAGGATTCCCGCGAGCGCGAAGGGCCAGAGGCCGGCGGCCGAGGTCGACTGGCAACCGCAGCCGCTGTCCGGCTCCGGATTGGGCTGCGGGTCGGGGTTGCCCGACCCTGCATCGGGCTCGGTGCCGGGGTCGGTGCCCGCGTCGGGCTCGGTGCCGGGGTCGGTGCCCGCGTCGGGGTCAGTGCCCGCGTCGGGGTCGGTGCCGGGGTCAGTGCCCGCGTCGGGGTCAGTGCCCGCGTCAGGCTCGGTGCCGGCGTCAGGCTCCTCCGGCGACCAGAGCGAGGACTGGGCGATGTAGATGGCGGTGCCCCACTCGACCTGGTCCGTCTCCGGCGGGGCCAGGCCCACGCCGAAGCTGATGTCGCTGTCGCGGTTGATGCTCGGAGTGCCGGCGAACACCGGGTTCGAGGGCGTCTCCTGGTCCACCCGCGCGTCCCCCTTGTCCGAGGGGAGGATGTCGTGCTCGGTGACCACGCGCTTCAGCTCCTGGCCGTCACCGACCCACACGGCGCGGAACCCGTCCGAGTTGCGAATGGCCCGGAAGACCACGTGCCCGCGGTCGTTGATGTCGGGCGGGAAGACCTCCACCGTCCTGATGGACTCCCCGGGCTCGCCCGGCACGTCGAGTCCTTCCTGCGCGACCACCTTCATCTCGTTGCCATCCCACAGGAGGATGGCGATGCGCCGCTTCCCGTCCGCGTCCAGCAGCGTGGCCTGGACCGCCACCTGCCCCTTGTTGTTGATGGCGGGTTGCACGGAGGCGAAGCGGTAGATGTTGGAGGCCGGGTTGTACCCGCGGGTGTCCGCGATGGCCTGCGACGTGCCATCCGGGTTGAAGATGCGCAGCTCCTGGTACCACTCGGAGTCGGGCGCCTTCAGGTCCACCGCCGCCGCGATTTGACCCAGGTCGTTCGCGCCGGGGGAGTAGAGGAACGTGTAGGGGAAGCTCGGGTCGACGTTCTTCTCCGCCGCGAGAATCTTCGAGTCGAAGCCACCCGCCGCATTGGGCGTGTACAGCGCGTAGGCATAGCCCGTGCTCAGCGTGATGCGGGCGGCCATCTGCCCCGCCTCGTTGATGAGCAGGCTGGACCAGTTGGAGGAGCCCAGCGGCGAGCGGATGATTCGCACCGGCTCGCCCGGCTCGGCCGCGTTCAGCACGTAGATGCCGTTCTTCGACGCGTCATTCGTGCCGGTGACGGCGAAGGCCAACTGCCGGTGTGAGTTGAGGCTCATCTCGCCAATGCGGGCATCCGCCCCCAGGCCGTCGGGGAGCAGGTAGATGCGCTCGCCCGCGCCGTCCTGGCCGTACCAGATGCCCGCGCGGCCCTCCGGTGTGATGGAGAGCTGGAAGCTCACCTGCCGGTCCGCGGTGAGGGGCGCGCTGAAGCTGCCAGCGAGGAGGCTGCCCAGCTCGACGTTGTAGGAGCCCTCCTCCGTATTGACGGCCAGGTTGGTGCGCGCTTGCAGCTGGAACGTGTAGTTCGGCAGCTCGGCCGAGGCTGTTCCTGCCAGCAGGAGCGCACCCAGCAACACGCCACGCTTCCGGTTGTGAGTGGGGACGGCGAACCAACAGCTTCTCTTCAGCGATGCACCCTGAGTCATGCGTGCCACCCTCCAAGGCAGGCAGCCCGCCACCATGGAGGGCTGTGCTGCCGGTTTCCCGAGCAGGACCACGTCCCCCCATGGGCCCTTCGCTCCGTGCGCGGCGCGCCGGTCACGAGGGCCGCATTCATCACGGCCTGTTCGCAATCTCGCATCGAGACCATTAGCAGGAGCGTTGTTGAATACAAATTGATTTACTCCCAGCGTGCGACGCAGGGCATCCCGGGTGTGTCTGGCTTGAGCTGGAACGGGCTTGCTTTCTGCAGGAGAGCCGGGCCGGACGCGCCCCGTGACGCGGCGAGAAACCGCGCCTGCGGCTCGGGCGGATGGCCCGCACGACGTGTACGTGAGCTGCGCCACGTGCGCACGTGCGCACGCGCCACCGACATCCGTGCGGCGCGAGGAGGCCGCGAAAAGCCTTGTACACATGTTTCATCCGCGCCGGCTGTGCGATTCGCGAAATGAAGAAAATGCATGCTTCTCTTGCCAAGGCCCGTTGTGTCTTGAAACGGACGATTCGAGGAGCGCGGAGCACCTGTCATCCGGACCCGGCGCCCCCAAGCAGCCCCGTTCGCGGCTGTGTCATGAAGCCGTCATGGTCAATGCCCAACATCCGATGCGCCACATTGCCCTCCAGGGCGATGGGTTCTTCACTCTCCGGCAACAGGGCCATGCCATGGTCTCGCCGCATCGTGAGCCATCATTCCGATGACTCCCCCCGCACCCCCATGCGAACCCTCCTCACCACCCTGGTCCTGCTGAGCGCTCCGGTCCTCGCCGAGCCCAAGTCCACGCCCGCGCTGGAGGCGGCGCCGAAGACGGACGGCTTCATCCGCCAGCTCGTGGAGACGCGCTACTTCAACAGCGGCCGTCCCATGGGCGCGAGCTTCACCCCGGACGAGCAGACGCTCTTCTTCCTGCGCAACCCGGAGGGCTCTCGCGCCCTCTCGCTCCACGCGTTCGATGTGGCCACGGGACAGACGCGCGAGCACCTCACCGCGGAGGGGCTCCTACAGCGGGCCCAGGAGAACCTCACCGTCGAGCCGAAGGCGCGCCAGACGCCCGCGCGTGCGTCCTCGCGGGGCTTGAGCTCCTATGCCCTGTCCGAGGACGGCGAGAAGATGCTCGTGGGCCTGTCCGGCAAGCAGTACGTCGTCATCCGCGCGTCCGGGGAGGTGACGGAGCTGAAGACGGGCCCTGGCGCCATGGACGTGCGTTTCTCGCCCGATGCCACCCAGGTGGCCTACGTGCGGGGACATGACGTGTATCGCCTGGACCTGGCCACGAACACCGAGCGCCAGGTGACGAAGGGCGGCACGGAGGAGAAGAGCCACGGGCTGGCGGAGTTCATCGCCACGAGCGAGATGATGCGCTTCTCCGGCTACTGGTGGAGCCCGGACGGCAAGGCCCTGGCCTACACGGAGTCCGACACGAGCGGCGTGGAGAAGCTCGCCATCGCGGACGCGCTCCAACCGGAGAACGCTGCGCGGCGGCTCTCCTATCCGCGCGCCGGCAAGGCCAACGCCCGGGTGCGCCTGGGCATCATCCCCATCAGGGGCGGCAAGACGACGTGGGTGCGCTGGGACACGGAGAAGTATCCCTACCTCGCCACGGTGCGCTGGCCGGCGAAGGGCCCGCTGACGGTGCTGGTGCAGAACCGGCTCCAGACGGAGGAGCTCCTGCTCGCGGTGGACCCGAAGACGGGGAGCACGCGCACGCTGCTCGTGGAGAAGGACGACGCCTGGCTCACGCTGCATCAGGCGTTCCCCCACTGGCTGGAGGATGGAAGCGGCTTCCTCTGGTACACCGAGCGCGACGGCGCTGGCGAAGTGGAGCTGCGTGACGCCTCGGGGAAGCGCGTGCGCTCGGTCGTGCCACCCGACGCGGGCTTCTATGACCTGGCGGGCTACGTGGAGAAGGACGGCACGGTCTACTTCACCGGCGGCCCCGCCTCGGATGAGCGCTATGTGTGGCGCCTCAGCCCGGGCGGGAAGCCCACCCGCATCACCTCGGAGCGTCCAGCGCTGGAGCAGGCCCGGATGTCGAAGCGGGGCGGCGTGCTCGCCATCACGGCCGAGGGCCCCCAGCGTATGCGTCACACCACGGTGATGAAGGCGGACGGCACGCGCGTGGGCGAGCTGCCCTCGGTGGCGAAGGAGCCGCCCTTCCAGCCGCGAGTGGAGGTGCGGCACGTGGGGAAGGAGCGCTACCCCACGTCGCTGGTGCGGCCTCGCGACGCGAAGCCCGGCGTGAAGCTGCCCGTCATCGTGGACATCTACGCGGGCCCCGGCATCCCCATGGTGTACCAGAGCATGTGGCAGCACCTCACCAACCAGTGGCTGGCGGACCAGGGCTTCATCGTGGTGAAGCTGGACGGGCGAGGTGTCTCGCCCACCGCCGACGCGAAGCTGCGCAAGCCGAAGTACGACTGGCCCCGGCTGCTGCTGGACGAGCAGGTGGCCGCGCTGCGCGCGCTCGCGGCCGAGGTGCCGGAGATGGACCTGGGCCGCGTGGGCATCACCGGCGCGAGCAACGGCGGCTACATGTCCGCGCTGGCCGTGCTCACCCGCCCGGACGTCTTCAAGGCCGCGGTGGCCGTGTCGTCCGTGACGGACTGGCGCGACTACGACTCGCACCTGACGGAGCGCTTCTTCGGCCTGCCCGACGAGCACCCCGAGGCCTACGAGCAGGCCTCGCTCCTCACCCATGTGAAGGCCGGCCAGCCCATGGGCAAGCTCCTGTTCATCCATGGCACCGCGGACGACAACGTCCTCTTCTTCCACGCCCTCAAGCTGTCTGACGCGCTGTTCCGGGCGGGCCAGCCCCACGAGTTCCTGCCTCTCAGCGGCATGCCGCACATGGTGTTCGATCCGGTGCTGGCCGAGCGCATGTGGGAGGAGACCGCGCGGTACTTCAAGCGGCATCTCTAATCCGAGGGCGGCCCAGCCGTTCCAGGCGCGAGCGGTACCCGCAGCGGGAATTCTTCTCCCTCGCCAAGGAAACGGAGTTCTTCCGGCTGGACAGGCGCCACCCCTGAAAGCCGTGTGCCAACGGACTCGCGTGGCCCACGGTGCCTGTCCGTCCCTCCCTGAAGGGCTCCCTTCATGGACATGTGTGCGTTTCACCATGAATACAAACAAGGAATCACTTTCGCGTATTGCCTGGGAGCGCACGCCAGGCAGGCGTGCGACATGCACCGAGGGGAGGGGTGCGTAGGACTGCTCGAGGGCTGGCGAGGGCGTTGCAATGCGCCGTCGCCGCCGGAATCAGCCGGCCGCTCGTAGGAGCATTGTCAATGAACGCTATCAAGACTGCCGTTGCCGCCGTCACCGCCGCCGCGTCCCTCGCGGCCTTCTCCTCGGCCGAGGCCGCCACCGCCACCGCGAACCTGGACGTGACGGCCAACGTCGGAGGCGCATGCAGCATCGGCTCTGGCATCGGCGGCGGCACGCTGAACTTCGGCACGTACGACCCCGTCGTCGTCAACTCCGCGCTGGGCGTTGACCTGTTCGGCACGGGCTCGCTGAGCGTGCAGTGCACCCTGCTCCGCACCGCGGTCATCACCCTGGGCCAGGGCCTGCACGCGGGCACCGGCTCGACCCCCGCGGCGCCGCTGCGCCGGATGCGCAACACGGCGTCGGCTGACTACCTCTCGTACTTCCTGTACCAGGACGTCACCCGGCTCATCGTGTGGGGCGACACCGCTGGCACCGCCCTCCCGTTCCTCGGCACGGGCCTGCCCGTGCCCGTGGTCGTCTACGGCACGGTTCCGCGCGGCCAGAACGTTCCCTCCGGCACGTACAACGACACCGTCGTCGCCACCATCACCTTCTGAGTTGGAGGGCGATAACGTCTGCGTAACCGTCTTCATTCCTGGACTGGCTGCCTGGGGAACGCGAGCGCCGCCGAGCTCGACGTCAGCCCTGTCCGGCTCGAACTGGATTCGGGTGCCCATGGCGTGGTGATGAACGTGAGGAACCAGCGCAACGAAACCACACGCCTCCAAGCCTCTGTCTATTCCTGCGCCAGGACGAAGAAGGCCGCATGTCGCTCGCGCCGACGCAGGACCTGTTCTTCTTCCCGTCCATGTTGACGCTGGAGCCGGGGGAGTCCCGTCCCATCCGGGGGGGTACCTCCTCGGCTCCACGAGAGCCTGAACGCTCCGTCCTTATCATCGTGGAGGAGTTTCCCCCGCTTCAGCTCTCGACCCACGCGAGAAGAAGACCATTCAGCGGCAGGTTGAAGAGGCCGTGTTGCGCGAGTCGAAGATGGACGTTCGGGCGAACGCCCGGGCACGGGTGAGCTTCTCCGCTACCCACCGCGTGTTGGAGGACGAGCGGCGTCTCGAAGGTGGTGGCACCTATCTGACGAGGCTCCGAAGCGTGGTGCGCTTGCCGACGCGCTCCCAGTGCTGCTTTCCCCCCCAGAGTGCGGGGAACGGTCTCCCCTCCGGAGCGATGGCCAGCAGTCCGTAGTCATAGGGCCCGGGGAGCCGGTCGCTGGTGGACACGAGCGTCTCCTGTCCTTTCCCGTCGCTGTCGGAGAAGACGACGGTGAAGGGGACCCCCGTGGACGCGCCTGGATCCTCCTCCTCCTCAGGTCCGCGTCTTCCTTTCCGCTCCAGTGCTTCCGCCCCCAGCTCACCCACACCGGCGGATGGCCGGCGGGGCTCTCGGTCCCCGGGGCGAGCACCACCGCGCCCTCGGACCGATGGCGCTCCTCGGAGCCGTCCTCCTCCTCGGACTCCGAGTCCTCCCGACTCAATCTGCTGAAACGCTGCGCCAGCAGGCTCAGACTCGCCGAGTGATAGCGATCACCCGAGGAGGTCGCCACCAGGAGTGGCCCGTGCCGGTCGAAGCGGACGGAAACAGTGTCGGACCATCCAGTGGTTCCGCTGCGGCCGAGGGTGAGGACCTCCGGATGTCCACCTCTCGTGGGGCGTGGGCATCGGTCCATGAGCCCAGGGCCTATCCCTCCTCCGGAGAGGGCAAAGCGCTCCCCGCTGGCAAGTCCCACGAGGACCACCGGGAGCGTGGTGCCCACGCCCTGTTTGAAGTCGTAGCAGACCACGTCGTCGTCCTGCTCGTCCCCGTCGAGATCCAACTGAAAGTGCGTGATGAGATAGGCGCCCTCGTGCTTCGCACGGGCATGAAACCAGGACATGAAAGGAGTCGATGCCGATGCCGCCGGGGGAGCCGCTGGCGGCGCCGCCAGCAGGGCAAGACACGGGAGAAGGGACAGGGCGACCATATCCGTCCATCCCAACAACAGCGTCCTCCACCGGGCACGCGTTGATGATGGCTCCCTGTCTCAGGCGATGGGCTCGCCTCTTGCTCCTTCGGCTCTGCCTCCGCCAGGCGGAACGCTCCGCGTCTCCGGCTCGACGGGCGAGTCGCCGCGAAGCTGCTGCCTTCGGTCCTCAAGCTCCTGCCGGCTGGCCTCCCAGGCGTTGTGCGTGAACATCCACGCGCGTTCCTTGTGTTCCCAGGAGGAGCTCTTCTACCCTGCGCACATGAGGACCGTGGATGAATGGAAGGCCACGTTGCGTGCCGCGCTGAAGGACGCGCTGCGCACGCGAAACGCCCCTGCCTCGGCAGTGCTGCGGGAGACGCTCGCCGCCATCGACAATGCCGAGGCGCCTGACCTGAGCGTGGCGCCAGACGCGGTCGGCGGCGTCATCGCTGGAAGCGTGGAAGGGCTTGGGAGCAGAGAAGTGTCTCGGCTGCTCCTGTCTCCGGAGGCAGTGGAGGCCCTCATCCAGCGGGAGCTCCAGGAGCGGCGCGAGGCCGTGGCGCTCTACACGCGACTCGGCAAGCACGATGAAGCCAGCGCGCTTCAAGCTCAGGTGGATGTGCTCCAGGCGCTTTGAGCGCGGCGGCGGGCTGCACTCAAAGCGCTGGCAGGGCCCCTGCGGCGTGGGCGCTGTTCAGGGGTCCGTGCCGATGTCCCCTGTGTCGGTGCACATGTAGGGACACTCCGCGAGGCACGCCGCATGAGCGCCCGCGTGTGTGTTCATGCCGACGGCACAGGACGCGGGCCAGGCATAGGGATACTGGTAGCCACGGTATCCACACTCGAAATAGGCATACACACAGGACTGTTCGAGGCCCTCTGTCGCCACGTCCGTGTCCGGAGCGTCCTGCGGCGGGGCACCACAGCCCACCCACGATACGAGACCTGCCACCAGTCCCACTGCGATGCGTCCCATCTTCATCCGTGTCTCCTTGGAAGGGGACACAGGATGTCTGAGTTTGTAGCTTCCGGTCTATTCCGGAGTCGCGGCGATAGGTTGCTCCTACATCAGGCGAGGCCAGCAGGATGGGACCCTCAATCCGCGACGAGAACCAGGACCGTGAACGCCGTGCGCCCTCCTGGGTGTCTCGCTTGGACTGGTGTGTGCCGGGTCTCAATGACCGTCTGCTCGCGGCACAAGCGGCGTGCGCGCCCGGCATCTTGTTTTGAAGGTGCGCCGTGTACTGTCGGCGTGCCATGCGGCGGCTTGGACACCCAGGGGGGAGACGGTCCGTGAAGATGCAGTCCACTGCCTCTCCGGGGTACCCCCGGGGACAACTCATCAGGAGCACACCGTCACGCGTGGCCGCCTCCGCGGCAAGCCGCGGCCCGGGCCACGCCAGACACGACAGGTGGGACCATGCCGCCGCATGGCGTGAGTCTGGACGATGAGCGAGCGACGGGTCGTGGCACAGGCGCTCGCGTCCGCGTTCCTCGCGGGGCCCTGGACGTTCAAGGGGCTCGTTGAAAGGGGCTCGGAGGTTGTTGGCGGACGGGCGCCTTGGGTGTCGTCGCTGGCTCGGAGCGCGATGAGCTTCTTCCCGCGTCCGCCGCATGCGCGGCTGGAGTTGCTCGGGGAGGTGCTGGCTTCGCGGCCCGCGTTCTCGCGAGGCTTCTCCGATCCTTCAGCGCGGGCGCGCATCGTGCGCTGGATGACCTCCGAGCCACAAATGGCTCGGCAGCCATGGCCGGTGCCTTCGCTGCCGACCCAGACCGACCTCGCGGCCTGGCGGGGCGTGACGAGGGCGCAATTGGACTGGCTGGCGGATGTGCCGGGCATCGAGAGGACGTCCTCGCCGGGGCGGTGGCGGCGCTACCGGTACACCTGGATTCCGAAGCGCAGCGGTGGTGAGCGACTCCTGGAGCGGCCGGGGTTGGACCTTGCGCGGGTCCAGCGGAAGGTGCTCCACGGAATCCTGGGCCGGGTCCCTCCGCACGACGCGGCGCATGGCTTCGCCGCGGGGCGGAGCGTTCGCAGCTTCGCGGAGCCCCACTCAGGGCAGGCCGTGGTGGTTCGGGTGGACCTGGAGGACTTCTTCTTCTCCGTGCGCCCCGCGCGCATCTGGGCGGTATTCCGCACGGCGGGATATCCATGGGAGCGCGCTGGCCCGGCGCACGCACAAGCTGCTGAGGTATGTGAGCCAGATTCTCCGCGAGGAGGACTTCACGCCGCGCGCCGGAAAGACGCGGGTGATGCACCAGCGGACCCAGCAGCGGCTCGCGGGCGTTGTGGTGAACGCGCATCCATCCGTCCGCCGCGTGGATTACGAACGGCTGAAGGCCATCCTCCACCTGTGTCGCACGCGCGGCCCCGCGAGTCAGAACACCGGAGGTCATCCTGACTTCCGAGCGCACCTGCTGGGGCGCATCGCCTGGGTGGCGCACCTGTACCCGGCCCGGGGCGCGAAGCTGCGCGCCATCTTCGAGCAGATTGTCTGGGCGGGGCATTGCCCAGAACTGTTTGATTGAGACGGTTGAGCTTGCGCGGCTCGGTGGCGGATGCACTCAGGGGGCACCGGCAATGAGGGGCATCCCGCTCAAGGTCGTCCAGGAGCTGATGGGCCGCGCCACCATGGAATGGAGGGCACGGAGGAAAAAGAAAAGCCCAGCAACCCCTGAGGATTGCTGGGCTCTCAATGGCGAGGAGTACGGGACTTGAACCCGTGGCCTCCGGCGTGACAGGCCGGCGTTCTAACCAACTGAACTAACTCCCCACATCGGTACGACACGCGGCAGAGGACAGAATCTACTGTGCCCTCACCCTAAAGGCAAAGGGCCCGGAACCTTACGATTCCGGGCCCTTCTTATTTGGCGAGGAGTACGGGACTTGAACCCGTGGCCTCCGGCGTGACAGGCCGGCGTTCTAACCAACTGAACTAACTCCCCACATCGGTACAACCATGGGCGGAACAGGGATTGAACCTGTGACCATCGCCTTGTAAGGGCGCCGCTCTACCGCTGAGCTATCCGCCCGTCAGGCGTCCGCCGCGCATCGGTGAGGCGGGCTTCTACCGACCCCATCCGACACTGTCAAGCATACGTTTCGGCGAGTCCGATCATTCCGCGAAGCCGCCCGGGTGCTGAAGGGCGTCCGGGCGGCCCTGCGGAAAGGCCGCCCGCCTACGGGACGACCGTGCCCAGGGTTTCTGGAGACACGCCGTTGGTGGAGCCACCCGGTTCGCCGTCGGGTTGCCAGTCACCGAAACAATAAGGTCCTGTGCCGACGCGGTACCGCCACAGGTAGGAGTGCCCGACAGGGACGTGCTCGGGGATGAGGGCGCTGTATTCGTCGTCGTCCCCTCCGTCGCCGTTCACCGTGCCCATTTGCCAGCCCCACCCTTCTCCCACACCCGGGTCCTGCTCCTTGGGGCCAAAGCCGAGCTCGGCTGTCAGCCCCGCTGCGGGGGGAGGGGCATTGGTGACGCCGTCCTCGTAGATCTTGCCGTAGATGGCTTGTGCGCCTGCGCCACGACTGACCGTTAGTGGGTGCTGAAGGTTGCAGTAGTCGATCTCCGTGTGGTCACCCACCGTGAGGGCGTGCTGCTGGCCCCGTGTGTACCCACCCACGTTGCTGCCGTCCTTGTCGCAGTACGTCCACGTGGTGCCGTCCGTGGAGTAGCGCATGCTGACAGCGCGGTCGCCGGTGTAGGCCGGAGTCAGGGTGGTGGAGAACTCGTCCGTGTCCGCCTCGCCGTCGGCCTCGCTCGCGTACTGCGCGGCCTTCCAGGTGAACGCCGCTGCCTGGGCGGACGCGTTGACGTCGGCGGCCCCAATCCCCACCTGCACCTGGACGTTGGCGCCCGGGCCCTCACCGGAGGTGATGCCCGGAATGTGTACCCGGCCAACCACGGTGATGGTGTCACCGCTGCTCACCGCCGTGCCGCTCACGCTCTGCAACCGGCAGTAGGCATCCGTGGGCTCGGGGTTCGGGTCCTGCGCGCTCACGGCCAGCGTTCCGGTCAGCGCCACGTCGAAGCCGTCCGGGCCCGTGCTGTTTCCGTCCGCGTCGCAATAGAGGAACTCGCCGCCATTGACCTGGAAGCGGTAGGCGAACCGGTAGGCGCCAACGACGCCCGGGTTGGGCAGCGTGGCCTCGTACCGGTCGTTGGCGTGGAAGTCCTCCCGGAACTGCGCGGTCGTCGTCCAGTCCCAAGCGGCGGACGTGGCAGGGGACTCACCCTCGGGGCCCCAGCCGAGCTGGCCCACGATGCCCGCGCTCTCGCCCTCCGTGGTGTTGGTGAGGCCCGCCACGTGGACATACGCGGTGATGACGTGGCTGGGCGCCTCGGCCGTGGTGTACGCCAGCGTCTGCGGCGAGTGGTTCTCGTTCGGCCCCAGCTTGCAGTAGCCGATGTCGCGGGGCACGACGGGCTGGCCCGTGACGGTGAGGACGCCGAGCTGGTCCAGCTCGAAGTCCTGGCCCGCGTCGTCCACGCCGTTGCCGTCGCACACGCGGAGAGGGCCGCCGTCGTGGTTGAAGCGCACCGCATAGCGGTACTCGCCGTTGGCCACGGGGTTGGGCAGCGTGCCCTTCCACTGGTCGTTCGCTCCGAAGTTGTCCTTGTCGAAGGTCAACTGCGTGGTCCAGTTCCACAGCGGTGAGGTGCGCGGGTCCTCACCCACCGGGCCCCATCCGAGCTGGCCCGCGATGCCCGGCCCCGCGCCCTGGCGGTCCGTCACGCCCGGCAGGTGGACCTGGGCGTACACCGTCCTCAGGCCCGACGTCTGGGTGGTCGTGTAGTTGATGACCTCGGGCGGAGTCTGGTCGAGGCCCAGCTTGCACCACGTTATCGGCGGCTTCGGGGCCTCGTTGCCCACGGTGAGCGTGCCCAGGCGGGCCAGGCTGAAGGTGAGCTCGCCCTCGGTGCTGTCGTTGACGCCGTCCGTGTCGCAGTAGCGCCACACGTTCTCGCTGATGCTGAAGCGAAAGGCCACGCGCCAGGTGCCCAGGGTGCCTGGGTTGGGCATGGCAGCCTCCCACTCGTCGTTGTTGCCGTGGTCCGTCTTGTACGTGGCGTCGAGCCACGTCCAGGCGTTGGAGTTACGCGGGTCCGAGTCCGCGGGGCCATAGCCGAGCTGGGCGGACACGCCCGAGCCGGCGCCGCTGCCCGGGGTGACACCGGCCGCGTACACCTGACCGGCCACCTTGGTGAGCGTCGTGTCTCCGGGGCGGTAGAAGATGTCGAGCGGCCCGCGGTTCCCGTCCGGCCCCAGCTTGCAGTAGTCCACGCGGGGGCGGGAGATGAACACCCGCCGCAGCATGTCCTCGGCGACGCCGTTGGCGCTGCCGTCGCCGTCCGCCATCACCCACGAGGCGCCCGCGTCGATGGAGAAGCGCATGGTGACGACCCACTCGCGGCGCTCGCCGTGGATGGCCGGCTGGAGCAGCACGGTGCCCTGGTAGATGTCCGCCTCGCGGTTGTTCGAGTCTCCCTCGTATGCCGCTTCCGTCCACGTGTAGCTGTCCGGAGCGAGCAGGGCCGCGTCCGCAGGAGCGAAGCCCAGCTGCGCCCGCACGCCGCCGCCCTGGCCGGTGCCACGGGTGATGCCGGCCACTGTGACGGCGCCGCGCAGGGTGACCGCCACCGGCTGGCCATTGCTGACCGCGTCCACGTTGCCATTGAGGACTTCGGCCTGGACGATGCGGGCGACCGGCGCGCCCTCGAAGGTGTAGCCACCCACCAGCACGGCGTAGGCGCTGTCCGGGTTCACCACGCGCACGTCCACCACACCCGCAAGCGCGGTGGGGGTGTAGCCGTAGATGCGGTGGTTGTTGACCACCACCACCCGCAGGGCTTCCTGGTCACCGAGATAGAGCCTCGCGCCCTCCCTGAAGCCGGAGCCGTAGACGTTGATGAGGGTGTGGCCCGCGACGGGGCCGGCGGAAGGCTCCACTTCCCGCACGATGGGCGCCTGGGTGCTGGTCAGTTGTCCGTCGGCGTCGTCGCCACAGGCGGCGGCCAGCAGAGGCAGGATGAGGAGGAGGGCGCGGAGACAGCGAGACGACATCGACATCACCCCTTGACGCCGCCAGCGGTCAGCCCGCCGACGAGGTGTTTCTGGAGAGCGAAGAACAGCGCCATGACGGGCGCGGAGACGACCAGCGCGCCCGCGGCGAACTTGCCCCACTCCACCTTGTGCTCGCCCACGTAGCGCTGGAGCGCGACGGGCAGGGTGAAGCGGGACGGGTCGTTGAGCAGCGTGGCGGCGAGGATGAACTCGTTCCAGGCCGTCATGAAGGAGAAGAGCGCCGTCACGGCCAGCGCGGGCCGGGCGAGCGGCAGCACCACCCGGACGAAGACCTGGAAGGGGGAGGCTCCGTCCATCACCGCGGCTTCCTCCAGCTCGCGCGGCAGCGTGTCGAAGTAGCCCTTCAGGTTCCAGATGCAGAAGGGCAGGGCGGTGGTGGCGTAGACGAGGACCAGCCCCGACAGGCTGTCGAGCAGGCGCAGCTTCTGGAGGATGCCGTAGATGGGCACCATCATCAGCGTCGCCGGGAACATCTGGGTGACGAGCAGGGCCTGCATCCCGCCTTCCTTGCCTGGGAAGCGGAAGCGCGACAGCGCGTAGGCCGCGGAGACCGCCAGCGTCAGGCCCACCACCGTGGTGGCCCCAGCGACGACGATGCTCGCCAGGAGCTGCCGGCCGAACACCCAGCGCCCCGCCGCGTCCGTGCTGGAGAGCACCTGGCGGAAGTGCTCCAGGGTGACGGTCTCCGGGAACGGATTGGCGGTGAGCGCCAGCCCGTCCGTGGGCGACAGCGCCATCTTCACCACCCAGAGCACCGGATAGAGCGTGGCCACGCACAGCAGCGTCAGGCCGGCGTGGATGGCAGCCATCCTCCAGCGAGAGGGGCGGCTCATCCCACCACCTCGGAGGAGGCGCGCGTCAGGCGTCTGGTGAACGCGGACCACCCCAGCAGCACCACGAAGATGAGCACGGAGTAGGCCGCGGCGAAGCCGTACTGCTCGTTGCGCTGGAAGGCCCAGCGGAAGGCCTCGGACACCAGGATGTCGGTGCCACCGCCCGGCTCACCACCGGACACCAGGTAGATGATGTTGAACATGTTGAAGGTCCACACGCTCCCCAGGATGACGGCCGGGAGCATGGCGGGCTTCAGGAGGGGCAGGGTGATGCGGCGGAACTGAGTCCACTGGCTCGCGCCGTCCACCTCCGCCGCCTCGTACAGCTCCTGGGGAATGGACTGGAGCGCGCCCAGCGCCACCACCATCATGAACGGGAAGCCCAGCCACGTGTTGGTGACCACGTTGGCCGCGAAGGCGGTGGAGAAGCGGGTGAACCAGCTCACGGGCTCCAGTCCCAGCGCCACCAGCAGGCCGTTGATGGCGCCGAACTGCCGGTGGAACATGCCCTTCCACATGAGCGCGGTGATGTAGTTGGGCACGGCCCAGGGGATGATGAGCAGCACCCGGTACACGCCACGCAGCTTCAGGAGGGGGTTCTTCAGCAGCATCGCCAGGAGCAGGCCAATGCTCACGTGGAGCACCACGTTCACCAGCGCCCACAGCAGCGTCACGGCCAGCGTGAAGTAGAAGGACAGGGGCTCGCTGATGCGGTAGCCGCGGCTGGCCAGGATGTCCACGAAGTTGGCCAGACCCACGAACGAGTACTCGCCCGCCTCGTGGTGGAACAGCGACATACCCAGTCCCACCGCGAAGGGGATGAACACCAGCACCGCCAGGCCGGCCGCCGCGGGCGCGAGGTACGCCGCCGCCCGCGCCACGTCCGGGTAGCGGCGCCTGAAGGGATGCGCCGCCGCGGGCCGCCGCAGCACCCAGACGGAGCCGCCCAGCGCCACCATGCCCACCAGTCCCAGCCAGGGCAGCGGGCTGGCCTCGGGCGGGCGCACGCGGTGCAGCGCGCGATAGCGGCGGTCCGCCAGCGCGCCCGCGTCCTCCGGCGCGGTGCCGCCCTGGAGTACCGCGCGCAGCGCCAGCTTCATGGGCTCCCACACGCGCGCCATCTCCAACGTGTTGGGCATGGGCGTCGCGTGGCGGGCCGCCTCGCGGAAGGAGGAGATGAGCGTGTCCTCCCGCACCTCGCGCAGCGTGTACGCGGCCACGTCCGCGGGAATCTGCCGGCCCACCGTGGCGCGCACCCGTGAGGCCTCGCCCAGGGAGATGAAGCGCGCCAGCGCCTGGGCCTGCTCCGCTCGCGCCGAACGCGCGGAGACATAGGCCGTCTCCACGCCCAGGAAGGGCTGGATGGGGAGGCCCGTCTCGCTCACGACCGGCAGGCCCACCACCCGGTAGTCCACGTCCGAGGCAATCTCGCCGGCGAACCACGGGCCGCTGATGGCCATGGCGGCGCGGCCGTCGTTGAACAGGCTCTTCACCAGCGCGCCCGAGGCCTCCTGGGGGATGAAGCGCTTGTCCTGGAGCCCCTTCACGAAGGCGAGCGAGCGGGCCATACCCTGCGTATCGAAGCTCGCGCGGCCCGAGTCATCGAACAGCGCTCCGCCGAAGCCGAAGAGGAAGCCCGCGTGGAAGTAGAAGTCGCCGCTCTCGTAGGCCAGCCCGAAGCGGCCCGCGTCCGCGTCCGACAGCGCGGGCAGCAGCGTCAGCAGCGCGTTCGTCGTCTCCGGCACGTGTGGGACGCGCTTCGTGTTGACGTAGAGCGCCAGCGACTTGAGCGACATCGGGTAGCCGTACACCTGGCCATCCACCTCCAGCGCTTCGACGGCGTTGGGGAAGTAGTCCTCGCGCATCAGGCCGCTGGCGGGGGCCACCAGGTGCTGCGCGTGGAAGTTGCGCAACCGCTCGTGGTTGAAGATGAAGACGTCCGGGCCCACGCCATGGGGAATGGCGTTGGTCAGCTTGGCGGCATAGGCGTCATAGGGCAGGGCGAGCAGCTCCACCGGGATGCCTGTCTTCGATGTGAACAGCCCGGTGGCCTGGACCAGCGCCGACTCCTCGCCGCCGCGGTACGCGTGCCACAGCTTCAGGGGGCGGGCATCGCCCGGGGCCGCCCGTGCGCCGAGCGCCGTGAGGAGCAGGGCCAGGGCGAGCCAGGGCTTCAAGAGGCGACCCCCGCCGCGGCGTTCAGCGAGGCTTGCTGCTCCGGGTGGCGCAGCGCCGCCGCGCCGTCCGCGGAGAAGATGTGCAGCGCGTCCGACACGGGCGCCAGGTGGACCGTGTCGCCCACCGCGACGCTCACGCCCTTGTCGAAGCGGGCCGCCACAAGGCCCGCCTCCGTGGTGACGAAGGCGTAACCGTCGAAGCCGAGGCGCTCCACCGCGTCCACCGTGCCCGCCAGGGGACCCTGCGACACCACGCGCAAGTCCTGGGGCCGCAGCCCCAGCAGCACCCGGTTCGGGTAGGCCGGAACGTCCGCGGGACAGGGCAGCGTGAAGCCCCTGCCGGTGAAGCCGGTGCCCTGGCGCGACGCCTCCAGGAAGTTCATGGCCGGCGAGCCGAGGAACCCCGCCACGAATTGGTTGGCGGGCCGGTTATAGAGGTCGAGCGGAGGGCCCACCTGCTGGAGGAGTCCGCCGTTGAAGACGGCCACGCGGGTGGCCAGCGTCATCGCCTCCACCTGGTCGTGCGTCACGTAGAGCATCGTGGCGCCCAGGCGGCGGTGCAGCCGCGCCAGCTCGCCGCGCATCTGGACGCGCAGCGCGGTGTCCAGGTTGGACAGGGGCTCGTCGAAGAGGAAGACCTTGGGCCGCCGGACGATGGCGCGCCCCATGGCCACGCGCTGGCGCTGGCCGCCCGACAGGGCCTTCGGCTTGCGCTCCAGGAGGTGGCTCAACTCCAGCATCCCCGCGACCTCCTGCACGCGCGAGGCAATTTCGGCGGCGGGGAGCTTCCGGAGCGTCAGGCCAAAGGCCAGGTTCTCCCGCACCGTCATGTGGGGGTAGAGCGCGTAGGACTGGAACACCATCGCTACGTCGCGGTCCCTGGGGGGGATGTCATTCACGCGGACGCCGCCGATGCGCACCTCGCCCTCGTCCACCTGCTCCAGCCCGGCGATGAGCCGCAGCAAGGTCGTCTTCCCGCACCCGGACGGGCCGACCATGACCAGGAATTCACCTTCCCCTACCTGAAGGTCCACACCCTTCACGATGGGGTTCTGGCCAAACGACTTCTTGATCCCGCTCAGGGTGACTTCGGACAAGTCGTGCTCGGCATTCAATGGGGAAGACAATCGCGCACCTTATCTGGAGGCTCGTGGATTCCTCAAACCTCCTCGGGTCCATGGAGACATCCGCTTGTCGTGTGCACCATTGGACCGATGGGCTGGCGCCCTCCGGAAACCAGGGGCCTGCCTTGTCAGGGCTGGAAGCGGCTTGTTAAGGAGCGGAGTTTTCTCGCCGGGCCGAACCGTGTCCGGACGTCGAGGTCAGCCTGACTGATGCGCACTCACAATTTGTCCCGCCTCGTGGGCGCGGCGCTCGCCACCGCCCTGGCCGCCATGGGCTGTAGCGAGAGTGATTATGTCCGGCTGTACCATGGCGAGGCCCGGGCGCCGAGCTACTCCGCCGAGGACATCCAGTCCATGCGCTACATCGGGCCGACCTTCGTGGACAAAGGCGTGAACTTCGCGCTGTACTCGGAGAATGCCACCCGGCTGGAGCTGCTGCTCTTCGAGGACCCGGAGAGCAACCGCCCGGCGCGCACCTATGCGATGACACGCTATGGCGACGTGTGGAGCGCCTACGTGGAGGGCGTGGGGCTGGGGCAGCATTACGGCTTCCGCGCCTGGGGGCCCAACTGGGAATTCGACCCAGGATGGTTCCCGGGCTCCATCCACGGCTTCAAGGCAGACGTGGACGTCGATGGCAACCGCTTCAACCCCAACAAGCTGCTGACGGACCCATACGCCAAGGCCTTGCACCGCGACCATGACTGGACCCTGGGCAGCATCGCCAGCGGTCCAGCCCGCACGGAGTTGACGTACGGGGCCTCCGCCAAGAGCGTGCTCGTCCAGAGCCACTACGCGTGGGGCGAGGCGGAGCGGCAGTGGCGCGCCAACCGCCAGGACGAGCACTGGGAAGGCCACGGCTGGCAGGACCTCATCGTCTACGAGGTCCACGCCAAGGGCTTCACCGCGGACCCCGCCAGCGGCGTGCGCTTCCCGGGTACCTACCGGGGCTTCGGTGAGAAGGCGGCCTATCTGGCCGAGCTGGGCATCACCGCGGTGGAGCTGCTGCCCATCCACGAGAAGCCGCTCGACGGCGGTTACTGGGGCTACCAGACCATCAACTTCTTCGCGCCCGAGCTGTCCTACGCGGCCCACCGTGAGCCGCATCAGGTCATCGACGAGTTCAAGTGGATGGTGGAGCAGCTCCACCAGCACGGCATCGAGGTGTTCGTCGACGTCGTCTACAACCACACCGGCGAGGGAGGGCTGTGGCGCGAGAAGCTGGAGACGGATGACGTCATGCCGGGCGAGCCGCTGGAGTCCCTGGACCCGACGGAGACCGCGGGCCTGTACTCGTTCCGCGGCATCGACAACCAGGCGTACTACGCGCTCAACGCCGACCGCCGCACGTACTGGAACAACACCGGGGTGGGCAACCAGATGCGGCCCAACCACAGGCCCACGCGTCAGCTCATCATCGACAGCCTGCGCTTCTACGTGGAGGAGCTCCACGTGGACGGCTTCCGCTTCGACCTTGCGCCCATCCTGGGCGAGCGCGACGGCGACTACAACCGCTGGGACGACCCGCGCAACACCGTGCTCCAGGACATCATCGATGACCCGGTGCTCCAGAAGTACAACACGCGCATCATCGCCGAGCCCTGGAGCGCGGGCGGCTGGTACTGCATGCCGCTGGGCGAGTTCCCCAACTCGCTCACGCAGCCGGGCAATGGCTGGTACGAGTGGAACGGCCGCTTCCGCGACTGGTGGCGCGCGTTCATCAACCAGGACGACTGGAAGCTCGGCTCCAACGAGGGTTCGCTGTGCGGCCGTCCCGGCACCGTGGACGGCGGCTTCCTGATGTACGGAAGTCAGCAGTGGTTCGAGCGCAACGGCCGCCGCCCGTACCACTCCATGAACTTCATCACCGTGCACGACGGCTTCACGCTGTACGACCTGTTCGCTTACGAGGAGAAGCAGAACCGCTGTGGTCCGCTGAACCCGGTGTGCTGTGACACGCCCAACAGCCCCTTCTGCGACAAGGTGAGCGGCGAGGACCGCAATCGCTCCCGCAACTGGGGCCCCATCGGCGACGAGCGCGCGGAGAGCATGCGCCGGCAGATGATGCGCAATGCCTTCATGTCGATGATGATCAGCCACGGCACGCCGATGATTCTCGGCGGCGACGAGTGGATGCGTACGCAGCTGGGCAACAACAACGCCTACTCCACGATGTCCGACAATCCCTTCAACTGGTACCAGTGGGGGGCGTACCTGGCGCGCGACGAGCGCCACCGCATGTTCGAGTTCGTGAAGGCCGCCATCCGCCTGCGCAAGGAGCACGCCTATGCCTTCGCGCCGAAGGCGTATGGCAAGGGCGCCCCGATGGCCTGGAAGAGCGCCCGGAACACCGAGGCGGCGTGGGACAGCAAGCAGTTGATGATTCACTACCACGACGCGTCCCACGGGCCGGAGCTGCTGGTGCTCATCAATATGGAGCCGCGCGCTGTGGAGTTCACGCTGCCCGAGGGCCGCCGCTGGACGCGGCTCATCGACACGCAGGCCTACTTCGACAGCCCCACCTATCTGAGCACCGCGGGCATTGACAGCCGCGCCACCGGCAACGCATGGCTCGACAATCCCTCTCCCGTGAACGGGACAACGTATGGAATGCCAGAGCGGACCATTGTCGTCCTGCGGGCGGAGTAGGGCAGGCAGCGGGGTTGCGCTATAAGCAGGGCCCGCTCATGCGAGTCCTGTCACAGCGCCTCGGCGCCATCCTGCTGACACTCCTCCCGCTCGTTGCCTTGGCCGATGCCCCGCGCGACCGCTTCGGAGCCGCGGGGTACTTCCGCATCATGACCCGCCCGGACTTCTCGGGGGGCTCCGGGCAGCTGGGCTATTACTGGCTCTATGGTCGGCTCCTGAACGAGAGCCCCTACGGCGAGCTCAACCTCCGGCTGGACGCGCTCCAGGCCACGCCGGGGACCGACGAGGTGTGGGCGGAGGTCCACGCGCGCATCTCCGGCACCTCGTTCCGTTCGGCGGACCCGGGCAATGGTTCGCTGGTCAACTTCAGCGCCGACTACCTCTTCGTCCGCGCCGGCAACATCCTGCTGGACCGCGTGACGTGGCAGCTCGGCACGCTCGAGGACCGCTGGAACGACTTGCACATCTATGACCAGCGCCCCGGCACGTTGCTCTGGGACACGGTGGGGCTGTCCGGCACGTACCAGGGCGACCGCCATGATGTGCTGCTGGCGGTGGGGGACAGCGGCTACACGCTGCGGCCGCGCAACTACAACACGGTGCTCACCGGCGCCGCGTCGTTCCGCTACCGGCTGATTCCCGGTCACCTGGAGGTGGGCGTGCGCGGCCAGGTGGGCTACGAGCCCGTGGTGCGCGGCAACCGGAACGCGCTCTATGCCTCCCCCTCCGTGCGCTACGAGGACTTCGCGCGGCGCGAGGTGGTGCGGCGCTACTTCGAGGCCAACCCGGGGCAGGAGGACCTGGTGCCGGACCTCCGGGCGCGCAGCGCGCTGTCCTATCGCGCCATCGGCTACATGGGCTTCGGCGGGTTTGGCCCGCTGGTGTGGAACAACCTCTACGCGACCTTCGAGAAGCGCCACCCGCAGCTCTCCTATACGGAGAGCTACCGGGGCCGGGATTGGACCGTGTACATCGCGGACCAGACCGACGAGCGCTACGACGCCAACCTGGGCAACGAGGCCTACCTGCGCCTCATCCCCGACAAGCTCGAAGCGCTGTGGGGCGTGTGGGCCGGCTACGCGTTCAACCAGGACAACACCCTCCAGGCCGGCGAGGACAACCGCGTCATCGCCTCCACGGTGCTGCGCCTCCAGTACTTCCTCACCGACCGGGTGCACCTGCTGGCGGAGGGCAGCGTCGCGCGAGAGAAGAGCCTGAACGGAAACCTGTACCGCAACCACGTGGACTCGGTGTTCACCAGCACCGGCGGCAGGGCGGACTCGCGCGGCCTGGAGTTCGGTGACAGCGACACGCGCGACACCTGGCAGCTCAAGGCGGGCGTGGTGCTCAACCCCACGGGCCGCGGCATCTACGCGCGCCCCAGCCTGCGCCTGCTCTACGGCCTCCAGCACTCCACCCAGCACGCGGCGTTCGGGAACTCCTTCGTGGACAGCCTGGACCAGTACAACGTGTACGTCGGTCCCGAGCGCCACTGGCACTCGGTGGTCGCCATTGAGGCCGAAGGATGGTTCTGACACAGCGACGGGGTGTGGTGCTGTCCCTCTCCGCGGCGGTGGCCGTGGTGGCGCTGGCCGCGTGCCTGCCGCGCGCGGCGCCGCCGCCCCTGGCGCCCAGCGGCACCGTGGTGGCGGTGGCCTACGTGCGGGATGACGCGAGGCGGGCCGGCGTGGTGGCGGACGTACCGGAGGGGTTGAAGCAGCGCGTCGCGGAGGCCCTGGCCAGGCGCAACCTGCGCGCGGAGGTGGTGCCCTATGCGGACTACGCCGCCGACTACGCGAAGGTGCGCGACTCGCAGCGCCGCTTCGAGACGATGAAGGCCCTGGCGCCGGAGGCGCCCCTGCACCTGCTGGTGGAGACGCGGGTGTCGTTCTTCGGTGAGGTGGGTGGGCGCTTCTCGTGGGACATCGCCGTGCGGACGACGGGCTCGCGGGCGGCCTCGGCCATGGCGCCCACGGTCGTCACGCAGGACTACGGCGCGGCGCTCCAGTTCGACCAGCAGCGCGAGGACGACGCGCAACTGGAGGTGGCGCGGCAGATTGCCGGACAGGTGGGGGCGCTGTTCGACTCCTTCCTGGCCTCGCCCTTCCTCGTGCCGGACACGGATGGCGGCCCGGGGCTGGTGCCGGGGCTCGACGCGCCCGCTGGCCCGGGCATCGAGCCGGGGCAGGGCACGCCGCCGGCGCCCGAGCCCTACCGGGGCTCGTGGGAGCCGCCCCTGGGGGACGCCATCTACTTCGTGCTGGTGGACCGCTTCGCCAACGGGGACCCGGCGAATGATGGCGCGGTGGACCTGGAGGACCCGCAGGCCTTTCACGGCGGGGACCTGCAGGGCGTCATCGACCGGCTGGACGGGCTGAAGGCGCTCGGTGTGCGCACGGTGTGGCTCTCCCCCGTCTTCCAGATGCGCACCGACCCGTTCCATGGGTACGGCGCCTTCCACGGCTACTGGGTGGAGGACTTCGGCCGGGTGGAGCCGCGCTTTGGTGACGAGTCCCTGCTGAAGACGCTGGCGGCCGAGCTGCGCCGCCGGGACATGCGGCTGGTGCTGGACGTGGTGCTCAACCACGTGGGCCCGGAGACGCGGCTGACGCGTGAGCGGCCCGACTGGTTCCACGGCCTGGGCCCCATCCAGGACTGGGACGACCCGCGCGAGCGGGTGATGGGCGACGTGCACGGCCTGCCGGACCTCGCGGTGGAGAAGGAGGAGGTGTACGCGCACCTGCTGGGGCACTCGCGCCAGTGGGTGGACGCGCTGAAACCCGCGGGCTTCCGGCTGGACGCGGTGAAGCACCTCCCCACGCATTTCTGGGCCCGCTACAACGCCGACCTGCGCCAGCACGCGGGGCCGGACTTCCTGCTGCTGGGGGAGATGCTGGACGGCGACCCGGCGCTGCTGGCCGCCACGATGAAGGAGGGGCGCTTCGGCGCGATGTTCGACTTCCCGCTCGCCTTCGCGCTGGTGGACGTGTTCTGCCGGGACCGCTCTCCGTCGCACCTGGGCGCCGTCCTCTCCAACGACCGGCTGTACCCGGCACCCGGCGCGCTGGTGACGTTGCTGGACAACCACGACCTGCCCCGCGTCATGAGCGAGTGCGGCGGCGACCTGGCGCGGGTGAAGCGGGCGCTGGCGGTGCAGCTCACCGCGCGGGGCGTGCCGGCGCTCACCTATGGCACCGAGGAGGGGCTGACGGGCGCGAAGGAGCCGGCGAACCGGGGCGACATGCGCTTCACCGACCACCCGCTGCGCGCGTGGATGGGTGGCCTGCTGGCGCTGCGCCGTGGCAGTGAGGCCCTCCAGCGTGGCGAGACGATGGTGCTCGCCGCCCGGGAGGACCTCTTCGCCTACGCGCGCGTCACTGCCCGCGAGGCCGTCGTCATCGCGGTGAACGCGGGCGCCCAGGCCGTGGACGTGGCGCTGCCCGGGGCGCTCGCCGCCGCGCCGCTGGAGCCGCTGGCCATCGCGCCGCCGCTGCCGGGCGCGGCGAAGGGCGTGGTGCGCGTGGCGCCCGGGCAGGTGGCGCTGGCGCGGCTGGTGCCCGGCGCGCCCACGGACTTCTCCGAGGCGGCGAGGCTGGCGGGCCAGCGGTGGCGTGGCGGAGGGGCGCGGCGCGCCGTGGAGCTGGCCGTCGACGACCCGGGGCTTCGCCTCGTGGGCAGCGGGCCGGAGCTGGGGGGCTGGAAGCCCGAGCGCTCGCTCCGTCCGGGGCCCGGGGGATTCTCTCTGTCGCTGCCCGTGGGCGCCGTCTTCGAGTACAAGCTCGTGCGCGATGGTGCCGGAGGGACGTTCGACTGGGAGGACGGTGACAACCGCCTGCTCTTCGTCTCCGAAGGCACCGGACCGCTGCGCCAGACGTTGGCGTGGAGCCAGCGTTGAGGCACCTGTTCTCCTTTCGCCCCGCGTGACGCGGGCTCACTCCGAGGTCCGAAGTGAATGACCGACTCCTCCGCGCGGCGCGCCGCCAGCCCACTGACACGACGCCGGTGTGGCTGATGCGCCAGGCTGGCCGCTACCTGCCCGAGTACCGGGCCATCCGCGGCAACATCGCCTTCCTCGACCTGTGCAAGCACCCGGACCTGGCGGCGGAGGTCACCGTCCAGCCGGTGACGCGCCTGGGCGTGGACGCGGCCATCATCTTCTCCGACATCCTCATCCCCGTGGAGGCCATGGGAATCACCCTGGAGCTGGGGGACAAGGGGCCCCACTTCCCGAACCCCGTGCGCTCCGCGGCGGACATCGACAAGCTGGGCGTGCCTGACCCGGTGCAGGGGACCGGCTTCGTGGCCGAGGCCATCCGCCGCACGCGCAAGGCGCTCAACGACTCGGTGCCCGTCATCGGCTTCGCGGGCGCGCCCTTCACGCTGGCCGCGTACATGGTGGAGGGCGGGGGCTCCAAGAGCTACATCCTCATCAAGCGGCTGATGTTCGAGCAGCCCGAGCTGGCGCACCGCCTCTTCGGCAAGCTCACCGACACGCTGATTCCCTATCTGAAGATGCAGGTGGAGGCGGGCGCGAGCATCGTCCAGATTTTCGACTCGTGGGGCGGCGCGCTGTCGCCGTGGGACTACGAGCGCTTCTGCATCCCCTACCTCAAGCGCATGGTGTCCGAGCTGAAGGCCACCGGCGTGCCCGTCATCGTCTTCGGCGTGGGCATGGCCATGCACCTGCCCCTGCTCAAGAGCACCGGCGCGGACGTGGTGGGCCTGGACTGGACCATGCCCATGGATGAGGGCCGGCGCGTGCTGGGGCCGGACGTGGCGGTGCAGGGCAACCTGGACCCGCTCCACCTGTTCCTGCCCCGTGAGGAGCTGGAGGGTCGGGTGAAGGACATCCTCCGCCGCGCGGGCCCCGAGGGGCACATCTTCAACCTGGGCCATGGCATCCTCCCGCCCACGGACCCCGAGGCCGCGAAGTTCCTCGTGGACGCCGTCCACCGCCATGGCGCCGCCCTGCGCCAGGGCACGCTGGGGGCGTAGGCCCGGACACTCCCCGGCAGGCCGCTGTCCCGGGGAGTGACCACCCATTGACTTTTGAATCAATGGGCGATTGACGCGGCGCATTGCCGCTCGTTAGATGCCCGCCTCCCGACTTCGCTGGAGGTGTGGCACACATGGCAAGCGAGAAGCGCAACGGCCCCCGCAGGGTGGCCATCGTCCGCGGTCTGCGGACCCCGTTCGTGAAGGCGGGCTCCGTCTTCTCGGGGCTGACGGCGCTCGATCTGGGCCGCATGGTGGTCCAGGAGCTGGTGCAGCGGACGGACCTGGACCCCGGCACCATCGACCAGGTGGTGTTCGGTCAGGTCATCCCCACGCTGACGGCGCCGTCCATTGCCCGCGAGGTGGTCCTCGCGGCGGGGCTGCCGAAGAAGATTGACGCCTTCACGGTGTCGCGCGCCTGCGCCACGTCCATCCAGGCGATGACCGCGGCGGCCAACGCGATTGCCACGGGCGAGGCGGACGTCGTCATCGCCGGCGGCACCGAGTCCATGTCGGACGCGCCCATCTTCACCAGCCGGCCGCTGGCCCACGCGCTGGTGGCGGCCTCCAAGGGACGCTCGCTGCCCGACAAGCTCAAGCCCTTCCAGCGGCTCAAGGCCAAGGACCTGCTGCCGGTGCCGCCCGCCATCGCGGAGTACTCCACCGGCCAGACGATGGGGGAGAGCGCGGAGAAGATGGCCAAGGAGAACGGCATCAGCCGCGAGGAGCAGGACCGCATCGCCTACAACTCGCACCGCAACGCGGCCAGGGCGTGGAAGGACGGCCTGTTCGACGACGAGGTGATGCACGTCGTCGTGCCGCCGAGGTTCGAGAAGACGGCCGAGCGCGACAACATCGTCCGCGAGGACTCCAGCATGGAGGCCCTGGCGCAGCTCAAGCCGGCGTTCGACCGCAAGTACGGCTCGATTACCGCGGGCAACTCGTCGCCGCTGACGGACGGCGCGGCGGCGCTGCTGATGATGAGCGAGGAGAAGGCGCGCGCGCTGGGCTATGAGCCGCTGGGCTTCCTGCGCAGCCACGCCTACGCGGCCACGGACCCGGGGGAGCAGCTCCTCCAGGGGCCGGCCTACGCGGTGCCCACGGCGCTCAAGCGCGCGGGCATGACGCTGGCGGACATCGACCTGGTGGAGATGCACGAGGCCTTCGCCGCGCAGGTGGCGAGCAACATCCAGGCGCTGGCGTCCCAGGCCTTCGCGAAGAAGGCCGGCTGGAGCGCGCCGGTGGGCGAAATCGACCGCGAGCGGCTGAACGTGACGGGGGGCTCCATCGCCATCGGCCATCCCTTCGGGGCCACGGGGGCGCGCATCGTCACCCAGGCCCTCAACGAGCTGAAGCGGCGGAACAAGAACACGGTGATGTGCACTGTCTGCGCGGCCGGCGGCCTGGGCGCCGCCGTCATCCTGGAGCGTGCGTGATGGCCACCAAGGCGGAAGAGCTCGAGGCGAAGCAGGGCTTCTCGTACCAGGTGGAGGACGGCGTCGCCGTCATCACCTTCGACCTGCCGGACGCTCCGGTGAACACGCTGTCGCCGGAGACGGGCGAGGCCTTCCTGCGCGTCATGTCGCGCGCGGAGCGGGAGCCCGAGGTGAAGGCCGTCGTCTTCACCTCCGGCAAGAAGGACTCGTTCGTCGCCGGGGCGAAGATCGACTTCCTGCAGACCATCAAGACGGCGGAGGAGGCCACCGCCATCAGCCGCAACGGGCAGGAGGGCTTCGACCGGCTGGACGCCTTCCCCAAGCCCGTCGTCGCGGCCATCCACGGCGCCTGTCTGGGCGGCGGCCTGGAGTGGGCGCTGGCGTGTGACTACCGCATCGCCACCGACAGCCCGAAGACGTCGCTGGGCCTACCGGAGGTGCAGCTGGGCCTGATTCCGGGCGCGGGCGGCACCCAGCGGCTGCCGGCGCTGATTGGCGCGCAGGCGGCGCTGGACCTCATCCTCACCGGCAAGAGCCTCAAGGCCGCGAAGGCGAAGAAGCTCGGCGTGGTGGACGAGGTCGTCCCGGTGCCCATCCTCCGCGCCATCGCGGTGCGGCGCGCGAAGGAGCTGGCGGAGGGCACGCTGAAGGTGGAGCGCCGCCACGGCCAGGGCTTCAAGGCAGTGGCCCGGGGCGGCAGGTCCAGGGGGCTGGCGGGCTTCATCCAGGGACTGGCCAACAAGGAGCTGTGGGCCGAGGTGGCGCTGGAGGACAACCCGCTGGGCCGCAAGGTCCTCTTCGACCAGGCGCGCAAGCAGCTCCTGAAGAAGACGCGCGGCAAGTACCCCGCGCCGGAGAAGGCCCTCCAGGTGGTGCGCGTGGGCCTGGAGTCCGGGCACAAAGCGGGCCAGGAGGCCGAGGCCAGGGCCTTTGGTGAGCTGGTGGTGTCGGACGTGTCGAAGCGGCTGGTGGAGATCTTCTTCGCCACCACGGCGCTGAAGAAGGAGAACGGCACGTCCAACCCCGACGTGAAGCCGCGCGAGGTGAAGAAGGTGGCGGTGCTGGGCGGCGGCCTCATGGGCGGCGGCATCGCCTACGTGGCCAGCGCGCTCCAGGGCGTGCCCGTGCGCGTGAAGGATAGGGACGACGCGGGCGTGGGCCGGGCCTTGAAGCAGGTGCAG
>Ga0182745_1000786_pt1 | contig 32711 bp, 28 predicted proteins | sample eDN3rd30CKraftBY_FD_128523 | JGI IMG/M metagenome (GOLD analysis project Ga0182745, IMG submission 128523) | Enriched backyard soil microbial communities from Emeryville, California, USA - eDNA 3rd pass 30_C Kraft BY (version 2) (version 2) | ecosystem: Environmental > Terrestrial > Soil >...
CGCCCTCAGCGCCGGATCTCGGCCCGAGCCGCCTCGAACGCCACGAGCGCCTGCTCGACCTCCTCCGCGCCACCGCCGGTGCGGGAGCGCTGCCCGGCGAAGGCGAGTCGCGTCGCGGTCCGGATGTACGCATGCATCTCGGCACCGCGGCCCGAGTCGCTCGCCCACTGGCGGGCGCGGCGACGTCCCTCGCGGGTCGCCAGGGTGTCGACCTCGCTCAGGTGCAAGTAGCCCGCCGCGGCGAACTCGCTCAGCCGCGCCGCCGTGATCCGTCGCTCCTCGCGGCGGAACCACGACACCGCCCACACCATGCCGGCAAACAGTGGCAGCTGGACGAGGAGGTAATAGACCAGGAAATCCGAGACGACCACCAGTGCGACGTTCCACAGCAGGTGCAGCCCGATCGCGGGCACGAGCCCGAGCAGCCAGGCCAGCGCCACGCCAGGGAAGCTGCGCCCGCGACGCACGGCCGCACCGACGGCGATGCCGACGCAGGCGCTGAACATGAGGTGGGCGAATGGCGACATGAGGCCGCGCACGAGGAACAGGCCGGGGACATCGCCGCCGGTGGCGAACTCGGCGCCGAAGTACAGGACGTTCTCGATGAATGCGAACCCCGCCGCCGTCCAGGCCGCGTAGACAATGCCGTCGACCGGCCCGTCGACCTGCCGCCGGGCGACGACGACGAGGATGAGGAGCACGAGCGCCTTCGCGACCTCCTCGACGATCGGCGCCTGCACCACCGCGACCGTGAGCTGACTGCCCGGTCCGGTGGCACCGAAGTCGACCGAGATGCCGATGATCGCGCAGAAGCCCGCGCCCCACAGCAGGGCAAAGGCGACCGCCCAGCGCGGCTCCCGCTCCCAGCGATCCACCCACCGCACCCCGGCGACGACGATCGCGAACGGCAGGAGCGCGAGCGCCATCCCGAGCAAGGCGTCACCAGGGCCGAGCAGGTCGAACCAGAGTCCGAGCACGTACAGCACCCCGAGGGAGGCGATCGGGATGCCGATCGTCGCGAGGAGGAACTGGCCCGGGACGCGCCGCGAACGCCGTGATTGCGACACGTCGCCAGGGTAGCCTGATGCCGATGTCACTGCGCACCTCGGTCATCGTGCCTTCGCTCAACGACGCGGAGATGCTCGAGCAGTGCCTGACGGCCCTCGACCGGCAGACCCACGCGCCCGACGAGCTCATCGTCGTCGACAACGGTTCGACCGACAACACCGTCGAGGTCGCCCTCCGGCACGGTGCTCGAGTCGTCACACAGCCGCGCCGCGGCATCCCGCTCGCGACCGCCGCCGGGTTCAATGCGGCATCCTATGAGCTGTTGCTGCGCCTCGACGCGGACTCCGTGCCGCCAGCCGACTGGGTCGCCCGCGTCGTCGCGGCCTTCGAGGCCGCACCCGGGCTCGACGCGCTGAGCGGGCCGGGGCGGTTCTACGGACGCAACGCCGTCATCCACTGGATCGCCACTCACTGCTACCTCGACCTGTATCCCGCGATCCTCGGCCGACTCTTCGCCCACGACGTGCTCTTCGGCTCGAACCTCGCACTGCGGGCGAGCATCTGGCCGACGCTGCGGCAACGCGCCCACGTCGATCGCGCCGACGTCCACGACGACCTCGACCTCACGATCAATCTCGAGCCCGGCATGGGGGTGCGCTTCGACCGGAGCCTCGTCGTCGGCGTCTCGGCGCGGCCCTTCGACACCTGGCGCGGACTCGGCCGCCGGGTCCGGATGGCGCTCGTCACGCTCGCGCTCAACGGCTCGGAGCAGAATTACCTCGACCGCCGACGCGAGTGGGTCGCGAGCCGACTCGCCGACGAGGAGCCCGGCGCGAGCTACACCTCGGCCTGAGTGCCCTCGATCAGCTGGAGCAGGTCGCGGCTGAGCTGGTGCGGCGTCTCCTCGCACGGGCTGTGCCCCGCCTCGTCATAGCGGACGACCCTCGCGCCGATGTCCCGCGCGAAGCGCTCGTGCGCGCCGGCCGGCCAGAGGTCGTGCGCACCGTACGCGACGAGCTTCGGCAACCGGAGCGCCGCGAGCTCGGAGGCGAGATCGGGCGTGCGACGCATGAGCCCGATGACGTCATCGATTGCCGCGCGACGCAACCGCGGCATTCGTGCCATGACGAAGTCGTAGCGGTGCTGCGGCGTCCGGTTGAAGTTCTGCCGGATGCCCCAGAGCATGAGCCCGGCGCCCTGCCGTCCGCCGACCACTCGGGACAGTGGCCCAAGTGCGCTCTTCGTCGCGCGGAAGGTCTGCCCCGCGACCGGCGGGCATGACAGCAAAGTCAGCGAGGCGATGCGCTCCGGGTGGCGCACCGCGACGAGCTGCGCGACAGTGCCGGCGAACGAGTAGCCGAGCAGGTGGACGGGGCCCTCGCCGTGGTCGATGACGGCGAGCAGGTCGTCGACGAAGAGGTCGTGATCGTAGTGTCGCCGCGGCGGGTCGAGCCGCTCCGGCCCCGCATCGATCGAGTCGTAGTGGCCCGCGAGGTCGTAGCTCTCGACGAGATAGCCCGCGCTGGCCAGCAGCGGCAGCATGAGCAGGAAGTCCTCCTTCGAGCCCGTCACCCCCGGCACGAGCAGGATGCGCAGCGACCCCGGCGCACCGGCCTGGATCCCCGCGAGCCGCCCGCTCGGCGCGTCGATGCTCCACCGCTGGATGTCGGGAGGAATGTGGGACCAGTCGATCCCCTCGAGCTCGCGGTCGCGCTGCATCGCCTCCGCAGCCGTCATCCCCCGGAGATCGGACGGGTCCCCCTGCCGTCGGGGCGTCGCATCGAGCACCACGCCGCGAGCCTAGCGGAGCGGCGAACTCGGGGACGGCGGACCGTCTCCGCTCAGGCGAGCGCGTCGCGCAGCAGCCCGGCGATCGCCTCGAGCTGGATGTTCGTCTCGGCCTGGACCTCGTCGTCGGCGCCATCGAGCGCGCGCGCGGCGAGCCCGGCCTTCTCGCCGATGAGGTCAGCGATGCGGGCGTCGACGGTGTGGGCCGCGATGATCCGCCAGGCGGTGACAGGCATGTCCTGCCCGATCCGGTGCACCCGGTCGATCGCCTGCGTCTGCTCCGCCGACGTCCAGGACAGCTCCGCGAGGACGACGTTCGACGCCGCCTGCAGGTTGAGCCCGACGCCGGCGGCGAGCAGCGAGCAGACGACGACCTCGACCGCCGGGTCGTTGGTGAACGAATCGATGGCCTCCTGGCGTGCCTTGGCGCTCTGGTCACCGCGGATCGACACCGAGCGCACGCCCAGGCGGGCGAGCTGGTCTTCCACGGTGTCCATGACGTCGATGTGCTTGGCGAAGAACACGACCTTGCCGACGGAGCGGGCCAGGTTGGCCGTGTAGTCGGCGGCGAGACTCGCCTTGCCCTGCCCGATGCGTCGGACCATCGTGAAGACATTGTCGCCGCCCGTGGCCCCCTTCGACTCCTCGAGCTCGGCGTGCGCGACGACCCGAATGAGATCCTCGCGGGCGGCATCTGGCCGGAGCGCGACGAGCCGCGCATAGCGGTCGAGGAGCCGCGTGGTGAGCGCCTGCTCGGCGGCGCGGATCGAGCCGCCCAGCTCGTCGTCGAGCTCGACCGGGATGTCGGCGATGCGCCGCGCGGGGATGTCGGCGGCGACGTCCACCTTGCGTCGCCGGACGATGCCGAGATCAATGACCGCCTGCCGCGCCGCGGCGAAGAACCCGGGGTCGAGCGGAGTCAGCCCTGTCGCCTCGAGTTCGCTCAGCAGCTGCGGCGACGGCTTCTGGTTGCCGCGGCCGTCCTCGATGAGCCAGCCGAGGTACAGCCAGATCGCACGGAAGTCCTCGATCGTGTTGATGAGGGGCGTGCCGGTGAGGGCGACGAAGAGCGCCCGCGGGTGCGCCGCGCGGATATTGCGAGACAGCGCGAGCACGTGCTTCGAGCGCTCCGACTTCAGGTTCTTGATGAAATGCGCCTCGTCGACGACCATGCCCTTGAAGCCGAACCTGCCGAGCCAGCCGACGTGCCGGTCGAGCACCTCATAGTTGACGACGATGACATCGGCGAAGGCGTCAACGTCGTCGCCGTCGCCGTGCACGACGGACACGCGTCGATTCGGGATCCAACGAGCGACCTCGCGCGCCCAGTTCGTCTTGACGACGTTCGGGACGACGGCGAGCAGCGGGAAGGCACCGGTGGCCTGCGCGGCGAGTAGCGCCTGCGCGGTCTTCCCGAGTCCCGGCTCATCAGCGAGGAGGAAGGTGCGGTGCCCCTGCCGAGCGCTCTCGACGAACTGTGACTGGTGCGGCATGAGCTCGAGATCACCCGCCGCCTTCAGCGATCCGGGCGCCGGGAGCTCCATCGACGCCGCGACACCGCCCGCACCGGATTCGAACGAGCGGAAGAGCGGCTCGACGAGCTCCCAGTTCAGCAGCCGACCGGTCGTGGTGCGCTGCGGCTGCAGCGCGTCGAGATCGGGGGCGAGGAACGGATTCGCCATCTGCATCTGGCGAACGGAGGCGGGCAGCACCTGCTTGGTGGTCTGGGCCTCGACCTGCTTCGGCTCCTCGACGATGAGCAGCTCCTCGGGGGCGAGTTCGATGCCGGCATCGATGAGCATCTGGCGCCGCAGCGCCTTCGCGGCGGGTGTGGTCGGCGCGTCGGCCTCGAGGAGTCCCATGAGGCTCGGGTCTCGTGCCGCGGTCTTCGCGAGGATGCCCGCGAGTCCGTCGAGCCGCTTCTGCTCGCTCTGACGGTCGGCCTCGGTGAGGTGCTCGTCGTGCTTGACTCGCTCCTTCTCCTCCCGGAGCAGCAGCGCGGCGACCTGGAACCGGGTGCGGCTCGCCGGCTTGAGCGGGCCCTTCTGCACGGCGGACTCGACCTCGCGAGCCGCGCGCGCCAGGATCGGGATGACGCCGGTCTCATCGCCGGGGCGGGCGCGCCGACGGGGCGCGTGTGCGCGGGACTTCGCCGTTGCTTCGGCTGTGGGTGCCACTACTCGTCTCCGTGCCGCTGACGCGGCGGTGCTGGTGCGGGTGATGCGATCGGGCCGACCTGGCCTCGAACTGCGTGCGGCCTCGGACCAGACCCGAGTGCGAACTCCCGGTGGTCGCGCGGTCGGCGCGCTACGGGCCATCTTAGCCCACTACGCTCGGGAAGGTGAGCAACGATGCCGCGGTCGAACGATTCCGGGTGCTCCTGCGCATTCCTACCGTTTCCCTCGCCGACGTCGGATCGACGAACTGGGCGGCCTTCGAGGCCTTCCGGGACGCGGTCGCCGAGGCCTACCCGACCGTGCACGCGAGCGTCGAGCGAGAGCTCGTCGCCGGGCACACGATGCTGTGGCGCTGGCCCGGTGTCGATCCCGCGCTCCCGCCCGTGATCCTCATGGCCCACCAGGACGTCGTCGCCCCCGGTCGGCTCGAGGACTGGCGACACCCCGCGTTCGATGCCGAGCTCGTCGACCATGACGGCGACCGGATCATCTGGGGCCGCGGCACGATCGACGACAAGGGCTCACTCGTCGCGATCCTCGAGGCCGCCGACCACCTCGCCGCCGATGGCTTCCGGCCGACGCGCGATGTGTGGTTCGTCTTCGGACATGACGAGGAGACGAATGGGACCGGTGCCGCCGCGGCCGCGGCACTGCTCGCGGAGCGCGGTGTGCGGCCGGAGCTTGTTCTCGACGAGGGCGGCGCGATCGTCGGCGGATTCCTCCCCGGGGTCGATGCGCGGCTCGCGGCGATCGGCATCACGGAGAAGGGGGTCGCGAATTTCCGGCTCAGCGTCACGACGCAGGGCGGGCACTCCTCCGCCCCACCGGCGAACTCGGCGATTCTCCGGCTGTCGACGGCGATCGCCCGGATCGACCGCGGGCCCTTCCCGGCCAGGCTCACCGCGGCGACGCGCGGTATGTTCCGCGCCGCGGGGCGCGGCGGCCGCGGGCTCCTGCCCTGGCTCTACCGCGGTGTCGCGTGGAGCGGACCGCTGCTCGTGCGGGCCCTGCAGTCGAAGCCCGAAGGCGCCGCGATGACGCGGACGACCGTCGTCGCAACGCAGATCTCGGGCGGCCACGCGCTCAACGCGGTGCCCGAGCGCGCCGAGGCGGTCATGAATGCGCGGGTCCTCGCCGGCGAGACGCTCGCCGGCACGCTCGAGCGGCTCCGCGCGGCGACCGGGGACCGCGGTGTCGACGTCGAGCTCATCTCCGGCTGGGAGCCGGCCCCTATCTCGCCCACCGACGGGCCCGGCTGGGAACGCCTCGTCGCGACGATCGCCGACATCTTCCCCGACGTCGTGCCGGCCCCGTACGGTCAGACCGGTGCGACCGACTCGAGGTCGTTCACGAGCCTCACCGAGGCGGTCTACCGCTTCACGCCGTTCGACCTGTCGGAGGCGGAACGCGCCGCCCTCCACGCCGTCGACGAACGCATCCGCGTGGACTCCTGGCTCGCCGGGATCGCGTTCTACCGCGCATTCCTCGCAAAGCTCTGAGGTGGGAACCCCCGCGGCGCTTCAGCCCGACCGACCGTGTGCTCAGGTGGGCCGACGGGTACGCTGACTCCGAGACTGCCCCACACCACCGGCCGTGATCAGGCCTTCTTACGATGAGATGGAGTCGGCAACGATGATCCCAGAGTCGAAGGCCTCGTGGCTCGCCAACGAGATTCAGCGGGAGATCGACACACCGCGGCTCCCAGCGGGCTCACGGTTGGGCACGAAGCAAGAACTCCTGGAGCGTTACGAGGTCGCGCCAGGGACACTGAATGAGGCGCTGCGGCTGCTCCAGGCGCGCGACTACGTCGTGGTGCGACGGGGACCGAAGGGCGGCGTCTTTGTCAGCCAGCGTCGGCAGCGAGAGGGGCTCTCGGAAGTACTATTGCGGGCGCAACGGAACCCGCAGGAAATCAACGCACTCCTCAACATCCAGGACGCTCTTCAATCGCTGGTCGTCGCGGAGGGTGCCGCCAATTGCGACGAGCATAGTGCCGCAGCAATCGGCCGGTCACTCCACCGACTCCGAGGGGCGAAGGCCCCGCGGGAGATCTTTGCTGCGAACTGGGAGGTCGACCGACAGGTCGCACGGGCCAGCAGCAGCAAGACCCTCACGGATGTGTACTGCGCCATCGTCGACATGATCGAGAACTCGGTCGCGAGTTTCGAGGTCGACGCGGAGCTCGCCGAGGGCTCACGGAAGATCCACGAAGCCATGGGACTGGCGGTCATGGCCAATGACGTCAAGGCCGCTGAGGTCGCGGCGATGATGCACTCCCCCGCTGACGGCAGCGGTCCCGCCTGGCGCATCGTGCTGCAGTAACACTCCGTTGACAGATCTCCTATTCCGTATAATCATTATTCGGAATAGGAGGAGGCTCGCGTTGCCCCTCCAGGAAGGAAGGCCGGCGCGTGAATCAGCCGAACCCCGTACTCTCCAGCGACATGCTCGAGAAGCTCCAGCAACTGGTGGACAAGCAGGAGATCCTCGAATGCATCTATCGGTACAGCCGCGGGCTCGACCGGCACGACGACGAGATCCTCGCCAGCGTGTTCCACGAGGATGCGGTCGATAACCACGGTGCCCACGTGTATCGCCGGGAAGACTTCGTGCGTTGGGCGAACTATCAGGTCCACAGCGGCTACGCCTCGCACATGCATCACATCACGAGCCACACCTCCGACATCGACGGCGATGAGGCGCACGCCGAGAGCTATGTGATCTTCGTGCACCGCTACCAGGACGGCCGCACCGTCCACATCGCGGGAGGCCGCTACATCGACCGCCTCGAACGGCGCGACGGCGAGTGGCGCATCGCGCTGCGCACACTGAGCGTGGACTTCCGCATCCTCGCGGACGGCTCCGTGCACGGCGATTGGGACGGTTACCCGAAGGGCACCCAGGACCGCACCGACCCCTCGTACCTGCGCCCGCTCGTCCTGCCGCCTGAGATCCAGGCGAAATATCAGGCGCAGTACGGCGCCTGACCCGCAGCGCATCCCCAACCCACCAACCCAGAACGAAGGAGTTCTCCATGCAACGTCGCCTCATGACACGAGTCGGCATCGCCATCGCAGCCGCAGCCGTCGCGCTCACCGGCTGCGCACCGTCCGCGCCGACGTCGAACGACCCCGGCGCGGACGATTCCCCGCGCACCTACAAACTCGCCACCTACGTGGCGCCCACCGCACCGCATGGCAAGACGCTCGTCTGGCTCATCGACGAGGCGGCCAAGCGCAGCGACGGCAAAGTCATCATCGACCCGTATTACAACGGCGAGCTGCTGCCCGCCGATGAGCTGCTCGCGGGAGTCGTCGACGGGCGCGCGGACCTCACATTCATGACACCGCAGTACAGCCCTGCGGAGCTGCCGCTCTCGCAGATCACGAGCATTCCATTCGTCACAGCCGATATGGCCGTCCTCGCGGGGGCGCTCGCCGACCTCGCGGAGCATTCCGACACATACCAGCAGGAATGGGACCAGGCGGGAGTCGTGCCGCTCGCCTTCGCCGCCTCGGCACCCTCCATGTTCGCCGCCACCGAGCCGGTGCCCGGCGTGGACTGGCTCGCGGGGAAGTCGATTCGCGCCGCGGGACAGGCGGCCACCGCGGTCCAGGCCGCGGGCGGCAACGCGGTCTCGCTGGTGGTCGGCGACCTGTACGAGTCGATCGAGCGCGGCCTGGTCGCGGGCTACACCTCGATGATCTTCGACGCCGTGCCCTCGCTCAGCCTGGAGGAAGTCGCACCGCACATCGTCGACACCGGGCTCGGCACGTACACGTTCAACGTGCTCGCCGCCAACGCCGCCCGCTGGGGCGCAATGCCCGAGGCCGACCGCGAGCTCATCGCCGAGCTCGCCCGGGAGTTCGACGACCGCTACCGCGCGAACGTGGCCATCGGCGAAGACGAGGCCTGCGAGATCGTGCTGGCGATCGGCGGCACGGTCTCGGTCTGGCCCGAGGAGGAGACCGAGAAGTGGCAGGAGCGCGTCGGCACCGAGCCACGCGACGTGTGGCAGTCCGCTGCGGAGCAGGCCGGTGCGCCGGCCGCGGAGTTCTACGACGAGTACATGGCCGCGATCGACGCTGCCAGCTCCGCCCCGTCCCCGTCCGGCATGGCGCGGTGCGCGGCCGCACACTGAGTGGATCATGGCAACGCCCGTGGTTCCCGGTCTCGATCGACCGGGAACCACGGGACGCCACCTCACACCTGAGCTAAGGGGGAGACATGACCATCGCGCTTGAGATGCCGCGCACCGTGCGAGGCATCGAACTCGCCTCACGGGTCATCGCCATCGCGAGCACCTGTCTCCTGATGGGCGTCACCGTCATCGACGTCGTGCTGCGCAGCACGACAGGCCGCGGGATCCCGGGAGCCATCGAGATCACCGAGGTCTTCCTCGTCGTCGCCGCCTACCTCGGCATGATGACCGCCGCTCGCGACGGGATGCACATCTCCGCGACACTGGTCACCGACCGCCTGCCCGTCCGCGTCGCGCGGGTGACGCGAACGATCGGCAGCGTGATCAGCGCGCTCATCCTGCTCGCGCTGATCTACGCGACATCCGCGCGAGCGTTGGTGTCGCTCGGCGCCGGGGAATTCCGCTTCGGGCTGGTGAGCGTCCCGATCTGGCCCGCGAGGATCGCGATCGTCGTGGGGCTGTGCGGCCTCGTCGTCGCGATCGTGCTCCAGCTCGCCCAGCAGCTCATGCGGTCGCCGCGGGACGTGGCGGCATGAGCGCGGAACTTGTCGTCGCGATCTCCGCGCTCGTCCTGATCGCGCTGATCGTCATCGAGGTGCCGATCGCGCTGTCCCTCATCGTCTCGGGCGTCACCGGCCTCGTGCTGCTCGGCGAGCTCGGCAACCTCATCAACATTCTCGGCGCGACGCCGTACACCTCCGTCGCGAAATACGCGCTGTTCGTGATCTGCATGTATGTGCTCCTGGGATCGCTGATCTCGAATGCGGGGATCGGCATCGCGATCTTCCGCGCCGTGAACCGGATCGTCGGCCGACTGCCCGGCGGTCTCGCCGCGACCGCCGTCGGCGCGACGACCATGTTCAGCGGCATCTCGGGCAGCTCGGTCGCCGACGTCGCCGCATTCGGCCGGATCTCGGTGCAGGAGATGAGCCGATATGGCTATCGCCGCGAGTACGCGGCCGCGGTCGTCGCCGCCGCCGGCGCATTCGCGGCGCTCATCCCACCCGCGATCGGCTTCGTGCTGTACGGCATCCTGGCGGAGGAGAGCATCTCCGCCCTGATCTTCGCGGGCATCGTCCCCGGCGTGCTCTCCTGTCTGATGCTGATGGCCTACGTCATCATCTACGCCGCGTTGACCGGAAAGCGACGCGGACGGGACTTCGGCGGGATCGAGCCACGCCCGCCGGCGGCCCAGCCCGCCGGCCCAGCGCTCGCACCGACCGTGCCGTCGGTCCACAACCGCGGCAGCGCGCGGGACTTTCTCGGCATCGTGTATGCCGCCGTCATCTTCCTCATCGTCGTCGGCGGCCTGTACAGCGGCCAATTCACCGCGACCGAGGCCGGTGCCGTCGGTGCCGTCGCGGCACTGGTGATCACCGTCATCGAGGTCAAGAAGCAGCGCGGTTCGCTGCGCACGGTGCTCCGCACCTCGTTCCGCGAGTCGGTCGGCACCAGCAGCATGATCTTCCTGCTGCTCGCCGGCGGCGGCGTCTTCGGCTACATGATCACGCTGAGCGGACTGCCGCAAGCACTGGCTCGATCGCTGGCGAGCGGTGGGCTGCCGCCGATGCTGATCGCCGGGGCGATCCTGCTGCTGCTCGTGCCACTCGGGATGGTGATCGACGGGCTCTCGCTCATGCTCATCGTGGTGCCGATCGTGGCGCCGATCGTCACGAGCCTCGGCATGGACGGCGTGTGGTTCGGCGTACTCGTCCTCAAGGCGATCGAGATCGGGCTGATCACCCCACCGGTGGGCATCAACGTGTTCGTCATCTCTGCCGCGACCGGCGCGAAGCTCGAGGGCGTATTCGTCTACCTCATACCGTTCGTCGCCCTCGACCTGGCGCTAACGGCGGTGTACTTCCTCTTCCCCGACCTGGTGCTCTGGCTGCCGGCGCTCTTCGGCCTGCACTGATCAGAACTTGCGACCCGGGTTGAGGATGCCGTTCGGGTCGAAGGCGGCCTTGAGCGCGCGCTGCAGTTCGAGCCGACGCGGGTCGAACTGGCTGCGGACGGCCGCCAGCTTCTCGATGCCGACGCCGTGCTCACCCGTGACCGTGCCCTCGAACTCGGCCGCGAGCTCGAGCATGAAGTCGAGCACGCGCCCGGCCTGCTCCTCCTCGCCGGGCTGGTAGAAGACGACCGGGTGCAGGTTGCCGTCCCCCACGTGGCCGCTCAGTGAGACCTCGATGCCCTGCTCCGCCGCGAAGGCGAGCACCTGCTCACCGAACTCCCGCAGCAGCGACCGCGGGATCGCGGCGTCGGAGTGCAGGTGGCCGGGGCGGTATGCATTCGTCGCCGGGTTGAGGAGCCGACGGGCCTTCAGCAGTCGTTCGGTGCCCTCCGGTGTCGAGGAGCGCTCGACGGTGAGCGCGCCGTTGGCGCGGAACGCCGCCTCGAAGCGGTCGAGATCCTGCTCCGCGCCGACGTGCTCGTCAGTCACCGCGACGAGCCAGGCCTCGGCATCGGCCGGGAGATCGACCTCGGCGGAGAACTCGCGGAGCGCCTTGATCGCGAGCCCGTCGATGATCTCGAGGGTCGACGGCAGGCGCTCCCCCGCTGCGACCGCGTTGGCGGCGTCGAGGGCGTCCCCGACGCTCGCGAATGTCGCCGTCACCGCGAGGGCCGGGCCCGGCGCGGGGCGGAGCGCCAGTGTCACCTCGGTGACGACGGCGAGCGTGCCCTCCGAGCCGATGATGAGGTCGGTGATGTCGAGCCCCGAGACGTCCTTCGCCGTGCGGGCGCGGGTCGTCATGATCGACCCATCCGCGAGCACGATCTCGAGCGAGCGGACCGAATCGCGTGTGACACCGTACTTGATGCAGCGCATGCCCCCCGCATTCGTCGCGACCGAGCCGCCGATCGAGGCGATCTCGACCGAGCCGGGGTCCGGCGGGTAGAAGAGCCCGCGGGCCGCCACCTTGTGCTGCAGTTCCTCGATGAGGACACCGGGCTGCACGACGGCGATGCGCTCGAGCTCGTCAATGATCTCGATGCGGCGCATCCCCGAGAGGTCGAGGAGGATGGCACCATCGATCGCATTCGACGCGCCGGTGACGGAGCTGCGCGAACCCTGCGGCACGACCGGGGTGCGCGTCTCGTTCGCGATGACGAGGACGCGCGAGACCTCCTCCGCACTCCGCACCTTGACGAGCGCGAGCGCGTCCGGTGACCACGGCTCCTGGCTCTGGTCCTGGGAGTGCTCGGTGACGACCCCCCGATCGGTGATCACGGCGCCCGTCGGGAGGGCGGCGGTCAGGCGTGCGAGGACGTCGGCGGCAGTCACGCCACGAGCCTACGACGGCACGTCAGTGCTCCAGCACCGCCCGGGTCTGAGTGAGGTCGTCCTGCATCGCCGCCATGAGCGCCTCGACGCCATCGAATCGCTCGATCCCCCGCAGCCGCGCGACGAACTCGACCGTGATCCGGTGCCCGTAGAGGTCGAGGGCGACATCGAGCAGGTGCGCCTCGACCCGGCGATCCGGGACATCGTCGAAGGTCGGATTGTCACTGACCGAGATCGCGGCTGCGTACCGCGCCCCATCGACGACCGCCCAGCCCGCGTAGACGCCATCGGCGGGCACCAGGTCGAATTCACCGAGCTCGAGATTCGCCGTCGGGACGCCGAGCTCGCGGCCCCGCGCCGAGCCATGCACGACGACGCCCGTGACGGACACCGGTGCGCCGAGCAGCTCGCCGGCATGGGCCACGTCGCCCTCGAGGACCAGCTCACGAATGCGGGTGGACGACACCTTTGCCTCGCCGACGGTGCCGACGAGGTCGAACTCGACGACCTCGAAGCCGTACCGGGGGCCGAGCTCGCGCAACAGCGCCACATCGCCGTCCCCGCGGCGCCCAAACCGGAAGTCGCTGCCGACGGTGATCACCCGCGCCGCGAGTCGGCCGACCAGCAGCTCTCGTACGAAGTCCTCCGCCGTCTCCTCGGATCGCGCCTCGTCGAAGCGGATGACGACGGCGGTGTCGATGCCGGTCTGGGCGATGCGCTCGAGCCGACCGGCCAGGCTGAGGATCCGCTGCGGCGCCGAGTAGGGGCGAACCACCTCGTGCGGGTTGCGATGGAAGGTGACGACGATGGACTCGAGCCCGAGCTCAGTGGCGCGGCGCGCGGTCGCGCCCAGCACGGCTCGATGCCCGATGTGCACACCGTCGTACTTGCCGATCGTCACGACCGAGCCCTCGGAGATGTGCTCCGGGAATGGTTCCTCGATGACCCTCATCGGCCCTCCCGCGTCGCCGTCGGTCGCGTGCGCCACAGGTACAGCAGGCCGAGCACGGGCAGCACGAGCGGGACGAAGAGGTAGCCGGATCCGAACCAGGACCACACCGAGTCGTGGGGGAACAGCGCGGGGAGCGTCGCGCTCATGGTGCCGACGGTCAGCACCCCGAGAAGCTCGAAGCCGACGGCGACCCAGGCGACGCGGCGCCAGCCGGGTGTGCCGACCGCGAGCGCAATGGTCGCGACGATGTAGACGACGCCCGCGACGACGGACAGCGAGTAGGCGACGGGCGCCTCGTCGAACTTCTCGATGAGCTGGTAGACCGAGCGTCCGGTCGCGGCGAGCGCGAGGATCCCGTAGACGACGACGAGGATGCGGGCGGCACCGGTCATCCGCCGGGCCGTCCCGGCCGGCGCGGGCAAAGTCTCGGTCACGACGCCAAGCGTATTCGGCTCACGCGAGCTGAACGACCCAGATGGTGTGCATCCGCAGCACCATAACCGCGATCGCCATGGCCGCGACGGCGAGGATGAGCGAGGCCCAGCGACTGCGCTCGATGAGGGCCCAGACGATCGCGGCGGGTGGGATGACGAGCGCGGTCCCGAGGTACATCCAGAATTCGAGCAGGCTGCCACTGGGGTGGTTGCCGACATTCGGCGCGACGATGGCGACGACGACCTGCGCGATGAGGACGAGCTCCATGAGGGCGAGGCCGCCGACCATGAGATCGTTGGGCCCCTGCCGGGCGATCGCGAACCCGATGCAGGTGAGGCCGACGATGAGGCCCAGGATGATCTGCGCCCAGGTGAACCATTCGATCACGAGACACCATCCTGCCCTGATCCGGCGCGCTGGCTCGGCACCGGGAAATTGGTGAGGACCCGCGTCCGCCCCCGCTCGATCGCGACGAGCCCGACGAGGCGGCCGTCCGGTGCGAGCGCCGCGACGGTCGGGGCGTCAGGGGTGTCGAGCTCGAGCCGCTTCCCGTTCGCGAGGTCCGCGGCCTGCTGCCCGTCGAGTCGCACCGAGGGGAAGAGTCGCTCGGCGACCTCAGCGGGAGTTCGGAGATGAATGCGGGGGCTGCTCCCGTCGGCCGCGTCCCGTGCTCGCCACTCCGGCACCGGTTGCGCGTCCGCCACCTGGAACGGCCCGATCGCGGTGCGGCGCAACCGTGTGAGGTGGCCGCCGACACCAAGGTCCTCCCCGAGGTCCCGCGCGAGCGCGCGGACATAGGTGCCAGAGGAGCAGTGCACGCGCACATCGAGGTCGATGCGGTCGGCTTCCCGACGCAACGCCAGCGGCACGAACGCATGGATCGTGACGGGGCGGGCCTTCAGCTCGACGTGCTCCCCCGCCCGTACGCGCTCGTGGGCGCGCACCCCGTCGACCTTGATCGCGCTGACGGCGCTCGGGCGCTGCGAGATCTCACCGGTCAGCGCCGCAATGCCGGCAGTGATCGCGGCGTCCTCGACGCCGGAGGCATCCTTCGTGACAAGGAGGTCTCCGTCCGCATCGTCGCTCGTCGTCGTCGCACCGAGCCGGATCGTCGCCGCATACACCTTGTCGAGCCCGACCAGGTGGGTGAGGAGCCGAGTCGCGGGCCCCACCCCGAGGACGAGCAGGCCGGTGGCCATCGGGTCGAGCGTGCCCGCGTGCCCGACCTTCTTGGTCCCAAGCGCTCGCCGAAGTCGCGCGACGGCATCATGGCTCGTGATCCCCGCCGGTTTGTCAAGCAGGACCACCCCGCCGCCGATCACGCTGCCCTCATCCACCGTGCCAGGCTAGCCGCGCAAGCTGCGTCAACCACGGCACCACCTCATTCCTGCCAGGCGTAGTATCGCGTCCTCGTGCGCTCGTCGGCCGCAAAGAAGGCCTGCAACTGCGGATGTTGCGAAGCGACGTCACCACCGTGCCGACGCAGCGTCGCGTCGTACTCGACAGCGCTGTGGATGCCGACGAGCCCGTCGCTCGTGGCGCTGGACGCGGCCCGAATCGTGGTCCAGTTGTCTCTCGCTGCCCGGTCCGGGGCGAGGCCGGGTTCCAGGCGCGGAACGGGATCGCCGAAGTGCTCGACCGACACGACCGGCACTCCGGGCCTGATCGGCATCGCGTCGATCGGGGCACCCGCCGCGATGACCCCGGCCCAGTGTTGCTCGTCGCGGTGTGCGGCGAGGTGCGCCGACATGATGCCGCCCTGGCTGAAGCCGACGAGGAGCACCGGGTCCTCCGGTGCGATGCCGGCCTGCCGCATCGCCTCGAACACGCCGCGCTCAACCTGCGTGCGATGCTCCGGGGCGAGCAGGAGGGCGAGGTTCGCGTCGAGGTCGTTGGTGGCACCACGGTCGCCGCCGAGGGACACCCACTCCTGTGTGCTCGGCAGCACGACGCGCCACCGGGTGGTGCCGTCCGAGCCATGCAGCTGGGTGATCTTGACGACAGTCCGCGCGTCGCGTCCGAGCGCATCGACCTCGGCCGCCTCGACGAACGCCTCCGCAACGGTGCGTGGTGTCGCGGACGCCGGGGCGCGCACCGGTCGCACGGTGGGCGTCGGCGCGCGGAGATCGGCGGCAATGGACTCCCGGACGAATGCGGCGGCGACGCCCGCACCCGCCGCCAGGACCGCGAGCTCGAACGGCCGTGATGCCACCCGTGCCGCCTGCCCACCAACGGTGAACGCGCCGGCAGAAAGGAGCGACTCCCAGAGGCTGCCGAAGAGGTGCTCGACGGCGCGCTCCCGGAGGTCGAGGACGGTGCGAAGCCAGGTGCCGGCGGGAGCTGGGTGCACCGCGTCGGCGGCCTCAGATGGCCGGGCGAGCTGCGCGGCATCCGGTGATGTCCCGAGCGCCGCGAAGCGGGTGGCAGCGGCCTCCGCCGCGACGTCCCGATCGTGCGCCGCGCGCTCGTGCTGCGCCACCGCATCGAGGCGCTGGCGATCCAGCCGGGCGAGCCGGACCTGCTCCTCGGCGGCCTCCTGCTCCAGCCCGGCGGCCGTGACCGGGTCGGCACCGGCCAGGAGCGCGCGTCGACGCAGGGCCGTCTCGAGGCGCTCGACCCCCTGCTCGCGCGCCGTGTCGATCCGGCGGACCTGCTCGTCAGCATCGGCCGCGAGCCCCTGCGCCGTCTCGAGCGCCGCCGCATAGTCCTCGAGGATCGCGGCCGTCGCCAGCAGCAGCGCGCGCAGCGTCTCCAGGCTCGCGGCTGCCCGGTGCTGGGCCAGGCGCAACGCGTCGACCGCGTGGGAGATGGTGGCCGGCGAATCGCCGCGCAATTCGGCGGCCGCGGCGAGGACCGTGCCCGCCGCGCCTCGCTGGGTCGCCGCACACCGCGCCAAGCCTGCGGGGTCACCCTCGAGCACCGGGCTCCACTCCGCCGCTCGCCACGCCATCGAAGCGCGCATCGACGGCTGCGAAGGAGTCTCGGATCACTGGCCCGGCAGTCGCGAGCCCGGCGAGGAGCTCGGCGGTGGCCCGGAGCCGGAGGTCGAGGTCGTTGGCGACCTCGACCAGCCGCCAATTCAGCCGGGCGTGCCCAGTCAGCCCCGCCGCCTCGTGGAGCGCGGGGCGCACCAGGACAAGCTCGGCGTGCGCGCGCTCGAGCCCGGCCGCGGTGTGCTCGAGCGCCGCAGCCGTCAGCCGCAGATCTCGCATCCGACTCAGCCGGCGAACTGTGCGGCGAGTCGGCCGTCGACCTCGGCGAGCGTCGCGGCCGCTTGCTCGAGGAACAGCGCCATGGCGTCGATACCCGACACCGCCTGCAGCGCGCCCTGGGTGAACTGCTCATACGCGAGTTGGAATGCGGCGGACGCCGCGGTCGTCGTGAAGCCATCGGCGACGAGGACGCCGACGTGTGCTCGGAGCTGCTGCAGCGTGGCCGCGAGCTCCTCCTGCCCGATCCGCAGTCGGCCCGCCGCCGCCCGCATCTGGTCGTAGCTGACATCGAGATCAACCATGGATGCCTCCTTATTGTGGGTGCCTGACCGCCGCGGCGGCGGCGATCGTGGTCACGGTACTGCGACCACGAGATCCGCGGCGACGACCCCGGGCGAGCCGTGGACGGCCGGCGATCCGCGGCGCATGTGAGGAAGTTGTACGAGGCGGGCGCGACCTGCCTCGACGAACAGTCCGCGACCGGGCGGGACGGGCTCCCCCGATGTCCTCGGGAGCGCGACCCGGAGCAGTGACTCCACATCGCCGGGCTCCGGCTGCAGCACGAGGCCACGCCGTGCCGACCGCAGCTCGAGCAGCAGGGGGGCGGCGCCCGCCCAGCCGACGACCTGCTCCTCGGCGATGACACACCCACCCGCACCGCGCTGCTGCCGGAGCAGCGCGAGCAGCATCGGTTCGGCCGGGGTGCCGAGGAAACTCGCCACCGACTCCACGATGACCGCGCACGTCGCCTCCGGCGTCGCCAGCAGCTCGCGAACGATCGCCTCGACGGGACCCGCCCCAAGCGCCGAGCGGTGGACGGCGTGGTGCCCAGCGAGCACGGAGCCCACGGGACCCAGATGCACGATGGTCAGCGTCGGCACCGCTCGTCGGAGCGCCACTGCCGACCAGGCCAGTGCATTCGTGCGACCACTGCCTGGCGGCCCCGCGACCAGCAGCACGCCGTCCGCGGCGAACCCGAGCGGTTCGAGCGTCTCCGCCGCGAGACCGAGGACCGGATCGCCAGCGACGGCATCGGGCAGCTCGACCGGATCAAGGTCCCGTGGCAACGCCCGCACCGGCTCGGCACGCGGGATGCGACCGCGGTGCCGGGCGGCATACGCCGCGATCGCCTGCGACGCCGACGCCGGGGAGCCGCCCGCACCCGGCTCAACCGAGTCGGCCGCCGCCGCGGCGCCGAGCCAGCCGATCTGGGTTTCGAGCCCGTCGACGACGGCCCGGCCAGGCGGTGCCGTCGCGAGGGCCGACCCGGTGTCGTCCGCGGGCCGCAGCTGCACGCGACGCTGCACCGCGGCCGCCACGCCGCTCGGCAGCGCAGCCGCCCGATCGGCGGTGAGCGCGACATGGATCCCGAGCGAGCGACCACTGGCGAGGATCTCGCGGACCACGTCATACGCCGCCGCCCGACCCGGACGCGACTCCCACGCCTCCCGGAACGCCGGGAAGCCGTCCACGAGGAGCAGGAGCCGCGGAAGGTCCGCGCCACCGGCCACCGTGCGCCGCGCTGGCAGCGCCTCGACCCCGGTACTCGCCCAGTCCCGCACCCGCCGGGTCAACTCGCTGCTGAGTCGACGCAGCAGCCGCTCCACGCGCTCGAAGTCGTCGCCCGGCACGATCGAGCCGACGTGCGGCAGCGCCTCGAGTCCGCGCAGCCCGCCCGAGGCGCAGTCGATGCCATACACGTGCACCGGACCGCCGTGCGGCGTCACCGCCACCGCGAGCGCGAGGGCGCGAAGCGTCGCGGACTTGCCGGACCCACTCGCGCCGAGCACCGCGAGATGCCCATCACGGTCCGGACGGTACACGGCAAGGCGCTGCGTCTGCTCCTCCGGCACGTCGCTGACCCCGAGCGGAATGCGGGTGTCGTCGCCGGTGAGGACCTCCGTCAGCTCGACCCGGTCCGACAGCTCCGGAAGCCACGGACGTCGCGGCGCGGCCGCACCCGTCCGGCCCGCCGCCGCGTCAATCGTCGCGACGAGTCGGACCAGATCGCTCGGCCCCACCGCGTCCGATGCGGCCGACGGTCCGAGCCCGACGGGCTCGGACGGGGGCTCGGAGTCGGACTCAGCAAAGCCGAGCGGCGCCAGCCGCACCCGCGGCGCCGCCGAAGAGCTGTGACCGCCCGTGTACGCGGTCTGGACGACCTCGACGGGCCCAGCCCCCGACCGCAGCAGCGCCCGCCCGGGCGTCGCCACCGAGAGCCGCGCCGCGTCCGGCACCCCGAGCACATCGAGGCTGTCGGGCATCTCGGCGGTGCGCAGCGCGATCCGCAGGCTCGCATTCGCCCGCACCCCGTCGGTGACGACACCGCCCGGGCGCTGCGTCGCGAGCACGAGGTGCATGCCGAGCGCGCGCCCGCGCTGGGCGAGATCGAGCACGCCGTCGACGAACTCGGGGATTTCCCGCGCGAGCGCCGCGAACTCGTCGACGACGATGACGAGCGCGGGCGGCGCCTCCAGGTCGCCACGGGCCTGCAGGTCGACAAGCTCCTTCGCCCCGAGGCGCGCGAATATTCGCTCCCGGCGGCGCAGTTCCGCGCGCAGGCTCACCAGCGCCCGCCGCGCTTCGCGCGGCCCGAGATCAGTGACGAGGCCGACGCAGTGCGGGAGCCGGACGCAGTCGGCGAAGGCCGTGCCGCCCTTGTAGTCGACGAAGAGGAGGGTGAGCCGATCGGGCGGGTGCTCGACGGCGAGCCCGAGCACCCAGGCGCGGAGCAGCTCGCTCTTGCCGGCGCCCGTGGTCCCGGCAACGAGCGCGTGCGGGCCCTGCGCCCGCAGGTCCAGGCGCACCGGCCCCTCCAGGCCGACACCGATGATCGCGGGCAGGCCGCGAGCGCCGGATCGGTCGTGCTCCCGCCACCGCTGCAGCACCGCGGCGGGGTCGTCGAGGAGCTCGTCGCCAAGCAGCGTGCCCAGCGAGACCTCCCGCGGCATATCTACCGCAGCGGGAGGCGCCGCCGCGTCCACGAGCGGAGCGAGAGCCCGAGCGAAGCCCAAGGCGTCGTCCGGGCCGACCTCCTCGAGTCGGGCCCCGACAAGCTCGAGGCCCTGCCGTACGAAGCGCAGCGTCCCCATCCCCCGACCGGCCGCCGACCCCATGACCTCGACCGAGATCCGGCAGGCGGCCGGGAGGCGCTCGTGCGAGGGCGCCAGCCAGATCGGGTGCACCCCGACGGCGGGTCCGGCTTCGCTGAGGGCGATGCACCGCTCGAGCGGCACCGGTGCGTCGTGGTCGAACAGCACCACGACGGCCGGCAGGGAGGACGTCGCCCCGGACGCCCCGACCGCCACGCGGTCGCGCACGAGGCCCTCGAGGCGCTCGAGCAGCTCGGTCGCCCGCGTCGGCCCCACGGCGAGGTGGGGCAGCTCGCCGAGCGGCGACGCGGGCGAGGAGGCGTGCGGGACCCAGCCGAGCCACCGCATTCGTCCAGCCCAGTCATCCGGGACAAGCGCCGCGAGGACGACCTCGCTCGGCGAGTTGAGGCCGAGGAGCTGGATGAGGATGCCGTCGAGCATCGGCCCCGCCCGCGCCGGCGGCCCCGCGATCCCGAGCGCCCCCGCCTCGCGGAGCTGCGCGACGACGGGGAGGTCCGCCAGCTCGGGACGCGACTCGCGACGCCTGGTCGGCCCGTCGGCTGCATCGATCGTCGTGCGGGACGGCAGTCTCGCCGTGCCCAGTCGCACCGCGAGGAAGCCCTCGTGCTCCGGCCGCCTGGTCCACAGCAGCGGCGAGCGGGCATGGACGGCCACGAGGACCTCCCGTGCGGTCGGCGCCTCGGTGTGTCGCGCGGTGCGCTCCGCGGCGATCGCCCGCTCGAGTGCTGCGGCATGCGCCGCCTGCTCCGCGAGGAATTCGTCCCGCGCGACGCGTGCACGGTGCCGTCGCCTCGCCCGCTGCGTGAGCCAGCCGCCGAGCAACAGGACCGGCGACACCAGACCGATGAGCAGGGCGAGGGGGCGGCCGAGCGCGACGGCGAGACTGACCGCGATCACCAGTGGGGTCAACGCGAACAGCCACGGAACGCGCTCCGCCTCAGCGGGCTCCGGTGGGGACGGAGCGATGAGCCGCTCCCCCGCAAATCGGGGCTCGACGCGGGGCGAGCGGATGACCCGGGAGGTGTCTGGCGTCCGCGGGGTCGACGAGTGACCGCGGGGGCGCACCCGTAGCACGGTCCCGCCGAGCACGACGTTCTGGTCGGACCGGAGCGTGGCCCGGCCGACAGCACGGCCGTCGACAATGGTCCCGTTCGCTGAACCAAGGTCGACGAGCTCGAGCTGCTCGCCGACGTGCAGCCGCGCGTGCCGCGCCGAGACCATGGGGTCCGCGAGTACGACATCGCAGCGCGGGTCCCGGCCGAGCACCCAGGTACCCGCCGCCAGCTCCCGCCGAGTGCCGGCGTCGGCTCCGCGCACCACCGCAAGCTCCGCGACGGTCGGCGCGGCCGGATCGCGCAGCGGCCCGGTCCCGAGGGCGACCGTCGCCCCGCTGGCGAGGGGACCGTCGGCGAGTCGCGCCGCCGCGGGCAGCTGCCGCCAACCGTCCCCGGACCGCACTCCTGGCGGCGCTCCGGCGTCGAGTCGCCGAAGCGTCCGCACGAGACCGGACCCGAGGGGGCCCGCGGGCGCCGCCCCGAGGTACGCGGCAAGCTCCTCGGCGAGCTCCCCCACCGTCGCCTCCGGGTCCGCCGTCACCGACAGGTCGACGCCGGGACCGGTGTCGCCGAGCACAGTGAGCTTGAGGTGCATGCCGGCACCCTGTCACCTCGCCCACTGCGCCGCGCGCCCGCGCTCACCTACTGTGGATAACGTGCGGGTCGGGATCATCGGTGCAGGAGCTGTCGGCGGTGCGATCGCCGCGCTCCTCGACCGCGCGGGCCACGAGGTCGAGGTCGCCGCCCGCGGCGAGCAGCTCGCGGCGATCCAGCGGCAGGGGCTACGGCTCACCGGCGGTTTCGGTGAGCACCTCGCGCGGGTCCCGGCGGGGGCGACGCTTAGGACGCGGCCGGACCTCGCATTCGTCACCACCAAGACGCAGGATGCCGAGGGGGCGCTCGAGGCGCACCGCGAACTCCTCGACGGCGTGACCGTCATCGTCGCGCAGAACGGCCTCGGCGGGCTCGCCGTCGCCGAGCGCATCCTCCCGCGCTCGCCGCTCATCGGGGCGCTCGCCCGATTCGCCGCGTCCTACCTCGAGCCCGGCATCGTGACCGTGACGAATGCGCAGCCCACCGTCCTCGGCGCAGGTCCCGGCTGCAGCCCCGATCGACTCGCCGAGGTCGTCGCCGCCCTCAGCCCCGCGATCGACATCCTCGCCACGACCGACATCGCCCGCGCCCAGTGGACGAAACTCCTCATCAACCACGTCAACGCCCTCCCCGCCATCACCGACCTGTCCGTGCAGCAGGTCGTCGCCCACCCGGGGCTGCGGCGCATCATGTCGGCGTCACTCCGGGAGACGGTGCGCATCGCGCGGCGGGTGGGGGCGCGATTCGATCCCTTCTTGCGTCTCCCCGGTCCCCTCGTCGGCTGCCTCGCGCACGCCCCGCTGTGGCTCGTCGACCGCGTCCCGCGCACGATCGCCCACGGCATGGGCGACGTGCCCAACCCCGCGTCGACGCTGCAGTCGATCCGGCGGGGGCGGCGCACTGAGATCGACTTCCTCAACGGCGCCGTCGTCCGAATCGCCCGCGAGCACGGGCTCGCCGCGCCCATCAACGCCGCGCTCGTCGAGCTCGTGCACGAGGTCGAGGACGAGGGGCGATTCAAGGCGCCCGAGGAGGTCCTCGCCCGGGTCCCGCACCGATGAGCCCCACGGCCCCCCGGCTCGCGCGGCGAATCAACGCCTGGTACCGGCGGCACGCGCGGCCCTTCCCGTGGCGGGAGCCCGACACGACCGCCTGGGGCATCCTCCTCATCGAGGTCATGTCGCAGCAGACCCAGATCGAGCGGGCCGCCACCGCGTGGTTCGACTGGATCGCGCGCTGGCCGACGCCCGCCGACCTCGCCGCCGCGAGCCAGGCCGAGGTGCTGCGCGCCTGGGACCGGCTCGGCTACCCGCGACGCGCGCTCGCGCTGCACCGGGCGGCCGCCATCATCGCCGAGCGACACGACGGCAAGGTCCCGGCCGACCTCGATGCCCTCCTCGCCCTGCCGGGGATCGGGCCGTACACGGCGGGGGCGGTCGCCGCATTCGCCCATGGCATCCGCACCCCAGTCGTCGATACGAATGTGCGGCGCGTCCTGGCACGCACGATGCTGGGGGTCGCCGGCCTGACTCCGAACACCCGGCGAGACCACGAGCTCATGGCCACCGTGCTCCCCGCGTCGGGGCCGGCGGCGCGCACCTTCAACGCGGCCGCGATGGAGCTCGGCGCGCTCGTGTGCACCGCCCGCACGCCGGACTGTGACGCTTGCCCCGTCGCAGCGCTCTGCGGATGGCGTGCGGCCGGCTATCCCGCGGCCGAGGCGCCGACACGGCCGCAGCCGAGATTCGAGGGCAGCGACCGGCAGATGCGCGGCCGCGTCATGGCCGCGCTCCGCGCAGCCCCGGGCGGCGTCGCGCGCGAGGAGCTCGATGCGGTCGCGACCGACGCCGGACAGCTCGAGCGGGCCCTCACCGGGCTCCTGACCGACGGACTCGCCGTCCGCATTCCTGGCGGCTACGCGCTCCCCTGATGCGACGGGAAAGACCGAGGGCGACCCGGACGAGGACGCCTACTCGTCGTCCTCGTCCTCGTCGAGGAGCTCGCGGGGCTTCACGTACGGATCCTCATCGCCGGCGTACGTCGCCTCGGCGGCTAGTCGCCGCACCTCGGCGTCGCGCGCGGCGGCCTCGGACAGCGCCGCGCTGATCGCCGCCGCATTCTCCGGGATCGCGTCAGGGATGAATTCGAGCGTCGGGGTGAGACGGACGCCGAGCTGCTTGCCGACCTCCGAGCGCAGCAGGCCGGTCGCAGCCTTGAGCCCCGCGGCCGTCTCGTCGCGCTCCTCCTGGCTGCCGTACACGGTATAAAACACCGAGGCGTGTTGGAGATCACCCGTCACACGCACATCGGTGATCGTCACGAAGCCGATCCGGGGATCCTTGAGTCCCCGCTCGAGCCGACGTGCCACGAGCTCCCGGATGCGGTCGGCCATCTTGGCGACCCGCTCTGGACTGGCCATGTTTCCCTCCGATCCGACGAATGCGGTGCTGCGGTCCGCCACCTGGCGGACCGCAGCGGCATCACCCGCGCGGCTTCTCGCGCAGCTCGATCGTCTCGATCTCGTCGCCGACCTGGATGTCGTTGAACTTGCCGAGGCCGATACCGCACTCGAAGCCCTCGCGGACCTCGGTGACGTCATCCTTGAAGCGACGCAGCGAATCGATCGCGAGGCCGTCGCCGACGACGACACCATCGCGAATGACGCGAGCCTTCGCATTCCTCGTGATCGTCCCGGAGCGCACGAGCACACCGGCGATGTTGCCGACCTTCGAGGACCGGAAGATCTCGCGGACCTCCGCGACACCCGACTGGACCTCCTCGTACTCGGGCTTGAGCATGCCCGTCAGCGCGCTCTCGATGTCATCGATCGCCGAGTAGATGACCGAGTAGAAGCGGACATCCACGCCCTCCCGCGCGGCGCGCTCGCGAGCCTTGACGTCCGGGCGGACGTTGAAGCCGAGCACGATCGCGTCGTCGATCGTCGCGAGGTCGATGTCCGACTCGCTGATCGCACCAACACCACGGTGGAGGATGCGCAGCTGCACCGAGTCGTCGATCTCGATCTTGAGCAGCGACTCCTCGAGTGCCTCGACGGCACCGGAGACGTCACCCTTGATGATGAGGTTGAGCGTGTCGATCTTGCCCTTGCCGACCGCGTCGTGGAAGTCCTCGAGGGAGATCCGCTTGCGGCCCTTCGCGAGCTGGGCATTGCGCTCGACCGCTTCACGCTTTTCGGCGATCTGGCGAGCCATGCGGTCATCGTCGGTGACGATGAACGTGTCGCCAGCGCGCGGGACGCTCGACAGGCCCTGGACCTGGACCGGACGGGACGGGCCCGCCTCCGAGACCGCCTCGCCGTTCTCATCGTGCATCGCCCGAACGCGGCCATAGGCCGTGCCCGCGACGATCGGATCGCCGACCTTGAGCGTGCCCGACTGGATGAGGACGGTCGCGACCGAGCCCTGTCCCCGCGTGAGCTTCGCCTCGATCGCGACACCGCGGGCGTCCTTGTCGGGGTTCGCCCGCAGGTCGAGCCCCGCGTCGGCCGTCAGGAGCACCGCATCGAGCAGTTCGTCGATGCCGATGCCCTTGAGCGCCGAGACGTCCATGAACATCGTGTCACCGCCATACTCCTCGGCGACCAGACCGAACTCGGTGAGCTGCTGCCGCACCTTCTGCGGGTTCGCGTCCTCCTTGTCGATCTTGTTCACTGCGACGACGATCGGCACGCCCGCCGCCTGGGCATGGTTGAGCGCCTCAACCGTCTGCGGCATGATCCCGTCATCGGCCGCGACGACGAGGATCGCGACGTCGGTGACCTGCGCACCACGGGCACGCATCGCCGTGAACGCCTCGTGACCCGGGGTGTCGATGAAGGTGATGTAGCGCTCCACCCCGTCGTGCACCTTGTGCACCTGATAGGCACCGATGTGCTGGGTGATGCCGCCCGCCTCGCCCGCGGCGATGTTGGCGTCGCGGATCGCGTCGAGCAGCCGCGTCTTGCCGTGATCAACGTGCCCCATGACCGTGACGACCGGCGGCCGCGGGAGCAGCTCGTCATCGTCCTCATCCTCGAGCTCGCCCTCCAGATCGAGGTCGAACTCCGCGAGGAGCTCCTTGTCCTCGTCCTCGGGCGAGACGATCTCGATCTGGTAGCCGAGCTCCTCAGCGAGGATCTCGAAGGTCGCGTCGTCGAGCGACTCCGTCGCCGTCGCCATCTGGCCGAGGTGGAACAGCGCGGTCACGAGCGAGCCGGGCTGCACCGTGAGCCCGGTCAGGGCTTCAAGCTTGTCGGCGAGGTCCGAGATCGAGGCGCCGCGGCGCATCCGGATCGACTGGCCATTGCCGCGCGGCAGCGCGACGCCACCAAGCGACGGGGCCTCCCGCATCTCGAACTCGGCCCGCTTCGTCCGTCTCGACTTCCGCTGCCTCGACTTGCCGCCACCGCGACCGAAGGCACCGGCCGTGCCACCGCGACCGCGACCGCCGCCACCGGGACGGGGACCGCCGCCACCGGGACCGCCACCGAACCCGGGACGACCGGGAGCACCCGGACGACCGGCCCCGGCACCGGCGCCGCCAGGACGACCCGGCCCACCGGGACGACCCGGACGGGCCTGGCCGGGCTGTCCCGGCCGGAACGAACTCGGCTGCGGCCGCGGAATGCCCGCACCGCCACCCGGTCGCGGCATGCCCTGCGCCGAGGAGTACGGGTTGTTGCCCGGACGAGGCGTGCCGGGGCGCTGCATGCCCTGCGACGACGCGAAGGGGTTGTTGCCAGGGCGTGGGGCGCCGGGACGCGGCGCGCCCGGACGCGGCGCGCCGGCAGCGGGACCGTCGCCGCCCGCCTTGGCCGCTTCTTGCGCCGCCTGCTGTGCGGCCTGCCGCTCGGCGACCGTCGGCACGTGCTGGATCGCCTCGTCCTCAATGGCGGGCGACTGCTCCGCTGGTTTCGGAGCCGCAGGCTTCGGTGCGGCCGGCTTTGGTGCCGCCGGGGCCTTCGTCTTCGCCTTGGCGTCCGCTGCGGCCTTCGCCGAGCCGAGCTTGCCGTCCTGCTCGAGCGCGGCCCTGAGCCGCCGCACGACTGGCGGCACGATCGTCGATGCCGGGCCGCGGACGGTCTCACCGACCTTCTCGAGGTACTCGAGTGCGACCTTCGTCTCGACGCCGAGTTCGGCGGCGACCTCGTGGACTCGTTGCTTTGCCACAATTCTCCTGTTCGGGGGCTCACCCGAGACAGGGGCAAGCCGTTATTCGATGGGTCTCATTTCGAGCCGCTCATCAGTTGTCCATGATGGTTTCTGCCTGTTCTGGCGCACAGCCGCGCCGGGAAGGGACAGCTCATTGTAGTCCCCGTCCCCGACGCTCCGCTGACCATGCCCGGCACCTCAGCCCGGCAGCCGCAGCGCCCGCTCAAGCGCCCGCCGCTTGGTCGCACGCTCCCGGCAGGTCGGCTCGTCGTGGAGCCAGGCGCCACGGCCAGTGGCCGACTTCGTTTCGTCCCGGGCGATCACGCCGTCACGCACGACGTAGCGGACCAGTTCGGTGCGCGCACCGGTCCGGCGGCAGCCGACGCAGGTGCGGATCGGAGGCATGGGATGCGCCTGGCCGAGGTTCCCCGCCGCCTCAGGACTCCATGACCGAGTCGGGCTGGATGTCGATCTTCGCACCGGTCAGCTTCGCGGCGAGGCGCGCATTCTGCCCCTCCTTGCCGATCGCGAGCGACAGCTGGTAGTCCGGCACGAGCGCCCGGACGGCCTTCGTCGCCTCATCGATGACGAAGGCGTCACTCACCTTCGCGGGGCTGAGCGCGTTCGCGACGAACTCGGCGAGATCGGAGGAGTAGTCGACGATGTCGATCTTCTCCGCCCCGAGCTCCTCCTGCACCGCGCGGACGCGGGCGCCGAGCTCGCCGATGCAGGCACCCTTCGCGTTGATGCCGGGCTGCGTCGCCCGGACCGCGATCTTCGTGCGGTGGCCAGCCTCCCGGGCGATCGAGGTGATCTCGACGAGGCCCTGTGCGATCTCCGGCACCTCGAGGGCGAACAGTTTCCGGACCAGACCCGGATGCGTGCGGGACAGCGTGATGGATGGGCCCTTCGGACCGCGGGACGCATTCGTGACGAATGCGCGGAGTCGCTTGCCGTGGCTGTAGTCCTCCCCCGCGACCTGCTCCTCGGGCGGGAGGATGCCCTCGACCTGGCCGAGGCGCACGTGCACCATGCGGGGGTTCGGCCCCTGCTGGATCTCGCCCGCGACGATGTCGCCCTCTTTGCCCTTGAACTCACCGAGCACCCGCTCGTCGCCGAGGTCGCGCATGCGCTGCAGGATGACCTGGCGCGCGGCCGCGGCAGCGATGCGGCCGAACTCCTCCGCGTGCTCCTGCGGCACCCAGCCGAGGATCTCGCCCTCCGGGTGCTCCTCGGTCGGCTCGCCGTGCTCCGGCGTGCTGATCGTGACGTGGCCGGTGCGGGGGTCGATCTCGACGCGCGCTCGCTCCTCGGCGCCGTGACGGTGGTCGGTCTGCTCGGTGTGCCGGAGGTAGGCCGAGAGGATGGCCTGCTCGACGATGCGCACGAGCTCCTCGAACGGGATCTCCCGCTCCGCGGCGACGTCGCGCAGATTGCGAATCTCGATGTCCATTGGAGTCTCCTGCTGTTCAGTTGGTCGCACACGGTCCAGTGCCCGGATATCCATTCGTCCGGACAGCCTGATCGGCAATTCAGGCTACCCGGTCGGCGGGGATAGTGTTGCGGCATGCGCGGATCGTTCGTGATCGGCGTCGGCGTGATCGTCGGAGCGATCATCATCGGTGGCGGCATCGCGCTCGGGGTCGCCGCGCTCGACGCGGGAAGCCCCACGCCCGAGACGGGGGCGCAGCTGCGCCTCGACCCCACCGACCACCTCGGCGGCCGTGGCGTCGTCCCGCTCGAGGTCGATGCGGAGCTCGGGGCGCTCGAAGCGTACTTCGTCCAGCCCGATGCCACCCTCCTCCCACCACCGGGCGGGCTCCGCGAAGAGATCTGGGACCTCATGACCCGGATCATGACACCGGAGCGAGCCGTCGCCGCCATCACGACCTACAAGGTCGGCATCGACCCCGACTCGGAGCGCATCTCCTGGGTCGTCGCGCACCAGCAGGCCCACGACGGGTGGATCCTCGGGGTCAACCTCGCGAAGGCCGAGGATCACACCGCGCTCATCGCCGCGCTCATCCACGAGTACGGTCACCTCATCGAGTTCCGCGAGGGGCAGGTCGTGCAGCTCGCCGACGGGTGTACGACGCTGATCCTGCCGGAGGGCTGCGCACTGCCCGGTGGCTACCTCGACGCGTTCTTCCGGGCGTTCTGGGCCGACTACGGGGGCGAGGCGCCAGACGCGGCGAACGCGAGCGTCGACGAAGCCCGGCGACTGTATGCGTCGCGACCCGACGCATTCGTCTCGGAATATGCAGCGCTCAACATCACGGAGGATTTCGCCGAATCGTTCGCGGCGTATGTGCACACCGACGGCGAAATCCCGGCGGATGCCTACGGCGGCAAACTCGCATTCTTCGACCGCTTCGGCGAGACCGCGCAGATCCGCAACGAAATCCGGACGCGCCTCGACGGCACGCTCGGGACGCTCGCGCCGCAGTGCACCGCCAGACGGTGCTGAGCTGACCTTTGTGCTCCGGCCGCGCTCAGTCGCGCAGCCGGAGCACCGCATCGAGCGCGGCGGCGATCTCGACTCGTTCGCGATCGCCCGAACGCCGGTCCCACACCTCGACGACGCCGTCCGCGACGCCCTTGCCGACGATGACGATGAACGGCACCCCGATGAGCTCCGCATCGGCGAACTTCACGCCTGGACGCTCACCGCGGTCGTCGAGCAGGACCTCAAGCCCCCGCTCGCTCAGCTGCGTCGCGAGGGCCTCCGCCGCCGCGACCATCGGCTCGTCCCGCCCGGCGAGCACGACCTGCACGTCGAATGGCGCGACCGCCTGCGGCCACAGCAGTCCCTTGTCGTCATGAGTCGTCTCCGCGATCGCGGCAAGAATGCGGGTGACGCCGATCCCGTACGAGCCCATCGTCACCGTCACGAGCTTGCCGTCCTGGTCGAGGACCCTGAGCCCGAGCGCCTCGGCATACTTACGACCGAGCTGGAAGACATGCCCGATCTCCATGCCCCGCGCGATCTGCACGGGCGTCCCGTCGTGGGCGAGATCCCCGTCGCGGACCTCCCCGATCTCAACGGTGCCGTCCGCGACGAAGTCGCGCCCCGCCACGAGGTGGAAGGCGTGACGACCCGGCTCGTTCGCTCCGGCCACCCACTCGGAGCCGATGACGACCCGCGGGTCGAGGAGGTAGCGGATGCCCGTCACCGAGGCGGCCCCGAGGACTTGGCCGTCCGCGCGCCACGGGCCGATGTATCCCTTGATGAGGCCCGGGTGTGCGGCGAAGTCCGCCTCCGTCGCGGCCTCGACCTCGTGCGGGCTGAATGCGGCTTCCGCCCGTTTGAGATCGACCTCGCGGTCGCCCGGCAGGCCGACGACGACGAGCTCGCGCTGACCGGTCGGGGTGACGAGGGCGAGCACGACGTGCTTGAGCGTGTCGGCCGCGGACCACGCCCGCCCATCCGATCGCGGGTGCACCGCATTCGATAGCTCGACGAGAGCGTCGATCGTCGGGGCGTCGGGGGTGTCGCGCACGACGGCCGCCGGCAGGCCCTCGAGGGGGCGCGGGGTCGGGGCGAGTCCCCGGAAGGCCTCGACATTTGCCGCGTAGCCAGCCTCGGAGCGCACAAAGCTGTCCTCGCCGATGGGTGTCGGCAGCAGGAACTCCTCGGACCGCGAGCCGCCCATCGCGCCCGCGTGCGCGCTGACGATGACGTACTCGAGCCCGAGGCGGCGGAAGATGCGCTCGTAGGCGTCACGCTGCGCCTGGTAGCTCGCGTCGAGTCCGGCGTCGTCGATGTCGAAGGAGTACGCGTCCTTCATCGAGAACTCGCGACCGCGTAGGAGCCCCGCGCGCGGGCGAGCCTCGTCGCGATACTTGTCCTGGATCTGGTAGATCGTCAGCGGCAGGTCCTTGTAGCTGCCGTAGAGGTCTTTCACGAGCAGGGTGAAGACCTCCTCGTGCGTCGGCGCGAGCAGATAGTCCGCCTCCTTGCGGTCCTTGAGCCGGAAGAGCGTCTCCCCATACTCGGCCCAACGCCCGGTCGCCTCGTAGGGCTCGCGCGGCAACAGCGCCGGAAAGTGCACCTCCTGTGCGCCCGCGGCGGCCATCTCCTCGCGGATCACCTGCTCGATGCGGCGCCGGACTCTGAGGCCGAGCGGCAGCCAGGCGAAGACGCCCGGGGCCTGCCGTCGGATGTAGCCGGCGCGGACGAGGAGCTTGTGGCTGTCAACCTCGGCGTCGGCGGGGTCCTCGCGGAGGGTGCGGACGAAGAGCTGGGAGAGGCGGGTAAGCACCCCCCAATCGTAGTTCCGCCCACTCCGGCACCCGCCTCGCATTCCTCGCTGTGCCCGTTTTCACTCGGTGTGCCCGATTTTTCGGGCACACCGAGTGAAAACGGGCACAGCCAGCGCCGGTGGCGAGGAGTCGGCAGACTCCGCGGTCAGCCGGTGACGACGGTGGGCTCGCCGACGGGGGCATCCGCACCCGATTCGGCGGCGATGCGCTGCGCCTCGGCGATGAGCGTCGCGACGATCTCGGACTCGGGGACCGTCTTGATGACCTCGCCCTTGACGAAGATCTGGCCCTTGCCGTTGCCGGAGGCCACCCCGAGGTCGGCCTCGCGCGCCTCCCCCGGACCGTTGACGACGCAGCCCATGACGGCGACGCGCAGCGGCACCGTGACGCCCTTGAGCCCCTCGGTGACCTCGTCGGCGAGCTTGTACACATCGACCTGGGCACGGCCACACGAGGGGCAGGAGACGATCTCCAGCTTGCGCTCACGCAGACCCAGCGACTGCAGGATCTGCAGACCGACCTTGACCTCCTCCGCGGGCGGTGCGCTCAGCGAGACGCGGATCGTGTCGCCGATGCCCTCCGACAGGAGGATGCCGAATGCGGTGGCCGACTTGATCGTGCCCTGGAACGCGGGTCCCGCCTCGGTCACGCCGAGGTGGAGCGGCCAGTCGCCGCGCTCGGCGAGCAGCCGGTACGCCTTGACCATGACGACGGGGTCGTTGTGCTTCACCGAGATCTTGAAGTCGTGGAAATCGTGCTCCTCGAAGAGCGAGGCCTCGCAGACGGCGGACTCGACCAGCGCCTCCGGCGTCGCCTTGCCGTACTTCTCGAGGAGCCGCCGGTCGAGCGAGCCGGCGTTGACGCCGATACGAATGCTGACACCGGCCGCCTTCGCCGCCGCGGCGATCTCGCCGACCCGGTCGTCGAACTGCTTGATATTGCCGGGGTTGACCCGCACCGCGGCGCAGCCGGCGTCGATCGCCTGGAAGACGTACTTCGGCTGGAAGTGGATGTCGGCGATGACGGGGATCTGTGACTTCTTCGCGATGATGTGGAGGACTTCCGCGTCCTCGTGCGTCGGCACCGCGACCCGCACGATGTCGCAGCCGGTCGCCGTCAGCTCCGCGATCTGCTGCAGCGTGGCGTTGATGTCCGTCGTCTTCGTCGTCGTCATCGACTGCACGGAGATGGGGGCGTCGCCGCCGACGAGGACCTTGCCGACTTTGATCTGGCGGGTCTTCCGACGGGGACTCAGGACCTCCGGCGCGGGCTTGACGCGGGGGTTCCCAAGATTGACGGCTGCCACGGCTCGAGTCTAAGCCGGGGCGATGACCTCAGTCTGAATGCGCCAGCCACGTGCGCCACGTCGGATTGACCGCGGCCAGGCCCGAGGTCAGAATGACGACATGTCGCCCACGCCGATCTACAGCAATCCGACGACCCTCGGCCCACCGGTTGCGTCCTACTCCCACGTGAG
>Ga0182745_1000788_pt1 | contig 32673 bp, 23 predicted proteins | sample eDN3rd30CKraftBY_FD_128523 | JGI IMG/M metagenome (GOLD analysis project Ga0182745, IMG submission 128523) | Enriched backyard soil microbial communities from Emeryville, California, USA - eDNA 3rd pass 30_C Kraft BY (version 2) (version 2) | ecosystem: Environmental > Terrestrial > Soil >...
CGCACGGTAACAGGGGGGGCTGCCCCGTCAATTTTAGGAGCGCTCAGCGGGCCCGGCGCTCCAGCTCCAGCAGCGGCATCTCCAGCACCACCACCGTGCCGTGACTGCACGTGGGGTGGAAGTCCGCGCGGTCGAGCTCCCCCAGCAGCGCGCGGAACTGCGCGTCCGTGAGCGGCACGCTGCCAGCCTGGCGCGCGGCGTGGCACGCCATCACCCGCACCGCCTCCGCCAGCGACACGGCGTCCAGCCGAGCCCCCTTGGGCGGCAGGGCTCGCGCCAGCGCCTCCAGCAGCGCGCGCCCATCCGCGCCCTCCAGCCCGGGCGGCACCGTCTTCAACGCCACGGTGGTGCCACCGAAGGGCTCCACGTCGAAGCCCAGGTGCGCCAACGCCTCGCGGCCCTCTACCAGGGACTTCGCGATGGGGACGGGCAGCTCCAGCGTGGTGCCGAAGAGCGTGGGCGCCGGAGGCGGCTTTCCGGCCTCCAGCGCGCGCAGGTAGCCGGCCAGCCGCGCGCGCTCCAGCGCCGCGTGCGGATCCATCACCACCAGCGTGCCCCCCGGCCCCTCGCAGACGTGGAAGCGGCCCCCCAGCATGCCCATGGGCCGCAGCGCGCCGAAGTAGCCCGGCGGCGGCGCCTCGTTGAGCTGCGGCTGGGCCTGTCCGAAGGCGGGCGCCTGCCCCGCCGCGGCGGCGAAGGGCAGCGCCCCGGGCGAGGCGCCCTGCCCCATTGGCGGCATCGCGGGCAGGCCTCCCGGCCCCGGGCCCGGCGCGTCCATGGCGGTGGGCAGCGGCGCGCCCCACGCGGCCTCCTGGGCGCGGGTGAGGAAGCGCTCCACGGCGTGGGCATAGTGGGCGGCGTCCATGGGCTGCAGGGCCTGGGGCAGGCCCCCCTCGACGCCCGAGCCCAGCCACGGGGAGGCGCGCAGCATGCGGTTGAGCGCCGCCGTCACCGCTTCCTGCACGCCCCGGGCGTCGGCGAAGCGGACCTCCAGCTTCTGGGGGTGCACGTTGACGTCCACCGCGCGCGGGTCCACGTCGATGTGCAGCACCACCACGGGCTGGCGGCCCGCGGCGAGGAAGTCCTGATAGGCGCGCTGGATGGTGCCGATGAGACCCCGGTCCCGGATGAAGCGGCGGTTGACGAAGGTGTAGAGGCCTCGCGCGTTGTTGAAGGTGAACTCGGGCGAGGCCGCGTAGCCCGTCACCGCCACGCCCAGCCGGCGCTCCTCCACGGGGAACAGGTGTGGGTGGGACGTGGAGCCCAGCGCCGCGGCGATGCGCTCGCGCGGGTCATCCGGGCAGGCCGCGCTGGAGAAGAGCGTGCCGCCCTCGTGCGAGGCGAAGAAGCCCACTTCCGGGTTCGCCAGCGCCAGGCGCACCACGGCCTCCTCCGCGTGCTTCAGCTCGGTGTCGCCCCGGCGGAGGAACTTGCGGCGCGCGGGGACGTTGAAGAAGAGGTCCTCCACGGTGATGACCGTGCCGACGCGCGGGGGCGCGTCCTCCACCTCGGCCGGGCTGCCACCCTCCACCGACACCCGCGTGCCCACCTCGGAGGACGCGGCCGCGGTGTGAAGTGTGAAGCGGGAAACGGATGCGATGGCGGGAACGGCCTCGCCCCGGAACCCCATGGAGTCGATGTGGAACAGGTCGTCCACCTCGCGAAGCTTGCTGGTGGCGTGGCGCTCCAGGCAGGCCACCGCGTCCACCCGGCCCATGCCGTGGCCGTCATCGGACACGATGATGCGGTCCACGCCTCCGCCCTCCAGATCGACGCGGATGGTGCTGGCGCCGGCGTCGATGGCGTTCTCCACCAGCTCCTTCACGACGGAGGCGGGGCGCTCCACCACCTCGCCAGCGGCGATCTTGTTGATGAGGACATCGCTGAGACGGGCAATCCGGGACATGGCGGTCGGACACCCTCCGCCACCCAGGCGACGTTGTCCAGCAACACAACAGGGGTGGCGGCTGACAATCCCAGGCGGCTGGGCTAACACACGACACCGCGTATGGACGTGTCACGACCAGGCAAGGGGCGGCTGCGCGTCGCGGTGACCGGCGCGAGCGGAGACTATGGACGGCTGCTTCTGTCACGGCTGGAGCAGGATGCCGACGTGGAGAGCATCCTGGTGCTCGACGTCGCTCGTCCCGAGGGCGAGAAGATCGAGTTCCACCGCGTGGACCTGACCCGCTACGACGCGGAGAGCGAGCTCACCGACGCGCTCACCGAGCGCCCCGTGGACGCGCTCTATCACCTGGCCTTCCTGTTCGGCCCCATCCAGAACGGCTCCCTGGCGCACGAGCTGGAGGTCATCGGCACCATGAACGTGCTGACCGCGGCGGGGCGCTCGCGCCTGCCCCGGCTGGTGGTGCCCTCCTTGACGGCCGTGTATGGCGCGCGGGGCAACAACCCGGCGCTGCTGCGCGAGGGCTCGCCCCTGCAAGGCTGCCCGCACAGCCGCTTCGTCACCGACAAGGTCGAGGTCGAGAGCCAGGTGCGCGCCTTCCGCGATCGGCACCCGGACATGCGCGTGCTGGTGCTGCGCTTCGCGCCGGTGCTCGGCCCCTCGGTGGACAACCCGGCCACGCGGCTCTTGAGGAACGCGGTGGTGCCCACGCTGATGGGCTTCGATCCGCTGTGGCAGGGCCTGCACGAAGAGGACGCCGCACGCGCCCTCCACCTGGCGCTGCGCGCGGAGACGTCCGGTGAGTTCAACGTCGTGGGCCGGGGCGTTATGCCACTGTCCGGCCTCATCCAGCAGGCGGGCGCCCGGCCCCTCCCCCTCCCCGGGCCGCTGTTCCGCGCCGCGCTGCACACGCTGGACGTCGTGGGCGCGGGCACGTTGCCCGTGGCCCTGCTCGACTACATCCATTACTCATGGGTCGCGGATGGCGAACGCGCCGAATCCGCGCTCGGCTTCATCCCCCTCCACCACGTCAGAGACGCCGCCGCGGCGCTGAAGAGGAGCTAGTCATGGCCAAGGGTGTCCTTGGGAACGATCCCTTCAAGCGCGGCGCCGCGTCGCGCCCCTCGGACTCCTCCGAGCCCAGCACGCCGGAGAAGAAGCCAGCGAAGGACAAGGCGGGGACTGGCGGCAAGGCCAGCGCACGCAAGGCCGGGGCCCCGAAGGCCGGAGGCAAGGCCGCTTCCACCAAGTCCCGGAAGGCCGAAGGCCCCAAGGCGCCGACGAAGGCCCGAGGCGGCAAGACCACCGCCACGGAGCGACGCCCCAAGCACGCGGCGGTCCCCGTCGAGACGGCGGGCGCCGCGGCCCAGGGGGGCGAGGAGGCCGCCCTCCCCCTGCGCGAGCCCGCGGCCACCCTCGATGCGCGCGCGCCGGTGAATGACGCGGGCCCCCTCACGGAGCAGCAGCGCGAGGTGGAGCACGCGCTGACGGAGGCCCTGGCCTCCGAGGCGGCCGAGGCCTCGGCAGCGGCCGCGGTGGAAGAGGCCCTGGGCCCTGAGGCGGGGCAGGACGCCGAGGTCGAGCGCTTGATGGCCACGGAGCTGGCGACCGAGCTGGCCGAGGAGGCCGTGGAGGCCCTGCTGGAGCGGGGCCCTCCGTCCGAGCCCTCGGAGCAGGAGCGGGAGCTCGCCGTGTCGGTGGCCACGCAGGTGGCGGACACCGCCGCGCGCGCCGCGGCCGGCGAGGAGCGGACCGGCGAGGCCGCCAGGGACGTGACGACGGAGGACACCGGGACGCAAGAGGAGCTGGCCATCGGCGTGGTGATGGCGGAGGAAGAAGAGGAAGAGGACACCACTGCGGTGGAGCCGGAGGTGGAGCTGCCGGACGTCACGCGCGACGAGTTCCCTCCCGGACGGAGGGGGCCGCTGTCGCTGGTGCCGCCGCCGTCGTTCGAGGACGGGGGCGCGCGCGAGCCCTTCCCGCCGGACGCGGGCCGCAGCGGCCCCGAAGCCATCCGCCCCCTGGCGGAGCGCGCCGTCGCGGCCCTGTCGCTGGCACGGGACATCGCGGGACAGGCGCTGGCGAGTGAGAGCCTGGCGCGGGCCATGCTCGCGGTGAACGGCTTGAAGGACATGGTCCTCGCCGGCCTGGGCACGGGTGGCGGCGAGAACCTGGACGAGTACGGCAAGGACCCGGCGCTCGTCGAACGGCTGGAGCCGGTGCTCGAGTTCCTCTATTCGCAGTACTGGCGCGTGTCCGTGCAGGGCGTGGTCCACGTCCCCCAGGGCGCGGTCATCCTGGTGGCCAATCACTCCGGCGCCCTGCCCTATGACGGGCTGGTGATGTCCATGGCGCTCACCCGGGAGCGCCCGGACCTGCGCGAGCCTCGCTGGCTGGTGGAGGACCAGATCTTCCACGCCCCCATGGTGGGGACGCTCTTCAACCGCCTGGGCGCGGTGCGCGCCTGCCCGGAGAACGCGCTCCGGCTGCTGGACGAGCACCGCCCGCTGGTCGTCTTCCCCGAGGGCTACCAGGCGCTCAGCAAGCCCTTCGGCGAGCGCTACCGGCTCAAGCGCTTCGGCCGCGGCGGCTTCGTGAAGCTGGCGCTGCGCACGGGCGCGCCCATCGTCCCGGTGGCCATCGTCGGCGCGGAGGAGACGTCTCCCCTGCTGGGGCGCATCCCCGCCTCGTTCCTGGGCCTGCCCTACGTGCCGCTCACGCCGCTGGGCCCCCTGCCGCTGCCGGCCAAGTGGAGCATCCGCTTCGGTGAGCCCATCGGCGTCGAGGACTTCCCCCCCGAGGCGGCGGACGACCTGGGCGAGGTGCAGCGCCTCACCGAGCGCACCCGCGAGTCCATCCAGGGCATGCTCCAGTCGCTCCTGCGCGAGCGCCGCTCCGTCTTCGCCGGCTGAGCGGCGTCACGGCCCGGACGGGCGCTGTCCGGGCCACGCCGCGAAGGACTCAGCCCACGACGCGGTTGCGGCCGTGGGTCTTCGCCTCGAAGAGCTTCTCGTCGGCGTCGCGCACCAGCTCACCGGGCTCGCGGTGGTGCGGCTCCAGCACCGCGAGCCCCACCGACACGGTGACGGGAATCGCCTGGCGGTCGAACTCGAAGCGCTGCTTCTCCACCAGCCGCCGCACCTTCTCCGCGAGCTGGCGCGTGCCGGTCAGCGACACCTCTGGCAGGAGGATGGCGAACTCCTCGCCGCCATAGCGCGCGAAGACGTCCTCACGGCGAATCCGGGTCCGCACGGTGGACGCGAGCTGCTTGAGCACCGAGTCACCGGCGAGGTGGCCGAACTTGTCGTTCACCGACTTGAAGTGGTCGATGTCCAGCAGCACCAACGACAGCATCCGCTCGTAGCGGCGGCTGCGCGAGATCTCCCGGTCCAGCTGCTCGTCGAAGTAGCGCCGGTTGTAGATCTGCGTCAGGCCGTCCATGGTGGTCAGCCGGTAGATTTCATCGTGGTACGCCGCCTCGATGTTGCCGCCGGCGATGTACTTGAAGATGGTCCGGCCAATCTTCACCAGGTCGCCGTTGCGCAGCACGCGGCCACTCTCCACCAGCTCGTCGTTGATGAACGTGCCGTTGGTGGATCCCAGGTCGCGGATGCGCACGCCCTCGCGCGTGTTGGTGATGCTCGCGTGGTTGCGGCTGACCGACTCCTGGTCGATCTGGATGTCCGCCTTCGACGAGCGGCCGATGAGCGTTTCCTCGGACGTGAGGTCGAACTTGCGCCCCAGGTCCAGGCCGTAGATCACCACCAGCGCCGCGTCGAGGTTGACCGGCCGGTCGGAGATCTTCGAGATGACCGTGACGACCGTCTCCTTCTGCACCTTGCCTCCCGGGGCCACAACGCTACCACCCGGCAAATCACGAAAGCGAGCCAGTACGAGATAACCCGGATGTCGCCCGGGGTCCGGGTGCTCGCGGGTCAGAGGATGTCCACCCGACGGCTGGCGGTGACGGGCGGGCGCAGGGGCTCGCCCTTGTCGTCCACCAGGGTCGCGACCAGCATCACGCCCAGGCCCCAGCACTCGGCCGGTAGGTCCAGCTCCACCTCGCCCCGGCCGGGGGTGACGGGCTCGGAGCGCAGCAGGACGCTGCCGTCACAGCCAACGCCGCCCCGCAGGCTCATCCGCACCTGCCCCTGGCCCCCCGGGGCGGCGCCGAGCTGAAACCCGCTCACCCCCACCCGCACCGCGCTGCCGCGCGCCAGACGCTGACCGTCCGCCTCGGGGTGACGCCACGCCACCTCCGGACGGCCCAGGCTCAGCACCGACACCGCGTCCGTCAGGTCCGCGAGCCGCTCCATGCCCGGCCCATCCGCGGCCACCAATCGCTGCGGCCCCTCGCCCTCGCGGCGGTCCAGCCCGCTGGCGCGCAGCGCCTCGACCTGGAGCCGGGAGCGCCCACCCAGGAGGACGGAGTCATACGTGCGGTCCTCCACGCCCACGGGCGGGCGCGGCACGCGCACCCCGCCATTCGTGTCATCGGGGTTCATCAGCACCGTCCAGCGGCGGCCGGCGCGGGTGGTGAACTCGGCGCGCACCAGGCTGGCGCGCATGTCCACCCCGGCCTTGAGCTCGCGGCCCTTCAGGTCCTGGTGCGCCTCCCTGTCGAAGTTGTAGCGCGCGGCCTCCGGGACGGCGAGGAAGCCCAGCCCGGCGTCCACGGGGTTCGCGCCGTCCGGGTCGAACCGGGGGGCGGCCAGCCCCACCACCAGCGTGCTCGTGGCCACGGCGCCGTCCGGCGCGGGTGCGCCCACGGCCGACACCACCAGCCGGTACGGCTGCCCCTCCAGCCCCTGGTGCGCGGGCGCCATCCGCACGGGCACCTGCCCCGGGCGCCCCAGCCGCGCGTCGGCGTCCGTGTTCGGATCCGCCGGCGCCACGTTGGCCGCGGCGCCCAGGCCCAGGGGCACCATGCCCCGGCCCGGCACCGCCACCGTGGCCAGCACGTAGGCCCGGTCGAGGTACGCGTCCCGGTACTGGGGCAGCGGCGGCACCCGCACCGCGAAGGGGAAGGACAGCCGCACGCCCGGTGCCCGCTGCTCGAAGGGCAGCGGCTGCGCGTACTCCGCCGCGTGCAGGTCCGGCTCCTCCGAGCCGATGCCGGGGGTGGGCGACAGGGTGAAGCGCGCATCGCGCGCCAGCGTGGAGAAGAAGCCCGTCGAACCCGGCAGCAGGCGCCCCAGTTGCAGCAGCGGATCCATCCCCGGCTGGAGCACGTTGAGGGGCAGGTCCTTCAGGGGCAGGGCCCCCGTCAGCGCCCACGCCGTCCGCGTGCCGCAGGCGCCGCTTCGCACCGCCAGCTCGACATCCCCAACGCCCGCGAGCGAGCCGTCACACACGCCCGCCACGCCCGGGGCCGCCACCTCGGGCGCGGCGCTGCCCGACAGCCAGAGCGCGCTGCCGGACGGGAGGGACATGTGCGCCTGCCCCGCCCCCACCAACAGGGACACGTCGCGCTCGGGTCCCAGGAAGGACTCGGAGGCCAGCTCCGAGGGCAGGCCCGGAATGGACAGGCCCGTCAGCCCCACCCGGAGCGAGGTCGCCGCCAGGAAGGTCTCGTCCATGGCCGGGAAGAGACCTCGCACGCCACCGAAGCGGTCCAGGGGGTTGCGCCGGAGCGCCAGCCGAACGTCGCGGAAGCGGCTCGCGTCGTGGCGCGCCAGCGTCAGGTAGCCGTAGTCCGGGTGGTACGCCGTCAACCCCACCTCGCCGGACGCGGACACCCACGCGGCGCCCTCCGCGTTCGTCACCATGCCGCCCACCGGCTCACCGTCATCGTCCGACGCCACCACCAGCGCCAGGGGCACCGGGCGGCCCGTGAGGGCGTCCACCACCAGCACTCGCACCCCGCCCCGGGGCACCTCCGGCGTCAGGACCGTGACGCGCGCCTGACAGGTGGCCTTGCCCACCCGGACCGCCACGGCGGCGTGCTCGGCCGCGGGCTCGGAGAGGACGAACGTGCCCACCGCGCCAGCGCCGCTCCCCACCACCGACGGCGAGAGCGCCTCCCACGCGATGCCATCGCGCAGCACCAGGGGACTGCCGCTCGCGTCACGCACCCACACGCGGAAATCCACGGACAACCCCGGGCTTCCGACGACGACCTCCGGTGTCACCTCGCAGGCCCCTGCGAGCGACGCCGAGGGCGGCGGCACACAGGCGCCATTCCGGCACACCGCGTCCGCGTCGCAGTCCGCGTCGGTGGCGCACACCGCGGGCACGCATCGGTTCATGTCGCACTGGCATCCCAGGCCCCCCGACTCGTCACACGCGGCCAGGGCGTAGGTGCCCCGCCGGTCCGCCCGGCAGTCCTCGCGCGTGCGGCAGGCGGCCTCGCAGCGAGACGTCGCCGTGTCGCAGATGAACAGGCCGGGGTCCGGGCAGTCCTGGTCGACGGCGCAGAACGTCCCTTGGGGATAGGGCCCGACGGGACGGGTGTAGCCGTCATCCAGCGCGCCGCAGCCGCTCAGACACAGCAGGACGCAGGCCAGGCGGGCCAGCAGGGAAAGGCAGGGGGGGTGATTCATACGGATACGGCTCCGGGGGGACCGTCCGCGACCTTACAGGCAGGCCGCGCGCTTCGCGACGGTACGCGGCGCCGGCCGCCGCACTTCGTGCCCCAATATAGCCGGTCCACCCGCCGGGCGCTCCTCCCGCGCAAGGGATGGTTGGCTTTCGGATTCCCTGGACCGATGATCGGCCACCATGGCCCGCGGCGAGCCCAAGTCCCTGGAAAGTCTCCTCCCTCGCGTCCTGGCGCGCCTTGCGGGCGAGTCCGGCAAGGCACGTGCCCTGGCGCCGGTGTGGGCTGCGGTGGTTGGACCACACCTGTCCCGCAACACCCACCCGGAGGCTCTCCGCGGCACCACCCTGGTGGTGGCGGTGGCAGGCGCGGAATGGGCCCGCTCGCTGGAGGCCGAGTCCGCCTCGCTGTGCGAGCAGCTCAACGCGCGGCTCGGCCCCGGCACCGTGACGGAGCTCGCCTTCACGTTCGGAGTGGACCGCCGATGATGGCCCTGCTCGCGCTGGGCGTCCTCCTGACCGCGGCGCCTCCAACGGCGGACGGTATGGAGCGCAGCGCCGCCCGGCACGTCAGCCGCGAGTTCGAGCGCGTGGGCCGGCGCGTCCCCGAGGAGGACCCGAAGCTTTCCACCGCGGCCCGGCGGCTGGCCCGAGAGGCCCTCACCGAATACACCACGGGCGCCCCAGGCCTCCTCGCCCTCACCCGGGCCGTCAGCGACGCGGGGGCGGCGGACCCGTCGCCGCGCACGCTCGTCATCCGGGCCTGGGTGCCACGGCACGTCATCGAGACCTTCCTCAACCGCGACGACTTCAACGGGGAGCGCGCCTCGCACTTCGGCGTCGGCATGGCGGTGAGAGGCGAGCGCGCGGCGCTGGTGCTGTTGCTGGTGGACCGCAAGGCGGAGCTCCAGCCCTTCCCCCGGAGGCTCGCGGACGACGGGCCCCCGGCGACGACGCTCTGTGGCGCCCTCACCCCTCCCTTGCGTCAGGCGGAGGTCTACGCCACGCATCCGGACGGCACCGTGCACCTGGTCCCCGTGCAGCGGCACGGCGCGCCGGGCGGCTTCTGCAGCCGGCTGGCCTTCGCCTCCCCCGGCACCTACACCCTGGAGGTGGTGGGCCGCGCGGACGGCGGGCCGGAGGTGGCGGCCCTCTTCCTGGTGGACCATGGCGCCCCCGGCACGCAGAGCACCGTTACCGACGACGCCGAGCCGACCACGCTGGAGGACGCCCGCGGGGCGGTGTACGAGCGCATCAACGCCCTGCGCCGGGCCCACAAGGTGCCCGAGCTGACCCCCGACGCCCTGCTGGAGGGCGTGGCCCAGGGCTACAGCGACCGCATGGCCAAGGAAGGCTTCTTCGCCCACGTCGCCCCGGACGGCTCCACGCTGAAGAAGCGGCTGCCGGCGACGGCGCGCTACGTGCGCGCGGGGGAGAACCTGGGCATGGCGGCGGGCCCGCTGGCGGCCCACTTCGGCATCGAGCACAGCCCCGGCCACCGCCGCAACATCCTGGACCCGGGCTTCCGCTTCATGGGCGTGGGCGTGACCTTCCACACCGTCAACGGGCGCCCGGAGGCCATCCTCACCGAGGTCTTCACCGTCGCCCCGCCGGCCTCGCCGGAGCTGGCGGACCCGCAGCAGGAGGCCTACGACAAGCTCAGCCGCCTGCGCGCTACGCGGAAGCTGCCGCCGCTGACGCGCAGCGCGCCCCTGGAAGCCCTGGCGCGCGCACACGCCCAGCGCGCGCTGGAGCTGGACCAGCCCTCCGCCCAGCCCGGTGAGAGCCCGGTGCACGACCGCGTCTTCGAAGCGCTCCCCGACGCGGGCACGGCCTCCGTGGACTTCTTCGTGGTGTCGGACCCCACGGCGATTCCGGAGTCCCGCAGCCTGTCCGACGCGACCAACAACCGCGTGGGCATCGGCGTCGTGCGGGGGGACTCCCGCCGCTTCGGGACGAATCAATACTGGGTGGCCGTCATCTACGCGGCCGTCCCTTGAGGCCCCCCGCACGGCACGGCCCGTGCGGGCAGGTTCCTCACCATCCCCGCGCGAACAGCGGCCCCGCTCAGACGGGCCGGCGCTGCGTGGCGTAGGCTTCGAGCCCCATCTGCGGCGGCGCCACCTGCTGATACATGGGACACTTCATGCAGGTGAACGACTGCCAACCCCGCCGGACGGCTTCATCCAGGCAGTTGTCATACTGATGACAGTTGAGGTTGCGGTGGGTCTCGACGCCGGCCCGCTTCGGTCCGGCTTCGGGGTTGATGGTTTGTGGCAGATCGGCTGGACACGGCTTCATGAAGCCCTCCCTCTGAACTGTTTCCCCCCCGAGCGCAGTGAACGAGCAGTGCTACCTGACGACAACGACTGGATCCGCCATGTGACGGCGGACCGGAGTGGCGCTGAGCGGCGGCGCAAGGTAGTGATTCACTCCGGGTGACGCAATGGGTCGGCAGTTCCTTCCCAAATGCACGTAATCGCCTGGACGCTTTCAGCGAATGACATCGGGTGCTGAACAGTCAGGACTGGCCCGACGCCGCGCGGATCTAGGACTTGTCGCGCCCGCTGTCAAACCACCCTCCCCAAAGGGCAAGGGGAATGATCGGCGGCCGCGTCCCGTTGGCAGGCCGCAAAGCCGCGTCGTGAAAGGAAGACCACATGAGTTGGAGCGGGTGGGTTGCGGGGGCGGTTGCCGGGATGTCCCTGGGACAATCCCCCGCGACGCTGGAGGCCGTGCGCCTCCACAAGCCTGACGCGGCGGCCCTGGCGCGTGCCGAGCTGACGGCCTGCGTCGCGAAGAAGTGCGAGGACGCGGGCCGGCTGGCGCTGCTCGCGGGGACGCTCGCCCTCTCCGACGGACAGGCCGCGGAGGCCCGGGAGCTGCTGGGCGCCTGGCCCGCCCCTCCGCTGCTGGCGCCCTACCACGCCTTCTACCTGGGCCAGGCCCGCTTCTATGCCGGAGACGCGGCGGGCGCCGCGAAGGACTTCGAGCGCGTGCTGGCGTCAAAGCCGCCCGCGGCGCTCGCGACCCGGGCCCGTGAGCGCCTGGGTGAGTCGCTGCTGAAAGCCGGCGACGCCAAGGCCGCGGCCCGCGTCCTCGAGGCCGCCGCGAAGGCGTCTCCCACGGTGGAGCTGCTCTACCAGCGCGCACAGGCCCGAGGGGCCTCGGGCGACAGCGAGGGCCAGCGCGCGGACCTGCTGGCGGTGGCGCTGCGCTTCCCCGCCCACCCCTACGGCGACGAGGCGATGGCCCGGCTGATGGAAGCCGGCACGCCGCCCGTGAAGCTGGGCTTCACCGAGCGCACCACGCGGGCCGAGCGCCTCGTGGATGCCGGCGCCGCCAGGCGCGCGCTCGACGAGCTCGCGACGCTGGACGGCGTGAAGCTCGACAAGGCCCAGGCGGCGAAGGTGGCGTTGCTGCGCGCGAGGGCCTACCACGCGCAGGGACGGACGGCGGACGCGGACAAGGCGCTCGCCCTGGCCCGGAAGGGGCCCGCCGCGGTGGCCGCGCAGGCGGACCTGCTGGTGGCGCGGCGCACCCTCCGTGCAGACGACAACGACAAGGCCCGGACGCTGATGGCGGCGCTGGACCGGAAGTACCCGTCGCAGCCCGCGGGTGACGAAGGGGCCTTCTTCGCGGGCTGGCTCGACCTCCAGGCGGGCCGCTACGCGAACGCGGTGGAGGCGTTCAGCGCCTTCGAGACGCGGTACCCCCGCTCGCGGCGCCGCGACGAGGGCATGTGGTTCCGCGCGCTGGCCCACCTTCGCCTGGAGGAGTACGCGAAGGCGCGCGGCGCGCTGGAGTCCTTCCTGGCCGCCTACCCCAAGAGCAACATGGGGCCGCAGGCGCGATACTGGATGGCGCGCAGCCGCGAGCTGGAGGGCGCGAAGGCGGAGTCGCTGGGGCCCGCGTACACGGCCGTCATCTCCTCCGCGCCCGCGTCCTTCTACGCGCTGATGGCCAGCGAGCGGCTCAGGGCCCTGGGCCTGAAGGCCCCCGTCCACTTCCCGGCGCCGCCGAAGCAGCTGGAGCTGCCGCGTCCGCCCGAGCTGGCGCTCGCCGTGGAGCTGACGCGCGCGGGGCTGTTCCGCGACGCGGCGGACGAGGTGGAGGCGCACGCGGGCCGGCTGCGCTCGGCCGACCAGGCCCTGCCCTTCACCCACGCCCTGCTGGCCCTGGGCGAGTACGGCCACGCCCACGCGGTGGCCGCGCGGCACCTGTGGGGGCGGGCCTTCGGCGCGCGAGAGCCGGACGCCCTGGCCGCCTTCTATCCCCGCGCCTTCGCCACCGCCGTCGAGGCCGCGGCGGCGGCGCACAAGGTGGACCCCTATCTGGTGTGGGCCATCATGCGGCGGGAGAGCGCCTTCCGGCCGGAGGTGATGAGCGTGGCCGACGCGCGCGGGCTGATGCAGATCATCCCCAAGACGGCGAACGCCATCGCGGAGAAGCTGGCCGAGCCGGTGCCCGCGCCCGCGGACCTCTTCTCGCCCGAGCGGAACATCCGCTACGGCGCCTGGTACCTGTCACGGCTGATGGAGCGCTTCGCCCACCCGGTGCTCGCGGCGGCCGCGTACAACGCGGGCCCCGGCTCGGCGGCGAAGTGGGCCCAGGAGCGCGGAACGCTGCCCCTGGACCTCTTCGTGGAGACCATCCCCTTCCGGGAGACGCGCGCCTACGTGAAGCAGGTGGTGGCGGACCTCTTCCTCTACCACGCGTTCTACGGCGACGGCGCGAGCCCGCTCCAGCTCCCGCTGGTGGTCCCCGCGCCCACGAAGGAAGGCGTCGCCTTCTAGGCGCGGCCCGCCTGGCGGCGCAGGATTTCGGACTCCAGCCCGTGCACCACCTCGGACAGGGGGAGGCTGCTGGAGTCCACGTGGATGGCGTCCTCGGCGGCCTTCAGGGGCGCCACGGCGCGCGCGGAGTCGTCGCGGTCCCGCTTCAGCTGGTCCGCGAGCACCTCCTCCAGCGAGCTCTCCACGCCCTTCTGGAACAGCTCCTCGTAGCGGCGCCGGGCTCGCACCTCGGGGCTCGCGGCCAGGAAGAACTTGGCGTCCGCGTCCGGGAACACCACGGTGCCGATGTCCCGGCCCTCCAGGATGGCGCCCTTCTCCGCCTCCAGCGCCAGCCGCCGCTGGAGCTGCAGGAGGCCCGCGCGCACCACCGGGCGGCTGGACACCTGGGACGCCGCCATGGAGATGTCCGGCGTGCGAATCTCGCCGGACACGTCCTGACCGCCCAGGAAGACGTGGTTCTCCTCGCCCACCACCTGGAAGTGGATGTTCACGCGGCCCAGCAGCTCGCCCAGGCGCGCGTCGTCATCGAAGGCGACGCCCTCTCGCTTCGCCATCAGCGCCACGCACCGGTAGATGGCGCCGGTGTCCACCAGCGAGAAGCCGAGCCGGCGCGCCAGCAGCTTGGACACCGAGGACTTGCCCGCGCCCGCGGGGCCGTCGATGGCGACGATGAAGGGCCGGACGCTCACGCCAGGAGCTCCTTCAGCGCCTGCACGCAGCGCGCGTTCTCCGCGGGCGTGCCCACGGAGATGCGCACGTGGTTCGGGAAGCCCTGCCCCGCGAAGGGCCGGACGATGACCCCCTTGCGCAGCAGCTGCTCGTACAGCGCCACCCAGGGGCGGCCGAAGTCCACGAACACGAAGTTGGCGTGGCTGTGCGTGAGCGTGCCGCCCAGCGCGGTCAGTGCCTCGGCGAAGTAGCGCAGCCCCTCGCGGTTGACCTCGCGCGTGCGGCGCACGTGCTCGGTGTCCTCCAGGGCCGCCATGCCGGCCGCCTGCGCCAGCACCGTCAGGTTGAAGGGCATGCGCGTGCGGTGCAGGTACGCCGCCAGCCGCGAATCCATGATGCCGTAGCCCAGGCGCACGCCCGCCAGGCCGTGAATCTTGCTGAAGGTGCGCAGCGCCACCAGGTTCGGGTGCTGCCCGAGCAGCTCCACCGCGCTGGCGTACTCCGGCCACTCGACGAACTCGAAGTAGGCCTCGTCGTGGACCACCAGCACCTCCGCCGGGACCGCGGCGAGGAAGGCCTTCAGCGCCTCGCGGCTGAACGCGGTGCCCGTGGGGTTGTCCGGGTTGGCCAGGAACACCATCCGCGTGCGCGGGGTGATGGCCTTCGCCATGGCGTCCAGGTCGTACTGGAAGCCCTCGCGCATCGGCACCTCCACGAAGGGCCGCCCGTGGGCCTGCGCGGAGATGCGGTACGCGGAGAAGGAGCCCTGGCACAGGAGGATCTCCTCCTCCGGCGTGGTGAAGGTGCGGATGAGCAGCTCGATGAGCTCGTTGGAGCCGCTGCCGAGCACCACCTGCTCCGGCGCGGCGCCCACGTGCTCGGCCACCTTGCGCACCAGGTGGAAGGACGCCGCGTCCGGGTACAGGTGGGTCGCCGCCGCCGACGCTCGCATGGCCTCCACGGCGCGCGGCGAGGGCCCCAGCGGATTCTCATTCGAGGCCAGCTTGATGACGCCCTTCAGGCCGAACTCGCGCTCGGTCTCTTCGATGGGCTTGCCGGGCACGTACGGCTTGAGGGTCTCGACATGGGAGGGAACGAGCGTTCGCATGATGAGGTCCTGATACGTGAATTCAGCGGCCGGAGAAGACACCAAGAGCGCGGAACTTCGCGTACCGGTCCTGCACCAGTTCATCGGGCGACAGCTCGGCGAGCTGCCCCAGGTGCTTGCGCAGCGTCTTGCCCAGCGACTCCGCCATCTTCGCCGGGTCGCGGTGGGCGCCGCCGGCCGGCTCGGGAATGGCCTCGTCGATGATCTTCATCTCCAGCAGGTCCTTGGCCGTGAGCCGCATCGCGTCCGCGGCCTTGTCCGCCTTGGCGGCGTCGCGGAAGAGGATGGAGGCACAGCCCTCCGGGGAGATGACGGAGTAGACGCTGTTCTGGAGCATCAGCACCCGGTTGCCCACGCCAATGGCCAGCGCGCCACCAGAGCCGCCCTCGCCCACCACCGTGGAGATGATGGGCACGCGCAGCCGGCTCATGACCTCCAGGTTGACGGCGATGGCCTCCGCCTGGCCGCGCTCCTCGGCGCCGATGCCCGGGTACGCGCCCGGCGTGTCGACGAAGGTGAGGATGGGCTTCTCGAAGCGCTCGGCCAGCTCCATGAGGCGGCGGGCCTTGCGGTAGCCCTCCGGGCGCGGCATGCCGAAGTTGCGCGCCATGTTCTCCTTGGTGTTGCGGCCCTTCTGGTGGCCCATCACCATCACCGGCTTGCCGTCGAAGCGCGCGAAGCCGCCGACGATGGACGGGTCCTCGCCGAAGTGCCGGTCGCCGCACAGCTCGACGAAGTCGGTGAAGAGGTAATGGACGTAGTCCAGGAAGTAGGGGCGGTTCGGATGCCGGGACATCTGCACCACCTGCCACCGCGACAAGTCGCTGAAGATCTCCGTCTGGAGCTTCTTCGCCTTCTTCTCGAGCTTGGAGATCTCAGAGGAGAAGTCCACCGTGCCGCTGGTGGAGAGGACCTTGAGCTCGTCGATCTTCTTTTCCAGCTCGATGAGGGGGCGCTCGAACTCGAGCACATAGCTGGTACCGGTTGCCATGGCGCGGAACTAGCACCAGGGTATGGCGCCTTTCAACGCGCAAGCGGTTACGCACCCCTCCCTGGAGGCCCATGCACCTGGCCCTGCCCCTCCTCCTCCTGGCCCTCACCGGCGCCGCGACCACCCCCGCCGCCCGGGCGCTGAACACCCAGGGCTTCCGCCTGTACCAGGCGGGCCGCTACCCCGAGGCCCTGGAGCGCTTCCAGGCGTCCGCCCGGGACTCCCCCGACTACGCGCTGGCCCACTACAACCTGGCGGCCACCCTGGGGGTGCTCCGCCAGCAGGGCAAGGTCTGCGAGTACAGCGCCCACCGGGACGTCATCGTCGAGCACCTCAGCCGGGCCGTGGCGCTGGACGCCCGGCGGCTGGCCCGGGCCCGGGAGGACGCCGACTTCGCCCCCGTCCGGGACACCCTGGGCTGGCAGAAGCTCCAGGGCCGGAGCCCGGACCGGGAGACGGACGTCCCCAGGCTGCTGCGCGAGGTGTCCTGGTTCGGCCCCGGCGTGGGTGTCTACGGCACCACCCAGGGCCTTCGCTTCCAGCCAGGCGGCCGGGTCACGCTGTGGCTGAAAGAGGTGGACGCGAACGGCACGCCCCGGCGGAAGGAGGTGCGCGGACGCTACGCGGTGCGAGGCCGTCAGGTGTCGATGCGGCTCGACGGCCGCGCCCCTGTGGAGGGCACCCTCACGGAGACCGGCGCGCTCACCTTCCCCGGCTGGGAGACGTTCACCGACGCACCTTCGGAATGCGAGGCCTGAGCCCACCCGCACCACCGTGACTTCCAGCCATCACTCACAGTCCGCCCCCACGCCCGCTTTCAGATACGGCCCTCACGGGCCCTTGGCACCCAGCATGCGCGTCGCCATGGTTGCGCGCGGGGGGCAGGCGGGACGGGACGATTCTCAGGTGTGGAAGCTGGGCGGGAGGCGGATGTGGCGGCGGCCCCCTCTACATTCGACCCGCCGGGCAACGCACGCCCGGCGGCTCCTCACTCCAAGTCTGGCCCTGAATCTCAGGCAGCCTTGACTTTCGTGGCAGGCGGGGAAAGCGCGTACCACGCGGTGCGGAAGGCCTTCAGCTCGCGCAGGCCCGCGGGGTGACGGCCCAGCGCCGGCGCCATGGTGACGGGCAGGCCCAGCTTCTTCTCGATGAGCTTCGCCGCGTTGATCTCCAGCTTGCGCCGGTTCTCGCACTTCTCACAGGTGGACTTGGGGCCCACGCGGTTGACGAGCACCCGCTCCACCGGGAGCTTCTTCTCCTTGAGGTACTCCACCAGCCGCTCGGTGCGGGCCGTCGCCAGCTCCTCGCCGCGCGTGACGACGACGAAGCGCGCCTCGCTCGGGGTGCCCAGCGCGTCCTCGAAGCGCTTCACGTGCTTGATCATCGCCGCGAGGTCATCCGCCAGCTCGCCCAGGCCCTTGGCGCGGTGCTTGTTCATCACCGCGTGCAGCGCGCCCAGCCACGTCTTGGCCGTCTCCGCCAGCTCCACCACGCGCACGGACATCACCACCGGCGACGAGTCCACCACGATGCGCTTGAAGCGCTCCTGCACCAGCGCGTCCGTGAGGCACGACAGCGCGGCCAGCTCGTCGATGCCCGGCGGCGCGCATTCCAGCAGGTTGCGCAGGTAGAGCAGATCCGCCGGCACGTCGCTGCCCGAGCGCGGCGCGCCCTCGAAGGCCTTCTCCGCCTTCTCCTTCAGCCGCTTGCGCAGGCCGTTGAACCAGCCGGCGATGTCCAGCTCGCGCGCGTAGAGGCCCTTGGTGCCCTTCACCTGCGTCTCCGTGTCCGTCAGGCGGCTCTGGAGCACGTCCGACAGCGAGTGCGACGGATCCGTGGAGATGAGGAGCACCGGCCCCTCCTTCTCCGTCAGGGTCACCGCGGCGGCGGCGGCGCACGAGCTCTTGCCCACGCCGCCCTGCCCCACGAAGAAGATGAGCCGCGTCGGCGGCAGCGGCGGCGCGGCGATGGGCGGCATGGACGGCGCGCGCACCAGCGCCGGGGGCCCTTCGGCCGCGGCGAACTCCAGCGCCTTCGTCTCCTTGCCGCCGGCCCACGCCTTCGCGAACAGCGCCAGGCCCTCCAGCCCGCGCGGCGCCACCTCGCGCCGCCCCAGCAGGTGCACCGGCACCGTCTTGTCCAGCGCCTGGAACTTTCGGACGTGGGGGGCTTGTAGGCCGCGGCGCCCCTGGCACGCGGGACAGCCGCCCTTGTCCTCGATCTGGTTGACGACGATCTCCGTCACCGGCAGCCCGCGCTCGCGAAGCTGGGTGAAGAGCATGCGCGTCTGCGCCTCCGGCACCGGCTCCGCCAGCGCCACCATGTGGAAGGCGGTGCGCGAGGCGTCCTTCAGCAGCGCCAGCAGCTTCTCCGCCCGCTGTCCCACCTGCTCCAGGAAGCCGGGCGCCTCGGCCGCGGCGGCCGCCTTCTTGCCCTTCTTCACCGGCGCCTCGACCTTGTCCCCGCCGGCCTTCACCAGCCCCAGGAACTTGCGCAGGCCCACCGGCAGGTCGAACAGCCGCAGCGTGTGGCTGGTGGGCGCGGCGTCGACGACGATGCGGTCGAACGACTCCGCCTCCAGCAGGTCCACCACGTGGAAGAGCGCCACCAGCTCCTCCAGGCCCGGCACGGCCTGCTGGTAGAGCTTGCCCATGTCGTCCTCCGACACGTGCGCGCCCTTCGACGCCGCCTTCGCCAGCGCCGGCAGGTAGGACGCCAGGAAGGGCTTCATCAGCGCCGCCGGCTCCACCTCCAGCCCGTACACGCCGCCGTCCCCCTTGCCGGGGACCAGCCGGGTGGGCTTGGCCGCGAGCTTCTTCTTCACCAGGTCCGACAGCGAGTGGACCGGATCCAGCGACACGAGCAGCACCCGCTCCTTGGGCGCTTCCTCCGACAGCCTCAACGCATACGCTGCCGCGAGCGTCGTCTTACCTACCCCGCCCTTGCCGCCGAAGAAGTGAAGTACTCGCGCGTCGCTCATTGCGTTGTGGCCTTCCTTGTGCCCCCCCAGCGGCACCCGATGCATACTCCTGGACGGCCGATGAAATGGCGCCGGAGCTGCCCGAGGCGTGGACATGTACGGCCGGGCACTCCCTGTGGGTGGGAGACCCCCCGAGAATCCCCCGTCCGGAGGTCAAAAGTCAAGAATTGACGGGGGTTTCGCGGCGGGGTTGCCGCCCGGGCGGCCATCCCGCCCGAGCCTGGCCAAGCGCCCGGAATCCAGAGGGCATTCCTACCCGTCAGGTCAGCGGATGACGAACGAGCTGGCGCCCATGGCCCCCATCGCGCCGTCGCCCCCCTGGCTCCCCAGGGGCCCCCCGCCACCGCCGCCGCCGGGGCCCTGCTGCTGGGCGCGCGCCTCGGCGGCGTAGCGGTTGAGCTTGTTGTAGAGCGTCTTCTCGCTCACCCCCAGGACCTCGGCGGTGCGGGCCTTGTTGTTCCCGTTCCGCTGGAGGCTGCCCAGGATGTACTCCCGCTCCACCGCGTCCAGGCTCAGGCCGAAGGGCAGCCGGAAGGTGTGCCGCTCCGGGCTCTTGCCCGCCATGTCGGGGGGCAGGTGCTCCCGGGTGATCAGCTCGCCGTCGCACAGGATGACGGCGCGCTCCACGGCGTTGCGCAGCTCGCGGATGTTGCCCGGCCAGTCATAGTTCTTCAGGACCTCCATGGCCTCCGGGTGTACGCCGCTCACGCGCTTGCCGGAGTCCCCGCGGAACTTGTCCACGAAGTGCTGCACCAGGATGGGCACGTCGTCGCGGCGCTCGCGCAGCGGCGGCAGGTGGATCTGGAACACGTTGAGGCGGAAATAGAGGTCCTCGCGGAAGCGGCCGTTCTTGATCTCCTGCTTGAGGTCGCGGTTGGTGGCGCACAGCACGCGCACGTCCACCTCGATCTCCACCTTGCCCCCCAGCCGGCGCAGCTTCCCCTCCTCCAGCACGCGCAGGAGCTTGGCCTGCAGCTCGATGGGAATCTCACCCAGCTCGTCCAGGAAGAGCGTGCCGCCGTGGGCCATCTCGAACACGCCGGGCCGCCGCTGATCCGCGCCCGTGAAGGCGCCGCGCTCGTGGCCGAACAGCTCGGACTCGATGAGCGTGGCGGGGATGGACGCGCAGTTGATGGCGATGAAGGGCTTGTCCCGGCGCAGCGACAGGTTGTGCACCGCGCGGGACACCACCTCCTTGCCCGTGCCGGACTCGCCGCTGATGGACACGCTGGCCTTGGAGGGAGCCACCTTCTCCACCAGCTCGATGACCTTGCGCATGCTGGCGGACTGGGCGATCAGGTCCGACGAGCCGAGCTGCTTCAGCCGCCGCCGCAGCGTCTGCACCTCGCGCAGGGTCTCCTTCTTCTCCAGCGCCCGGTCGATGCAGACCTTCAGCCGCGCGGTGTCCAGCGGCTTGACGATGAAGTCATAGGCGCCCTCGCGGATGGACTCCACCGCGGCGTCGATGGTGCCCCGCCCCGTCAGGAAGACCACCGGGCAGTCCGGCAGCTCCTCCTTCAGGTTGCGCAGCAGCCAGAGGCCATCCGTCTCCGGCATGGCCAGGTCGGACAGGACCACGTCCGGCCGGAACTCGTTCGCCTTCCGGAGGGCGTCATGCCCATCGAATGCGATCTCGACCTTGTGTCCCCAGGCGCTGAGCATCTCCGCCAGCGCCTCACACGTGTCGCGTTCGTCATCCACGGCCAGGATTCGTGCGCTGCCCAAGTGAAGACCTCCCGTACTGCGTCGTGACGCGAAGTTGTCGTGACCCGAATTCAGAAGCCGGCCCGGCGGGATGCGGCGCTCAGGCGCGGGAGAACCCCAGGCGGCACACGCCCGCCCGGATGAACAGCTCGACGCCGAGCTGGGCGCAGCGCACCCGGAGGGCCTCCACGGCCTCCGGGAGGGGCTCCGCGCCGCCGCCGGAGTCCTCGACCTCCAGCACGGCGCCCTCCCCCTCCCCGCGCACCACGACGCGAACGGAGCCGCCGTTCTCCGCGCGGCGGAAGGCGCGCAGCAGCGCCTGGATGAGGAAGAAGCCCAGCTCCGACGTGTCCCGCAGGCGCACCTGCACGCCCGCCTCCACCGCCGACTGCACCTGCACGCGGCGCTTGCGCCCCTCGTGCGCCAGCACGCCCAGCGCCCGCGTGGTGGCGTCCGACAGGTCCACCGCGCCCTCCGTGCCGCCGCGGAAGACGACGAAGTCGCTGAACAGCTTCAGGATGCCGTCCACGCGCTGGATCTGATCGCGCATGGCCTTGAGGTTCTTCTCCTGGGACGCGGGCACCTGCCCCGTCTCCGCCTTCAGCTTCTCCGACAGGACCTCCAGGTGGATGGCCAGCGCGTTCAGCGGATTGCGGACGTCGTGCAGCAGGCTGTCCATCAACGTGGGGACGGCCAGGTACCGCGCCGCGCCCACCACGCGCTGCGGCGCGTCCTCAACAGAGGATGCACTATTTGACACTGCTGTCGAGGTAACCAACGGGAACTCCTCGGTTTTTTCCTGATCCACCCCCGCCGCCGCCCTACCGGAGCCAAGAGTTAGGGAGCGGTTCCGACATCGTCAACCCTGGGTCGGTAATTCTTGCCGGAAGAGGCAAATTCCCCAGTCACGGCGCGGGTTTGGCGCCGGTCGCGACTGTCCTTCAGGTGACGAATGGGGCGCGGGCGGGGCGCGCGTGGAAGTGCGCGCTCCCTCCCCGCAGGGCGGGGTGATCAGGTACCCGTGCTGGGGGGGCGGGCGGCCTCTCCCAGCCCCAGCAGGTCCAGCTTGAGCCGGGCCGCGTACTCGAAGATGCGCGGGTCCCGGTAGAACTCGCCGAACACGATGCGGACGAGGCCCGCGTTGGCGATCAGCTTGAAGCACGGCCAGCAGGGACTGGCCGTGGTGTAGATGGTGGCCCCGTCGATGCCGACGCCGTTGGTGGCCGCCTGGATGATGGCGTTGGCCTCCGCGTGGACCGTCGCCACGCAGTGGCCGTTCTCCATCATGTGCCCCACGTCATCGCAGTGCGGCAGGCCCCGGATGGCGCCGTTGTAGCCGGTGGACAGGATGGTCCGCCCACGGACGATGACGGCGCCCACGTGCTTGCGATCACAGGTGGCGCGCGTGGCCACCTGCTTCGCGATGTCCATGAAGTACTGATCCCACGATACACGTCCGGACATCCCACGCCTCCTTCCGGCCGGATGTACTCCGCTCCCGCGCGCTGTCGAGAAACCCGCCGGGCCCGGGAGCCTAGCGCCCCGCCGCCTGCGCGACACCGCCCTCGGTCGCGGGCTTGCGGGCGAGCAGCCGGTCGAAGCCCTTGGCCTGGAGGAACTGGCGCACCTTCGCGCTGGGTGCGGCGAACGTCTCTCCCGGCATGGGCACGTCGAAGCTGTAGCTCTCCTGCTGCACCTCGAAGTCCACCTTGGCGGTGCGGTAGCCCTCGACGATGGCCAGCAGCCGGCCCGTCGCCAGGCTGAAGATGCCGCCCCCGGAGGCGCCGTAGCCGATGGGCGCGTCCGTCTTCACCATCTTCGGCTGCCGGGACGCCTTGTCCCACTCCACCTGCGACAGCATCCCACCCGACAGCGACAGCGCGCGGCCGAAGGGCGAGGCGGCCACCACCACGTCCTCGCCCAGCTCCAGCTCCGCGTCGTCCGCCAGCTCCACCGCCGGCAGGTCCAGGCCCGGCACGCGCACCAGCGCGAGGTCCAGCTCGGGCACCTGGCCGGTGGCCACCACCTCGCCTACGTGCTCCAGCGACTCCGCCCGCCGGTCCACCAGCACGCGCAGCTCCGGCGACTCCAGGTCGTCCATCGCCACCGCGTGCGCGTTGGTGACCACCCAGGCCACCGCCGCCCCGTCCGCGTCCCGCTCGGCACCCACCACCACGCCGGAGGCCGTGCTGCGCACCTTGCCCCCCGAGGCGATCTGCAGCCGCACGTTGTGGGGGAGGATGCGCTGCACCTGCTCCCGGCGCGTCATGCGCGGCGCCTCGCGCATCGCGACGACGCGCTCGACGACGGGGGCCGCCTGGGGCGCGGGTGTGGTGGCGGCCGGCGGCGGAGGCGCGCCGGCGCACGACACGAGGGCGAACAGGGCGGGAGTGCCCAGGAGGAAACGGGTCATCGACTCTCCGGTCTGGGGGGAAACGGATGCAGCCAGTACAACGCCCTGGCAGCGGCCATCATCCCGGGCCCTCTCCGGCGATGAAAGCAGGCGTCCGGGCATGCGCCGGACACCTGCCCCGTCACGCGTAGCGCTTCTTCATCAGGAAGAGGATGGCGTCCTTCGCGCACGCCTCGCAGTAGCCGTAGCGCTCCGCCATCGTCCCCAGCGTGGTCTGCACCTGCGCCTGCTCACGGGAGGTGAGCTGGTTGCGGTCCTCGGACAGGTACTTGAGGATGTTCTCCTTGTTCTTGCGCAGCACCCGCTTGCGCTCCTCGAAGTAGTGGTCGCGCAGGCGCTTGAACATGTCCGGGAAGATGCGGCCGTAGTCCATGGCCGCGTCCGGGTGGTCCAGCCGGTGGGCGCCGATGGAGGCGATGAGGCCGCGGCGGAAGTCGGCGGCGTCCTCGCCCCGCGGCATGATGATGGCCTCCACCTCCGCCATCCGCTGCTCGTCCGGCGCCTCCATCACCCCGGTGACGCGGTTGCGCATCTTCTCGCCGCGCACCCAGTGGCTGATGGTCTGGATGTAGCGCTCCACCAGCTCGCGGTACTGCCCCTCGGACACCAGCCCCATGGACTCGCGGACCTCCGAGTCCACGCGGTCCAGGTACTCCGCCTCCGCCAGCCGGACGAAGGCCTCGTGGTCGTGGTAGCCGTCCATCACCTCCTGCAACAGGAACTCGTAGACGCTCTTGTCCTTGCAGATGGCGGACAGCTCCTCCAGCACGGCCAGGCCGTTGAGGCACTTGAAGTCGGGGTTCTGCGCCGCGTTGAAGAGCGCCGTCTTGATCTCCCGCGCGCTGGCGCCCGAGCGCCCCTCGTAGTTGGGGTACGCGTCGGACTCGGTGAACAGGTCCTCGCGCAGCTTTCGCAGCTCCTTGGTGTTGGCCAGGCTCAGCCGGTCCGGGGGCGCGCCCTCCTCGTAGAGGTGCAGCTTCTCCATGGGCGACACCTGGTCGATGAGGTCCTTCACGTCGTTCGGGTAGCGGTCCGGGATGGGCTTCTTCAGGCGCGTGAGCACGGCCCACATCGCCGCCAGCTCCGTGGCGTGCGGGGCCACGTGCTTGCCCACGGTGGTGGAGGTGATCTGCGCGTCGTAGATCTGCTGCTCGGTCCGGTAGCGGCGCAGGTAGGGCACGCGCACCAGCTCGATGCGGCCCTTGAAGGACGCGAAGTCCGGCAGCTCCTTGAAGGCGTTCAGGTGCTTCTCGTTGGTGGAGGCGATGAGCACCTCGTCGAGCTGGAGCACGAAGGGCTCCAGGGGCACCTGCCCCGTCTCGCTGAAGCCCAGCAGGTACTTGAAGGCCTCCAGCGGCCGCTTGAGCAGATCCGAGTACTCGATGAGGCCGCGGTTGGCGTGCACCAGCGGGCCCTGCGGCTCGAAGAGCACCGTGCTGTGCAGCGGCGCGGGCACGTTGAGCTGGGTGCGGTCCGCGGTCAGCTGCTGGACGATGGCGTCCACGCTCATCTGCGGCTCCACCGTCACGGTGCCCACCTGGTAGCGGCGCGACACGTAGAAGCGCTCCACCTGGACGTGGCGCATCACCTTCAGCCAGTCCCCGCCGTAGGCGTTGAGCAGGGCGGTGTAGATGCGGCGGCACTTGGAGCACAGCTCGCCGTCGCGCACGTACCCGGACAGGATGAAGTCGCCCGTCTCGCCATCTCCATTGCCCAGGCCCTTCTTCTTGAGGGCCGCCTCCAGCAGCTTGCGCCGCTCGCCCGGTGGCACGGCGAACAGCGGGTGGTCCCGCAGCTCGCAGGGCATTCGCAGGTCGACGGACTCCGCGTCCAGATGGGCGTAGGTGGCCAGCTCCCCGCCCTGCGTGTCCCGCTCCCCGAAGCCGATGGAGCCCTTGATGAGCTTCTCCGAGGGGAAGATCCAGGCCAGGCGGTAGAGCGCGCCCTGCGGCAGCCGGGAGTACTGCTCCATGCCCTCCTTCAGGGCATTGACGAGGGTGGACTTGGCGCTGCCGTTGGGGCCGTGCAGGAGGATGAGCTTGTTGATGCGGCCGGCCCGCACGAAGTTGCCGAGCAGCCGGTAGATGGCGTTCTGGACCTCCTCCTGGCCCGCCACCCGGTCGTGCCGGTCCCCGCCCGGCGCGTCGAAGACGTTGAAGCGCCGGATGGTGCCCGTGGGGTGCGGCACCTGGGTGGTGCCGTAGTGGTCCATCACGTCGCGCAGGTACTGGGCGGCGTTGCGCGCCTGCCCTCTCGGGTCGTTGAAGAAGAGGGAGAGGTATTCCTCGAAGGAGAGAATCGACCGGTTCTTGATGAAGTCGGCGTTCACCTGCGTGCCCACTTCCTGCAGATAGCCCTTCGCGTCCAAGTTGGCTCTCCTGTGGTCAGTCTTCCATCAGCAAGTTTTCCGTCTGGGCCACCAATGTCCAGCACCCCGGATGCCATTGTCGGCTGGGGCACGTGCCCCCGGCCACCACCCGGGGACGCGAGGCGCCACGCCCCCCTCCTGGGGAGGCAGGGGGCCCGGCCGGCCACCCTGGCGAGCGGCAAACGTCGCGGTGTGTGAACTCGCGCGGGACCCGCGGGTGCGCTACGGTCCTTCCTTCCTCTCCTTCCTCTGCGGCCTACCCACCCGGAGTCCAAGCAAGATGCACAAGGATCCCATCATCGGCATCGACCTCGGCACGACCAACTCGTGCGCGGCGATCGTCGAGGACAGCGGGAACGTCAAGCTCATCCCCTACAAGGGCGGCGAGTACACCATCCCCTCCATCTTCGCGATCGATGACAAGGGGAACGAGCTGATCGGCTACGAGGCCAAGCGCCAGTGGCAGCTCAACCCGCGCAACACGGTCTACGGCTCGAAGCGGCTGGTGGGCCGTGGCTTTGGCAGCGAGGTTGTCGACACGATGAAGAAGGTCGTGGCGTACAACATGCGGCCGGGCAAGCAGAGCGACGTGATGCTGGACGTGGGGAAGAAGGAGTTCGCCCTCCAGGAGATCAGCGCCAAGATTCTCGGGAAGATTCGCGAGGTCGCGTCCAACTACTTGAAGATGCCCATCAAGCGGGCGGTGGTGACGGTGCCGGCCTACTTCAACGACCGGCAGCGCCAGTCGGTGAAGGACGCGGGCAAGCTCATCGACCTGGAGGTGCTGCGCATCATCAACGAGCCCACCGCGGCGTCGCTCGCCTACGGCGTGGGCAAGGGGCTGAAGGAGAAGGTCGTCATCTACGACCTGGGCGGCGGCACCTTCGACGTCTCCATCATCGAGATTCGCGACCGCGTCTTCGAGGTGAAGGCCACCGGCGGTGACGTCTTCCTCGGCGGCATCGACTTCGACAACGCCATCATCCACCACGTCCTCAAGGACTTCGCGTCGAAGACGGGCATCGACCTCGCCACGGACCCGGTGGCCATGCAGCGCATCAAGGACCTGGCCGAGCGCACGAAGATCGACCTGTCCGCGCGCGAGGAAGTCCCCTTCAACATCCCGTTCATCACGATGACCTCCCAGGGCCAGCCCCTGAACATCGAGATGAAGTTCTCCCGGAAGATGCTGGAGCAGCTCACCAACCACCTCGTGGACCGCACGCTGCAGATGGTGGCGCGGGTGCTGGTGGACTCCGGGCTGTCCACCAAGGATGTCGACGAGGTGATGCTGGTGGGCGGCCAGACGCGCATGCCCATCGTCCAGGACCGGCTGACCAAGTTCTTCGGCAAGCCGCCCAGCAAGGGGGTTCACCCCGACGAGGCCGTGGCCATTGGCGCCGCGCTCTACGCGCACTCGCTCCAGGACGACACCAACCTGCGCATCCAGCTGCTGGACGTGATTCCCATGGCCATTGGCCTGGAGAAGGCTGGCGGCGCGTTCCACGTGGTCTTCCCGCGCAACGCGGCCATTCCCAACGCGAAGCAGCTCCTGGCCACCACCAGCATGGACAACCAGACCGAGCTGGCGGTGCGCATCTTCCAGGGCGACCACGACATGGTGGCGCAGAACGACATGCTGGGCGAGTTCACCTTCTCCGGCATCCAGGCCGGCCGCGCCGGCAGCGCGCAGGTGGAGATCACCTTCGACGTGAACGTGGAAGGCATCCTCTCCCTGCGCGCCCGGGACCCGGCCTCGGGGCGCGAGATGAACACCACCGTGCGCGTCAGCCAGGCCTGAGCGGCCGCGCCTCAGCCCCCCGGGGGGCTCCGGCTCACCGCCGGCTCCCCAGGGCCATGAGGCGCGTGGACACCTCCGCCCCCAGCGCCGCCTCGCCGTCGCGGCGCACCAGCTCGAAGAGCCCCTCCTCCACCGCCCGCAGCTCGAAGGGCTCCCGGGCCCGCTCCCGCGCCCGCGGGCTGACCAGCACCTGCCCTCGCCCGGCGCGCGCCGCCAGCCGCGCCGCGGTGTTCACGGCGTCGCCCAGCACGGTGTAGTCCAGGCGGCCGGAGGCCTTGGCCCCCACGCTGCCGGCCACCAGGTCCCCGGAGTCCAGGCCGACGCAGACGCCATGCGCATACGGCGCGCCCTCCCCCCCTCGCGCGGCGAGCGCCTCCAACTGCCGGAGGATGGCGAGGCACGCCTCCAGCGCCAGGTCCACGTGGCCAGGGCCACGGAAGACGGCGAGCACCGCGTCCCCCATGAACTTGTCCACGGTGCCGCCACGCGCGAGCAGCTCCGGGACGATGGCCTCGAAGTTGGCGTTGAGGCGCCGCAGGGACTCCGGAGGCGCCTGCTCGTGCAGCACCGGCGTGAAGGCGTGCACGTCGATGACCACCACCGTGCCATCCACCCGCTCTCCCGCCATGGCGTCCGAGCCCTGGAGCAGCGGCGGCAGACGCTCCAGCACCCCGCCCGGGACGAACATGCGGAGCAGGCCGTTCTCCTCCGTGTAGCGCACGGTGCGGCGCAGCTCGCGAACGTGCTTCAACGTCTTGACGAGCGTGGCCTCCAGGTCCGGGAAGTCGATGGGCTTGGTGAGGAAGTCGAAGGCCCCCCGGTTCATCGCCGTGCGGATGTTGCTCATGTCACCGTACGCGGAGACGATGACCACCCGGGTCAGCGCGCTGATGTCCCCCACGTGGGACAGGAAGGTGAGCCCGTCCATGCGCGGCATGTTGATGTCGCAGAGGACGACCTCCACGTCGGGGTGCTGGCGCAGCTCCTCCAGCGCCTCCTCGCCGTCCGCGGCGAAGAGGAACTGGTAGACGTTGCGGCGGATCTGCTTGCGGAAGCTCTGCTCCATCAGCACCACGACGTCCGGCTCGTCGTCGACGATGAGGATCTTCGCCGGGCGCGAGGGCCGCCCCGCCTCCACGGCCTGCGTGAGCGCGGACGCGAGCTCGTGCGCGGACGGGTAGCGGCGCGCGGGGTCCAGGTCCAGGGCGCGCGCGAAGAAGGCATCCACCTCCGCGCCCAGCTCCGGTGACAGGCTAGACGGGGGCGCGGGCGGAGGCGGCGCGTTGCCCAGGCGCATCTGGCGCAGGGACTCCAGGGGAAAGGGGTGCTGGCCCGTCACGGCGCGGTAGGCCACCACCGCCAGCGCCCACAAGTCACACCGGTGATCCAGCCGCGGCTCCGGGCCGCGGAGCTGCTCGGGGCTCATGTACCGGGGCGTGCCGGCCATCTCCTCCTCCGGGTGCGGCCGGGCCGTGCCGCCGGACATCAGCAGCGCCAGACCGAAGTCGAGCACCTTCACCTGCTCGCCGTGCTCGGTGCGCGCGAGGAAGAGGTTGGCCGGCTTGAGGTCGCGGTGGAGGACACCCGCGGCGTGCGCGGCCGTGAGCGCGCGCGACGCCTGCGTCACCAGCCGCTCCACCATGGCCAGGGACAGCCGGCCCCTTCGGTTGAGCAGCGCCTCCAGGTCCTCGCCCACCAGCCACTCCATGACGATGTAGGGCGTCTCGGTGGCGAGGTCGCAGTCGTGGACCTGGATGACGTGAGGGTTCTGGAGGCGGGCAATGGCCTGGGCCTCCCACTCGAACTGCTGACGCGCGCGGGGCGCGGGCGCGCAATGGGGCGCCATCAGCTTGATGGCCACGCGCCGCTGGAGCTTCGGATCCAGGGCCACCCAGATGGTGCCCATGCCTCCGCCCGCCAGCCGCCGCTCCAGGACGTACCGGTCGCCAACAGTCTGTTGCTCGGAGCGGGTGTCTTCATCCATGGTGACGGCCTCGTGAGCAGGACTCGCGAGAAGCAGTCAGTGTCTCACACCGCTCCCTCGCGGTGTACCGCGGCCTGCTCACTCGCACGGCGCCCGGCCACGCGGAGCGCGGCGGCATGCGTGGTACGGTCCCGCCCCCCACTTCGACACGGCGTGTACTCACACCACCCGTGGAGACGTCATGCCTGACTCCCCCTCCGTGCAGCCCCTTCCCGCTCGCGTCCCCCCTGAAGCGCCCGCCTCCGCCTCGCATGAGCCGGATGGCCGCGCGCTCCCGGGGTTGAGCGTCCCTCCGGGGCTTCGCCCAGGCATGCCGCGCAACGCGATGACCACCAGTCCGGTGGAGTACGTGGGCGAGCCGCTGCAGGTGCTCGCCGGCGTCCTTCCCGCGGACCTGCAAGGCCATGTCTACGTCGCCGGGCCCAGCGTGCACGCGGGCGCCCCGGCCCTGTCGTCGGACGGGCTCGTGCTGCGCCTGGATTTCCGGGCGGGCAGCGCGAGGTTCACCTCCGCCACCATGCGAACGCCGTCCTACTACGCGCGCCAGCGGGTGGACGCGGGGGCGACGTCGCGAGGCCCCGTGACGTGGCTGCTCAACCGCTTCCGCGAGACGACGCTGGCGGACGTGTCACTCACGCTCGGTCCCCAGGAGACGCCGAACACGGCGCCCTTCCTCGTCGAAGGCGAGCGGATGCTCCTGGTGACGACGGATGCGGGGCGGCCCTGGGCCATCCACCCGAAGACACTGCGGGCCTACACGCCGCTGGGCTACCTGCGCGAGTGGAAGCGCGCGCTCCCCACGCCGTGGGCCTTCCCGCTGCTGCAGAGCACCGCGCACCCGGCCTTCGACTCGAAGCGCTCGCAGGGGCTGTCCCCCGAGGATCCCCAGCGGCCGAGCCTCTTCTTCACCAACCACGCGCCGAAGTGGCCGCTGGGCACCGGCTACACGCAGCTGGTGAGCTGGGACACGCGGGAGGACCGGCTGCACCACTGGGCCCTCTTCGACGCGGCCACGGGCAAGCCCGTGCTGACGGCCTCCCTGCACCAGATCGCCGCCACCCGGGACTACGTGGTGCTGCTGGACTCCAACTTCCCCATCAACTTCTGGCAGATCGCCGCCCAGGCCGCGGTGCCCTTCCTGCCGCGCGTGCAGCGGGCGGTGGAGTGGCTGACGGCGGAGCCCTCCGCGCCGCAGGCGGTCTTCTGGATCGTGCGGCGCGCGGACCTCCAGCGCTCGCCCGGGACGCTGGACCCGGAGAGCCCGCCCCGCGTCCCCGCGCACCGCTTCCAGTCCGGCGGAGGCGGGCTGCACTTCGCCGCCGTCTACGAGAACCCGGATGACGTCATCACGCTCGTCGCGGCGCACTCCCCCACCGAGGACCTGTCTCACACGCTCAAGCCGGGCGAGAAGCTCATCAACGGCAACCACGTGCAGGACTGGCAGGTGGGCATGCCCACCGCGGTCCCTGTCACCCGCAGCTCCCTGGGCGTACACCGCATCGACATGAAGCGGCTGCGCATCGAGTCCAGCCTGCACTCGCATGACGACTTCACCTGGGGCCTGACGGTCTTCTCCAACGTGGGCCTGGTGAATGGCGAGCTGGAGACCCACCTGCGGCTGGTCGGCCACGCGGTGAACGCCCCGGTGCCGGCGAAGGAGCTGGCGCTGTACTTCAACTCGGACGGCTTCACCGCGGACATGATTCCGGAGCGGCTCTACGAGCTCTACAAGCCCGTGGTGGGCGACAAGGACGGCCTGCCCATCCGCGATGGCCGCGCGGCGAGCTTCTTCAAGTTCTTCGTCGATTCGGGCCGCTTCGAGGGCTACGTGCTGCCCACCGGCTGGTTCGGCTTCGCGCCGCAGTTCGTCCCCAGCGCGAAGTTCCCCAGCGTGCCGCACTGGAAGGGCTACGTGGTGGCGCTCGTCGTCTCCGACCCGACGCCGGCGCTGCCCGAGGGCTCGACCGGGGACGAGGTGTGGATCTTCGACTCGGAGGACCTGGCGAAGGGCCCCATCTGCCGGCTGGGCAGCCCCCAGTTCGACATCGGGATGACGCTGCACACCACCTTCCTGCCACCCGGACTCCCCGACCTCCTGGAGGGCCGGCCACCGGGCAACGAGGCCCCCTACTGCGTCGACGTGACGAAGGACCTCGACGCGGACGAAATCGAGCGGGCCTACCTGAAGTGGCCCGAGACCCTGCTCCCCCGCGTCCCGCCCATCCTGTTCGCCCCGTGGCGGCTGGGCGTGAAGTGGGTCCTGAACTTCCCCAAGCTGCGCAAGGTGCTCGAAGAGGACGTGTACCCGCACTTCCCGCGCAGGTGAGGCGGGTGTGAGCGCCCCGCCTCACCGCCACGCTCGTCAGAACTGCCACTCCTTCCCCTTCTCGTTCAACGCTGCCCGCGTCGTGGCCACCTCCCGGAGCGCGTTGAACGGAGAGGAGGCGGCGAGCTTCACCACGGAATCGAGCATGCTCCCAGCGAGCTGGACGTTGTTCGCGGCGATGGCGCCGTCGAGCCGCTCGAAGAGCTGTCCGAAGTTCTCCCGCCGCTCATCGAAGGAGCGGTCCAGGTAGTCGAGGAGCACGTCGCGCAGGGCATGGACACGCTCGATGTCGACCCGGGCGCTCATCCGCAGCCGGACCTGCTCCGTCGCCTCCTTCTCGATATCCCTGACGCAGCCCGCGATGACCTTGATGCCCTCGAGCACCTCGGAGATGCCCAGCTGCGTCGCCTTCTGCAAGACCTTCCCACTCATGACGCGGCCTCCTGAAGCAGCCTGCGCTGCTGGGCCAGCAGGGACTCCGCCTGCTCGTTGATGTTGCCTTCGGGGGTGAAGATGGCGACGCGGAGCAGCTCGCTCTCCGCCTTCGCGAGCTGCATCGCCAGCGCGAACCGCTGGATGTGCGCATCGTCGGCGGCGTCGAACGCTCCTTCGAGCGCCCAGAGAGCATCGATGGCGATGTTCGCTCGGAGGTCGAGCGCGGCGGTGACCTCGCACAGCTCGTCGACGCGAGCCTCCGCGCGGGCGAGCAGCGCGATGGCGGCCTCGAGCCGCGCGACCTGCTTGTCCACCTCCGCCTCGAACTCCAGGGCCTTTGTCTTCGCCTTCTCCCCTTCCCTGGCGATGACGAAACCAGCGACCGCCGCCGCGGGGGCGATGGCAATACCGCCCAGGACGACCGTGCCTCCCGCGACGCCGAGCCCTCCGCCCGCGAGCGTTCCGCCACCCAGCCACGCGAGCAGCGCGCTCTTCGCCGCCGCGCCCGTCAGTCCGGTCATCAGGGTACCGGTGCCCGCCGTCGCGAAGGTGGTGACGAGGCTGGTCGTCACGGCGCTCGCGCCAGCGCCCGTGAGTGTCGCGGCGACGGCGCCCGAGAGCGCGCCGCCAGCCTCCATGTACTGCGCGGCGAACC
>Ga0182745_1000790_pt1 | contig 32635 bp, 25 predicted proteins | sample eDN3rd30CKraftBY_FD_128523 | JGI IMG/M metagenome (GOLD analysis project Ga0182745, IMG submission 128523) | Enriched backyard soil microbial communities from Emeryville, California, USA - eDNA 3rd pass 30_C Kraft BY (version 2) (version 2) | ecosystem: Environmental > Terrestrial > Soil >...
CACCAGCTCCTGGCTGGCGATGATCGCGCCGCCCATGACGTCGCCATGTCCCGAGGCGTACTTGGTCAGACTATGAGCGAAGAGATCGATGTCGAACTGACCGTGGTTGTGGAAACCGGCGAACGTGTTGTCCAGCAGGGTCAAGGCGCCATGAGCGCGCGCCGCCTTGGTAATCCGCGTGATGTCGGCGACCTTCAGCACCGGGTTGGTCGGCGTCTCGAAGACCACCAGCCGCGTCGGTGTGGCCGCCAGGGTCTTCTCTATACTTTCGGTGTCTTCGATGGACAGCATCGTGTGCCGCACGCCGTAGCGAGACAGCAGGCGCCGCACCAGATACCGCGTCGGCTGATACATCTCTGCAAACAGGATCACGTGATCGCCCTGCCGACACAGCGACAGCAGCGGCACGCTGAGCGCGGCGATGCCCGACCCCATCAGCAGGCAAGCCTCCCTGCCCTGCAACTCGGCCAGCGTCAGCTCCAGCTGCCGCAGCGTCGGGTTGGAAACCCGGGAATACTGGAATCCGTCGCGTTCGCCGCGTGACTGGCGTTGCGCCTGCTCGACGTCATCGAACGTGAACTTCACCGACTGATAGATCGGCGCGACCAGCGGCCGGTTGTCCTGCGCCAGCTTGACCGCCGGCGGATGATTGACTCGAGTAGGCGATTTCATGAAGGGCAGAATTAGCCCGCTGCCGGCAGGCGTCAAGTGCGAGGCGCGCAACCGCCCTGTCCTTATAGAATGACGACATGCCCGCCTTTGCACTCGTTCCGCATCCTTCGACCCCTTGCTCATGGGTGCGCCGCTTCACGGTGGACGTGCAACGCCTGCCCGCCGGTGCGATGCATCTCACGTACCACGTCGAAGGCGACATCGCCCAGCTCCAGTTGCCCCAGCAGAAACCGCCGGCACGCACCGACGGGCTATGGCGCGACACTTGCTTCGAAGCCTTCCTGCGCGCGCCCGGCTTGTCCGCCTACGATGAATTCAACTTCTCGCCTTCGGGCGAATGGGCCGCCTATCGCTTCGATCACTATCGCAGCGGCATGGTCGAGCTCGAACTCGCCGGCCCGCCCGCCATCGCCTGTCATCGGCACGCACGGCAGCTCATCGTCGAAGCCGGAATCGGCGCCTCGGATGCCGCACCGCAGGATCTGCTGCTGGCGCTGAGCGCAGTGCTCAAGGACCAGCAAGGCGCGGCCTCTTACTGGGCGCTGCTGCACCCGGCCGCCAAGCCGGATTTCCACGACGCCGCCGGCTTCGCCGCCACGCTCGCCTGACGGGCGCATTGCCGCTGGATACGCCTCGCCTGTAGTCTTCGGGCCGTTTCCCGCGGAGATCCTCATGCTCTTTGGCATCGACCGACTGCTCGCCGAACCGCAACTGCGCGAGCCTTTGAAGGGCCGCCGCATCGCATTGCTGGCGCATCCCGCGTCCGTCACCAAGGACCTGACGCATTCGCTCGACGCGCTGGCCGCGATCAAGGATTTGAACCTCACCGCCGCCTTCGGCCCGCAACACGGCTTGCGCGGCGACAAGCAGGACAACATGGTCGAGTCGCCGACCTTCAACGATCCAGTGCACGGCATCCCGATCTTCAGCCTGTACGGCGAAGTGCGCCGGCCCACGGCGGCCATGATGGATACGTTCGACGTGCTGCTGGTCGACCTGCAGGACCTGGGCTGTCGCATCTACACCTTCATCACCACGCTGCGTTACGTACTGGAAGCCGCCGCGGCACACGGTAAATCGGTATGGATCCTGGATCGCCCGAACCCCGCCGGCCGGCCGATCGAAGGATTGAGCCTGCGCCCGGGCTGGGAGAGTTTCGTCGGCGCCGGCGCCATGCCGATGCGTCACGGATTGACCCTGGGCGAGCTGGCGCAATGGTTCGTCGCCACGCTGCAGCTGCAGGTCGATTACAAGGTCATCACCCTGCGCGAATGGCATTCCACCACCGGCCCTGGCTACGGCTGGCCGCTCGGCGAGCGCACCTGGATCAACCCGAGCCCGAACGCACCGAATCTGTGGATGGCGCGCTGCTACGCCGGAACGGTGATGCTCGAAGGCACAACGCTGTCCGAAGGCCGCGGCACCACTCGCCCGCTGGAACTGTTCGGCGCGCCGGACCTCGACGCGCACACGCTGCTGAAAGAAATGAATTCACTCGCCCCGCACTGGCTGCAAGGCTGCCGGTTGCGCCCCTGCTGGTTCGAACCGACTTTCCACAAGCACGTCGGCAAGCTCTGCGGCGGCGTGCAGATTCACGTCGAGGACAACTCCTACAGTCACGACGCATTCCGTCCGTGGCGACTGCAAACGCTCGCCTTCAAGGCACTGCGACGGCTATGGCCCGACTACGAGCTGTGGCGCGATTTCCCCTACGAGTACGAGAAGGACCGGCTGGCCATCGACGTCATCAACGGCAGCGAGCTGCTGCGGCAATGGGTCGACGACAGCGAAGCGACGCCGGCGGATCTGGATGCGATGACGAAGCCGGATGAGGAAGCGTGGATCGAGGAACGCGCGGGGTTCTTGCTGTACAGCTAATCGAGGAGCCTGCCTCGCGATGCGATGACATCGAGCATAAGCCGGCGCAACACACCCCTCCTTCTGCAGGCGATGTGACGGGCGATCAGGTCGTCACTCGAGCATCATGCATTGTGAAACGAAAAGCGCCACATCATTGCGATAACGAACCCCAAGAATGAGCAGATCATATAGATCCATGCACGATTTCTTCTTCGATTAAGATCTACGGCACTAAAAGAGGTCTCCGGATCTTTGGTGGCTCGCTGCTTCCCGAAAACCAAATTGAGCAATAGCAGAATAACGAATACACCAACGGGAACGGCTCGCGCCGAAAATAGCAATTCCTCAAGAACTGAAACTCCAAGAAATTTCAGTAGCGCAGCTAGCGTGAGCAAATTGAACGATAGAAACATTGCCATCGCAAATGAAGTCATCAAGTAGCGCTGATGCTCACGTGGATACCACTTCTTGTACCAGAGCAGCATCGAGTCGTAGATAATTCCATACATTCTAGATCTCACTTCATTCGCTACTCTTTGCATACTGGTAGCTTGTCAAGCACCGACCCTCGATCAGCCACAGCTCAAATTCTCCTAACGCACGTGTCACTCCGTAGCCCGATGTGTCCGCTGTTCGTACTGATCTGGATTACTTCAGGCTTGCGATCGGATCAAAGCCAGAATTGGCGATGATTGAAGTACGTGCAAGTACTCGGACAACTCTGCCGATCTGTGTGAGGGAAATGTGAGCGAATCGTGTCAGGGCCGCACGGCTGCAGGCCCAGCAGCCGTGTTACGACATCTGGATCGCGGATGCGAGCGACAGCGATCGCTATGGACTGACTAGTGCAGGGCCGCAGATTTGCAGATCTGCGGGCTCTGGTGCTGAAGATATCTGCCAAAGCGTCGGAGCTTACGACTCCGTCGCCGCCTTCCCCGCCGGCTGATGCGAGCGCAGCGGCAGCTCCGGAATGAACATGATGATGAGCACGCCGAGCGCGACGATCCACAGCGCGCGGCTCAGCATCTGCGCGATGGAAGCAGCGAACGCGACTTTCATGCCGCTGCGAGTCTCGCTCACGAGTTGCGCGGCATACTCGGTCATGGCGGTACGAACCGACTGCAACGACTGCTGAGTCGCGGTGGTCACCAGCGAACTCTCCTGTGCCAGGATCGAATCCCGAAACAGTCGCGCAACGCCGTCGGTCAGTTCCGCATCGTGTAGCGCCCGCTGGGGAACGTTGGCGATCTGTTCCTTGAGAGGTTCGGGTAGCGCCGGATCCTGCAGCAGCCGTTCGCGCCCATCCTCACCTTTGCGCAGCCCGGCCTCGACTTCGTTCGCCTGCTGCGTCAACTCACGATGCACGCGTGCTTGCACACCACCGTCGCGCAACGCTGCCTTCATCTCTTCCGGGATCCGCGGATCGGCGAGGATTTCGGCAACGGCCGATGAGTCATCGTGATAAGCGCGCTCGATCACCTTGTAGCGCGCATCGAGCACTTGCTGCACGTCCGCCTGGATGCGGCCGGCGTCCATCGCCTGGCTCTGTACGTAGCCGAGATCGATACGGTGTTCGGCCGCCCCCGGCAGCAGCGGCAGGTGCTTGGGCAGCTCCGCCGTCAGGCTGTGGGTCAGGAAGGTGCCGAAGATCGCCACGCCGACCGTGGCGCCGATCTGGCGGCTGAACTGGCTCATGCTGGTGGCGGTGCCCAGCTCCGACAACGGCACCGAGTTCTGGATCACCAGGCTGAACAGATTCTGCGCCGGCCCCAGGCCGATGCCGGTGATGGCCAGGCGCCACGCCAGGTCGCCGCTCGAAGTGTGCGGCCCGATGCCGGTCAGCGCCAGCACGCCGATCACCAGCAGGATGCCGCCGCCGACCATGAAGATTTTGTAACGTCCGGTGCGTGTGACCAATCTGCCGCACAGCGTGCTGCTGACGATCACCCCGGCCGTCATCCACAGCAGCCCGACGCCGCTTTGCGTGGCGTTGATTCCCTGCACCACCTGCATGTACAGCGGCATGAACATGACCACGCCGAGGAAGGCCATGTTCACCACGAACGAGGCCAGCACCGAGATCCGGAAGGTCTTGATGCCGAACAGGCGCAACGGCAGGATCGCGTACGTCGTGCGGCGCTCGGACCACAGGAAGGCCACGAACGACACCACTGCTAGCGCGAACATCCCGAGGATGCGCGGCGAATCCCATGGATAGGAAGTGCCGCCCAGCGACAGCGCCAGCAGCAGCGGCGTCACACAAAGCACCAGCAGCGCCGCGCCCAGGTAGTCGATGGAGCCGCTGCCGTAATGCGGCAGCTTGGGCATCCGGTAGACGATCATGAACAGCGCCACTAGGCCCAGCGGCAGATTGACGTAGAACACCCAGCGCCAGCCGGCCACCTCGTAGCCCAGCAGCGTGACCGTGCCGTGGTCGGTGAAGAAGCCGCCGACGAAGGGGCCGAAAACGGTGGCCAGGCCGAACACCGAGCCGAACAGGCCGAAGAACTTGCCGCGTTCCCGCGGCGGAAACAGGTCTGCGATGGTAGCGAACACGCTGGTCATCAGCGCACCGCCGCCCAGCCCCTGAATGGCGCGGAACACCACCAGCTGCATCATGCCGCTGCCGAGCACGGGCAGATCGCCGAACTCGCCCGCCAGGCCGCACAGAGCCGACCCTGCAAGGAACACCAGCACGCCGATGACGAGCACCGGCTTGCGGCCATAGATGTCGCTCAGCCGGCCGTAGATGGGGACGGCGACCGTCGATGTGAGCATGTAGGCGGTCGTGACCCACGCGTACATGCTCAAGCCGTGCAGTTGCTCGATGATGCGCGGCATCGCGGTCGAGACGATGGTCTGATCCAGCGCGCCCAGCAGCAGCACCACGGCCAACGCCCACAATGTCAGCCGCCTCTCGGCGGCGGTGACGGTCACTTCGCTCAAACAAGGTCCTCGAGACTGCGTTGTGGCAGTGCAGCGGTAATCGCTGGCAACGTATGCTGGCTTGGAGCTGCTGGCGCCGTGCGCCCGCTGGACTGGCCCGAGGGGCCGACTTGTTGAGGTGCTTTCCGACTGGAGGCGCCGCAGATCCGGCGGGCAAGATAACCGAAAGCCTGCCGCTGCGCGACTGCGGCGCAGCATCCACGCGAAAATCAGCGCACCGCCGCTTGACGCGAGATACGAGGCTCAGGAGTTGTCGGGTGGGAGCGCCTGGATCAGCGGAGCATTCGGATCCTGCGCCAGATCGAGCTCGGGACAATCCAGGTCCCGTCGATCGCCGCTGGATCGCGACGCCTCATCCGCGAACGCCAGCGCCCGATCGGCCAGTGCCTGCATCGCCACCTCGAAGCATTCCGGCTGGTCGCTGTTCAATCCCAGATCACCGCCAAGCTCGCGGAACATCAGCAGTGCAGCGGGATGACTGCGTTCGCCAAGATGCGAGTACAGCGCATTGGCGGCAGCCACCGGGACTGCTTCGTCGAGCGCTCCCTGAACGATCACGACCGGCGCCCGGGCTCGCATGGCGGGTTCCACCGAAGCACCGCCGCCAATGAGAACCAGTGTCGCCGTTCGTCGATCCTTGTCCGCCAGACCGATCGCAGGCGCGGTACCGGCGCCGACACCCAGATAGATTGTCGGAACCGCTGCAAGACCCTCACGCTTGCGAACGGCGGCGATGACCTCGCCTGCCGTGCGCTGCCAATCTCGCGAAGACAGGCTCGCTTGAAACTGTGGCTCGCAATCAGCGCGCTCGACCACGGAGTCCGCAGATGTCGCACGCCGCATGACGGGTCGCTCGAACTGCAGGAATGCCGAGTCTTTCGCAAACTGCTCCCACAGCACGCCACCCGTGCTGATAGTGGCTTGCTGCGCAGCCGGGCCGTCAGGCAGCTGACACAACGGCGTCTGCAGCACCACGACCAGATGTCGCGGCTCGACCTGTGGCCGCGAGAAGTAGCCGGTGACGACGCCCACCGTCGAAGTGCGAACTGCCAGCTTCTGGAACGGCCAGAGCGAAGTTTCGCCAACGACCACGCCGCGCGCTGCGCAACCCGACAACAACACGCCGACGACCACGACGATCGAGGAAGTCCGAATCATTGCGATGTGCCCACTCAATCCTCGAGTTTGAACGTCACCGCAAAGCGGCCCCACATCGGTGCCGGCTTGCCATCGATGGTGCCGGCATCCAGACGCCAGGTGCGGGCAGTCGTGGCCGCCGCGTCGTCCAGCACCGCGAAGCCGCTCGATTCCTTGATCTTCACGTCGTCGACGCTGCCGTCTTCGAGGACATGCAGACGCATGACGACCGTGCCCGCCTGCCCCTGACGTCTTGCATCGGAGGGATAACGGGGCGCAGCCAGCGGAATCTGCTTGTTGCTCGTCGGGAGCACTACATTCTCAGGTGTCGGCGTTTCGGTGGACGTGTCGGTCGCTGCACCGTGCGCCGGCGCAGATGCCGCGCTTTCCCTGGGGCCACTCTTGTCCGACGAGCAGCCAGCAACAATCCAGATCAGCGGCAGCAGCGCACTGGCCAGTCCGAACGCTTTCAGGCGCCCAATCTTCTGCGGCAGATCGCTGCTTTCAAGAATCCGCTCCACGCGAGCGGACACGGTGGCCCGTCGCGCCATCGCGAAAGCACCGGGGAGGCGATCCGCGGGCGAGCGCGAGAAATCCACCAGCATCTGTGCGTACGCCACCCGGTCGCCCACCCGTCCGATCGCGGCATCGTCACTCAATTGCTCGCCGAGCATCGCGAGCCGCTGCGGCAGCCACCAGGCGAGCGGATTGAACCAGAAGACGGCGCGATACAGATGGGCCAGCAGTCGCACCTGGAAGTCGCGATTTCTCATGTGCTCGCATTCATGCGTCAACACCGCCGTGCGCCGCACGTCGCTCCAGGCGACATGATTCACCGGCAGCAGAATGCTGGAAGCAAACGTGGCCGGCGCATGCACTTCCTCGCTGACGCGGATATCCAGCCCGCCGGTCCATTCCGCCGTGACGGGTTGTGCCCGCCTGCACGTACGCCAGCTACGGGCGAGCCCGAAAACAAGCCGCGCCAGAAGCAGCCCGGCGACTGCGAAGTAACCCAGAAGAACGATCGCGGTCCAATCGGTCAGCGTCGCGGAAACGACCTCGATGGACTGGGCCGAGACAGCCCAATCGACAGCCGACGCCGGCGCTGGCACGCGCGCCCATTGCATCAGCGCAGGCATGGCGATCGAGGCCGCCAGCACGGCGATCCACACGGCACGCTGCATTTGCGGATTGCTTACCCGCAACATCTTCAACAACGACCACGCGATGGCGCCGAGCAACAGCGACCGCAGCGAAGATTCGAGCAGGATGGACAGCATCACTTCTCTCCTTTCTTGTTACGGGCCGGCGTTTTCTTCGCTGCCTTGGCCTGCTCGATGCGCTTGACCAGCTTGTCGAGCTGCGACTTGCCGAGCATTTCGGTATCCACCATCCCCACCAACACATCGTCGACCGAGCCGTCGCAGAACCAATCGACGATGCGCTTCACCGCACGCGCGGCAACGCGCTCGCGACTTTCGACGGCGCTATAGACGAACGTGCGGTTGTCGACTGTGTGAGTGACATAGCCCTTCTCCTCCAGGCGGCGCAGCACGGTGCGAATGGTCGCTTCCTTCAGTTCGCGGCCGATTCGCTCGCGCACCGCTTCGGCGGTCAACGGGCCGTGTGCCCACACCAGCCGCATCACTTCGTGCTCCAGCTCGCCCAGGTCGGTCTTGGTGTGCTTCATGAATGTTACCTGCCGTAATGTTACCGACCGTAACATACGGTCCCGAACGACCGCAAGCGAGGCCGGCCTGGCTACAATGCCGCGCATTCAGTGCGGCAAAGGGGGAGCCGAATGAACGTCAACGACGAATTTGCGCGGGCGCGCCAGTTCCTGCTGCAACACCGCACGGATTACCAGCGGGCCTACCGCGACTTCGCCTGGCCGAAGCTGCCCACCTTCAACTGGGCGCTCGACTGGTTCGACGTGTTCGCCGCCGGCAATGAACGTCCGGCCCTGCGAATCGTCGCCGACGACTTGCAGGTGACCGAACGCTCGTTCGCCGACCTGTCCGCCAGCTCCAACCGCGTCGCCAACGCATTGCGCGCCTGGGGCGTGCGGCGCGGCGATCGAATTCTGGTGATGCTGGGCAACGAGCTGGAGCTGTGGGAAACGATGCTCGCCGCCATCAAGCTCGGCGCAGTGATCATTCCCTGCACCACCCAGCTGACCCGGCCGGATCTCGAGGAGCGAATCGCGCGCGGCAATGTAAAGCACATCGTGGTCGGCGCAGCCAACGCCGACCGGTTCGCGGACATCTCAGGAGACATGACGCGTATCGTCGTTGGTGCACCGCAAGCAGGCTTCAAACAATTCGAGCAGGCTTACGCAAGTCCGGCGCAGTTCGTGCCGGATGGTGAAACGCTCGCGACCGATCCGCTGCTGCTGTACTTCACCTCGGGCACCACCGCGAAGCCCAAGCTGGTGCTGCACACGCATGAAAGCTATCCGGTCGGCCATCTCTCGACCATGTACTGGATCGGCATCCAGCCCGGCGACGTGCACTTCAACATCAGCTCGCCGGGCTGGGCGAAGCACGCGTGGAGTTGTTTCTTCGCGCCGTGGAACGCCGGCGCTACGGTGCTGACATTCGACTACAAACGCTTCGACGCGCAGCGCACGCTCGATGTCATCCGCAATCACCAGGTATCGACGCTGTGTGCGCCGCCGACCGTGTGGCGGATGATGATCCTCGCGGATCTGGGAACGAAACCGGCGGCGCTGCGCGAGCTCGCCAGTGCTGGCGAGCCGCTCAACCCCGAGGTCATCGAGCGCGTGCAGGATGCCTGGGGCATCACGATTCGCGACGGTTTCGGCCAGACGGAAACGACGGCGCAGATCGGCAATCCGCCGGGACAGCCGGTCACGCCGGGCTCGATGGGTCGGCCGCTGCCGGGCTATGAAGTGGCATTGCTGGATTCATCCGGGCACGACGTCGATGAAGGCGAGATTGCGCTGCGCACCACGCGGCGACCAACTGGTCTGATGGTCGGCTATCTCGACGATCCGCAACGCACCGCGCAAGCGATGGCGGGCGGGTACTACCGCACCGGCGACGAAGCCATCCGCACTGCCGACGGCTCGTTCACGTACCTGGCGCGCGGCGACGATCTGTTCAAGAGCTCGGACTACCGCATCAGCCCGTTCGAGCTGGAGAGCGCACTGCTGGAGCATCCTTGCGTGGCCGAAGCTGCCATCGTGCCGAGCCCGGATCCGGTGCGGCTGTCGGTGCCGAAAGCGTTCATCGTGCTCAAGCCGGGATTCTCCCCTTCGGACGATCTCGCGCGCGCCCTGTTCGACTTCTCCCGTTCGCGACTGGCAGCGTACAAGCGGATACGGCGCATCGAGTTCTGCGATCTGCCGAAAACCATTTCCGGCAAGATCCGTCGCGTCGAGCTGCGCTCGATGGAACGCGCGCGGCGTACAGACAATGTCCGCGGTGAGTTCGAGTTCTTCATCGAGGACTTCACCGCTGTCGACTAAGATCGCCGAATAGCATGTCTGCGCGTCATCTGTTCGCGGATGAACGCGCATTGCCGGAGCTCATCTCGCGGCAAGCACGCGCTACTCCCTCGCGGAGGATAGCCGCAAGTCGTAACGTGCCCGGGCCCGCCGCATCCGGGTCAGTGAAGATCAGGTACACCTGCAGACTCCTCTCGCTACCGCCGCGCAGTGGCAGCGGCTTGAGGATGCCCTGCGCCAGCTCGGTGCGGATTTTCTCTTCCGGGAACCATGCGAAACCGTAGCCACGGCAGGCAGCGCCGATCGAGGTCGTCATGTTCGTGACAGTCCAGCGCTGCTCGCCTTCCATCGTGGGCACGCTCTTCTCGCGCTGCGAACCCGAGTCACGGACGACGAGGTGACGATGCTTGCGCAGATCGCGTGCGGTGATGTCACGACCCAACTTGTGAAGCGCGTGATCGGGATGTGCGACCGGGATAAAAGGCGCGCGCATCAGCGGCTCTCCGCTGTAGCCCTGAGGAATGACCGGCGAAATGGCGAGATCCACCGATCCGCTCCGGATGGCCTCGTCGGTGCCACCAATCACTGTCTCCAGCAGCTCGATGTGCGTTTGCGGACTCTCCGTGCCGAAGCGATTGAGCACGTCGAGAATCAACCACGTCGGAAACACGACCTCCACCGCCAGTGAGATCTGCGCCTCCCATCCGGCCGACACTTTGCGCGCGGCCCGCTCCAATCCGCCTGCGTCTTCGAGCAGCGTGTGCGCACGGCGGTAGAGCATCTGCCCCGTCGACGTGAGTACGGCCTTGCGTCCCTGGATCTCGAAAGCACGCACGGCCAACAGTTCCTCGAGCTTCTGCACAGCGTAAGTCACCGAGGACTGGCTTTTGTGCAGCACTGCGGCCGCCTGCGCGTAACCGCCGGCGTCCACCACCGCGACCAGGCAGCGCCATTGTTCGAGCGTGATGCGGGGAATATTCCCTAGCAGATCAGTCACTTTCATTCCCACCCCCGAACAAATATCTAATTAATCGATTGATTTAAGCGGATTATTGATCTTTTTTATCTACTCATTCAATCATTTAATACGGACACCGATTCACCGCATGGCAAAGAGGTTTCCGATGAAAACGCTGCTCAAGGTCCAGGCCGCCCTGTTCGGCACCCAGGGTCATTCCACCCAACTCGCGGATCAGTTCGCGGCCAACTGGCTGGCGGCCAATCCGGGCGGCCGCGTGATTACGCGTGATCTGGCTACGGACCCGATACCGCATCTGACCGCGGAGCGTTTCCAGTCACTGCTCGCCAAGCCGGAGGAGCGCACGCCCGACCAGAAGACGGTGAGCGATTTCTCGGATGAGCTGATCGACGAGCTGAAGAACGCCGACGTGATCGTGTTCGCGGTGCCGATGTACAACTTCAGCGTGCCTTCGACGCTGCGCACCTACTTCGATCACATCGCGCGCTCCGGCGTGACGTTCCGCTATACGGCGGAAGGCCCGGAGGGCCTGATCAAGGGCAAGAAGACGTACGTGTTCATCGCGCGCGGCGGCTTCTATCCCGAAGGCGTCGACACCCAGACGCCGTATCTGCGCCAATTCCTGGGCTTCATCGGACTGACGGACGTGCAGTTCGTGCACGCCGAAGGTCTGGCCATCAACGAGGAAACACGCACCAAGAGCCTGACGGGTGCACGGAATGCGATTGCGCGGATATTCGAGCCGGCTACGGAAGCGATCGCAGCGTAACGTAGCGTCATACCGCGCGTCAGGGCTGTCATGCGAACGGCATGCAGTCCTGACGGAGCGAATCACTCGTTGCGGTGAAATTCAGAAGCACGACCGTGGCGCGGCAAGCGAACAGCTTGCCGCGCCAGCCATCGAGAAGGCCTGCCTCTGCAAATCGGAAGGCAGCGTGAGCGACGCATGTCAGCGGCTGGTGGAAGCGGCCGTCTGCCCGAACAGGATCTTCCTCTCCTCGTCCGTCATCGCCTGCTTCGGTGCATACGTCTCGGGCGCCGATTCATAGGCGCGCACCGTGGCAGGCCGGGCTGCGACCGTCTGGAACCAGCGCTTCAGATGCGGGAAGTCGTCGAGATTCTGCTGGTGCGATTCATGCGGCACGATCCACGGATAACTGGCGATATCGGCGATGGAATAAGCCGCGCCGGCCACGAACTCGCGGTCCGCCAGGCGCTTGTCGAGCACGCCGTACAGACGGTTGGTCTCGCGGTTGTAGCGGTCGATGGCGTACGGCACCTTTTCCGGCGCATAGACGTTGAAGTGCCCGTTCTGGCCGGCCATCGGTCCCAGGCCCGCCACCTGCCAGAACAGCCACTGCAGCACCTCGGCACGGCCGCGCACGTCGGACGGAATCAGCTGACCGGTCTTTTCCGCCAGGTACAGCAGAATGGCGCCGGACTCGAACAGCGACAACGGCCCGCCGCCGTCACTTGGTGCGTGATCGACGATGGCGGGAATCTTGTTGTTGGGCGAGATGGCAAGGAACTCGGGCTTGAACTGTTCGCCCTTGTTCAGGGAGACCGGAATCACCCGGTACGGCAGACCGGTCTCTTCCAGAAACAGTTTCATCTTGAGCCCATTGGGCGTCGCACTGAAATACAGGTCGATCATCGCTGCTGCTCACTCCTGGGGGTCGAGGTCGCTGCCGGGCAAGGAGCCCTGGCGGATACGTCAGACCGCATGACACCTCAGGCAGACAAGTTGCGCAACCGCGTCACCAGTGAATTTCTGCTCCGGCCCGAGTGCGCGCCCCGACGCTTTGTATACGGACGCGCCGCGCGCTCCGGAAGATCCGTCCAACGCCGGCGGCGCGGCCAGATTGTGGCGAATTGAGGGATTTGCTCGGTTGAGAATTGCACAATCCGGGCTAATCTGCTGCGCTTGGCGCATATGAATCCACTGCAAGGAATCCTATGAATGCTCTCAAGCCGGCTTCGGCCTCCCTGCTGCTCCTGCTCGCCGCCTGTGCGCAAGACCCGGTGAATACGATGAATGCCACACCTCCCCCGCCGCCCGCTGCTGAAACTGCCGCACCGGCCGCGCCCGTGCGGACCAATCCGCTCATGCAGCCGAGCACGCTGCCGTACCAGCTGCCGCCGTTCGATCAGATCCAGAACGCCGACTTCGGTCCGGCGATCGAAGCGGGTATGGCCGAGCAGCGCCAGGAGATCAATGCAATCACGCGCAACCGCGCTGCCGTGACGTTCGAGAACACCATCGTCGCGATGGAGCGCTCGGGCCAGTTGCTGACGCGCGCCAGCAGCGTGTTCTACAACCTGACTTCTTCCAACACCAATCCGGAACTGGAGAAGCTGCAGGCCGAGCTGGCGCCGAAGCTGTCGGCGCACTCCGACGCGATCTATCTGAACCCCGAGCTGTTCTCCCGCGTCAATTCTCTGTACCAGCAGCGCGCTTCGCTGGGGCTGGATGCCGAGTCGCAGCGATTGCTCGAGCGCTACTACACCCTGTTCGTTCGCGCCGGCGCCAAGCTCTCCGAAGCGGACAAGGTGCGGCTGCGCCAGATGAACGAGCAACTGTCGACGCTGACCACCCAGTTCAGCCAGACGGTGCTCAAAGGCGTGAACGCCAGCGCCGTGGTGTTCGACGACGTGAAGGATCTGGACGGGCTGTCGCCGCAGCAGATCGCCACTGCCGCCGAAGCCGCCAAGGCGCGCAAACTGGAAGGCAAGTGGGTGATCGCGCTGCTCAATACCACTGGCCAGCCGTCGCTGTCGCAGCTGAAGAATCGTGCGACACGCGAGCGCATCTACAAGGCGTCGATTGCGCGCGGCTGGGGCGGTGAATTCGACACCACCGGCCTGATCACACAAATCGTCAAGCTGCGAGCGGAGCGCGCCGCCCTGCTCGGCTATCCGAACCATGCTGCTTACGTTCTCGAAGATGAGACCGCGCTGACGCCGGCGGCGGCCAACAAGATGCTCGCGCAACTCGCGCCACCCGCCGTGGCGAACGCGAAGAAGGAAGCCGCCGAGATGCAGAAGCTGATCGACAAGCAGGCCAAGGCCGCCGGCACTGCGTCGTTCCAGCTCGCTGCCTGGGACTGGGACTTCTACGCCGAGCAGGTGCGCGCGGCCAAGTACTCGTACGACGAGTCGCAGGTCCGGCCGTACTTCGAAATGGACCGCGTGCTGCGCGATGGCGTGCTGTTCGCGGCGCACGAGCTGTATGGAATCACCTTCAAGGAGCGCAAGGATCTGCCGGTCTACCAGGAAGACGTGCGCGTGTTTGAACTCTGGAATGCCGACGGCTCACCGCTCGGTCTGTTCCTTGCCGATTGGTACGCGCGTGACAACAAGCGTGGCGGCGCATGGATGAACAGCTTCGTGGACCAGTCGCGCCTGTTCGGCACGCGAGCCGTCGTCGTCAACAATCTCAACATTCCGAAACCGCCGAAAGGCGAGCCGACCCTGCTGACCTTCGACGAAGTGACCACCGCGTTCCACGAATTCGGCCATGCGCTGCACGGCCTGTTCTCCAGCGTGCAGTACCCGCAGTTCTCCGGCACCAACGTGCCGCGGGACTTCGTCGAGTTCCCGTCGCAGTACAACGAGATGTGGGCGACCGAGCCGCGCGTGCTGGCGAATTACGCCAAGCACTACGAGACCGGCGAGCCGATGCCCAAGGCGCTGATGGACAAGGTGCTGGCGGCGCGCAAGTTCAACCAGGGCTTTGCAACCACCGAGTACCTTGCGGCAGCCATGCTCGATCAGACCTGGCACCAGCTGCGCGCCGACGAGACGCCGCCCGCCAGCTCCGCGGCCAACTTCGAGACCGCCGCGCTGGTCAAGGCGGGCGTGGATTTCGCCCCGGTGCCGCCGCGCTATCGCTCGACCTACTTCTCGCACGTGTTCGCCAACCCGATCGGCTACTCGGCCGGTTACTACGCGTACATCTGGAGCGACGTGCTGGCGCGCGACACCGAGCATTGGTTCAACACCAACGGCGGGCTCAAGCGCGAGAACGGCGATGCGCTGCGGCAGAAGGTGCTGTCGAAGGGCTTCAGCGTCGATGCGCTGACCATGTTCAAGGACTTCTACGGCAAGGCGCCAGACATCGCGCCGCTCCTGGAGTCGCGCGGCCTGGTGGTCGCGGGCGGAGCCAAGTAGCACGTAGTTGCGCCGCCTCGGCCTGACTCTGGCGATCCTGGCAACGGCGGCCTGTGCGCCGTTGCCGTATCGCGAGGCGCGACCGGCCAAATCGAGCCTCGGCTGCATGCAGGCCGCGCTGCGCGAGCGCCTGCCCGAGCAGCTTCCCGACAGCCAGGCGCATTGCCTGGCCGCCGGCCTGATCGCCCGCTATTGCAGCGTGACCGAAGCGTCCATGGCCAGCGTGGGCAAGGAACTGAAAGATCTGTTCGGCCACGGCGATGCCGAATGGCGCGACCTGCAATCGGATCGCCGCGGCATCCGGTGCGCTCGCAACAGCCGCGACGATGCCGGCCTGCGGGAGTGCTGCATGAAGACGACGCCAGCCCAAACGCGGTAGGCTAACGGTCGCGCCTGAGGCAGACCGTCCTGGTGCAACCTTTGAACTTCATAGTCGCGACATTCATCCAAGGATTTCCATGCGTCACACCCTGCTCGCCCTCGCCGTGGCGGTTGCCTGCGCCGGCTGCAATTCCGCCGAAGGCCCGGCCAAGTCCCAGGCCCGCAACGGCACCCCCGTCACCGAGCAGGACAAGACGCTGTACGCGCTGGGCACCGCCATCGGCCGCAACGTCTCCTCCTTCGATCTCACCGAGGCGGAACTGGAGCAGGTGAAGGCCGGCCTTACCGACGCCGCCCTGCACAAGGAGCCGAAGATCGGCGACCCGACCGCCTATTTCCCCCAGATCCAGCAGCTGCAGGAACAGCGTCTGGCGGCAGCAGCGGAAGTCGAAAAGAAGACCGGCGATGAGTATCTCGCCAAGGCCGCTGCCGAGAAGGGCGCGCAGAAGACCGACTCGGGCCTGGTGTACTCGGTCATTACCGAAGGCACCGGTCCTTCGCCGCAGGCCACGGACGTGGTCAAGGTCCACTATCACGGCACGCTGCCGAACGGCAAAGTGTTCGACAGCTCGGTGGAACGCAACGAGCCGGCCACGTTCCCGCTCAACGGCGTGATCCCGTGCTGGACCGAAGGTGTGCAGTTGATGAAGGTCGGCGGCAAGAGCCGCCTGGTCTGTCCTTCCAGCATCGCCTACGGCGATCGCGGCGCGCCGCCGGACATCAAGCCCGGCGCCGTGCTGGTGTTCGAAGTGGAGCTGCTGGGCATCGAGAAACCGCAGAGCTAAAAGCACATTTCATTCAGGAGCCCACCGTGAAATCCGTCTCGCGCTCGAAGACTTTCGGCTGGCTGGCCGCGGCTGCGTTGTCGGCGCTGGCCTTCTCCCTGCCTGCATCCGCGCAACCCGTGGAAGGCCGCGACTACACGCGGCTGGAAACGCCGCAGACGCCGGAAACCACCGGCAAGATCGAGGTGATCGAGTTCTTCTCCTACGGCTGCCCGCACTGCTTCGACTTCAATCCGCTGGTGTCGAACTGGGCCGCGAAACTGCCGAAGAACGTGGTCTTCATTCGCGTGCCGGTAGCCTTCGGCCGCGCCGAGTGGGGCGCCCTGGCGCGCACCTACTACACGCTGCAGGCGACGGGTGACCTGGAACGGCTCGACAACGCGCTGTTCGACGCCATTCACAAGGAAAGAAAGCCGCTCTTCAACGAAGAGAATCTCGCCCAGTGGGCAGCCGACAACGGCGTGGATCGCGCCAAGTTCACGGCGGCCTACAACTCGTTCAGCGTCACCACCAAGGCCAAGCATGCCGAGCAGATGTCGCGCAGCTACAAGGTCGATGGCGTGCCCAAGCTGGTGATCGATGGCAAGTACGTGCCGCTGGGCAACACCTTCCAGGCCATGCTGGCCAACGCCGAGCAGGTGCTGGACGACGTGGTCGAGCCGGCACGCAGCGCGAAAGCGTCGAAGTAAGCATCCCAGTCGTGCGCCGCGAGCGGGGTCCACTCCGGGTCCCGCTCGTTGCCGACACTCCGCTTCTCATCATTTCCGCGCGGCTCACGCCGCAGTCGCCGCCGCGGGAACGACCGCGAGACTGTTCAAGCGACGGCGAAACTGCACCCGCACCAGCAGCCAGCTGACCACGGCCTGCAGCGTGGACACGCCCACCGACAGATACCACAAGTGCTCGATCCGAAACTGCGGGCGCGTGGACAGCCACACCGCAGGCAACGAGAACGCGATCAGGCGCACCGCCGTGCTGAGCATCGCCGGCCGTGTATCGCCCAGGCCTTGAAATAGATTCGAGCAGGTGAACACGATGCCCTGCGCGACGAAATTCCAGGAGATGATGCTCAGGAAGGTCGCCGCGATGGCGCGAACCGCGGCGTCATCGGAGAAACCGCGCACCAGCAGCTCCGGGCCGAAATGAATCAGCACGCTCAGCGTGCCCATGAGAACTGCGCTGATGAGCAGCGCCTTGCGGAAAGTCTCGCGCACGCGCTGCGGCAACTGGGCGCCGAAGTTCTGACCGACGATCGGCCCGACCGCGAACGCCACCGCCATGGCTGGCAGAAAAATCGACTGCATGACGCGCGAGCCGATACCGAAACCTGCCTGCGCCTCCGAGCCGAAACCGCGGATGCACCAGTAGATCACGCCCATGTAGACGAACATGAGCAGGAACTCGCCGCCCGCCGGCAACCCGATGGCCAGCATGCGCCGCCATGACTGCAAACGCGGCCGCCACTGTTCGGGGTGGAACGCGACGTACTTCTCCAGGCGATGGAAATAGATGCTGAGCATCGCCACTGCGGCGCCGATGGCCAGCGAGCTCGCCAGTCCCGCGCCGGCCACACCCATCGGATAGTTCGTGCCCCAGCCCGCGATCAGGATCGGCGCCAGGATCACGTTCAGCAGCACCGTGGCGATCTGCGCCACCATGGTCGGCTTCACGATCCCGGTGCCGCGCAACGCCGAGCCCATCGCCACCAGCGCGAACTGCAACGCCATGCCGGGGAGAAACCAGTAGAGGTAAGTGGAACCTGCCGCCAGCGTCGCCGCATCGGCCGCCACCGACTTCATGTAGACGGGAGTGAGCGCGATGCCGCCCACCAGCGTGATCGCCCCGCACAGCGCCGACAGCACCAGCGACTGGTTGAAGATCAGGTTCGCCTCGGGCTTGTCCTTGCGCCCCACGGCCTGCGAGATCAGCGCCACCGTGCCCACGCCCAGCACCTGCGTGAGTCCCAGCACGATGAACATGAGATTGCCGGCCGCGCTCACGCCAGCGATGGCCGTGTCGCCCAGGTGCGAGACGAAGTACAGATCCACCAGGTAGTAGAGCGTCTGGAAGATCATGCCGAATGCAATCGGCGCGGCCATGGTGAGGATGTGGCGAACCACCGGTCCCTGCGTGAGGTCCTTCAAGCTGCACCTGTTGCAACGGCGGCGCGCTCGAAGCGCGCCGCCGGACTGTCGTTTACGCCATCGCGTTACTTGATCTCGTAGACCAGGTTCACCGTGGTCAACGTATCGGTCTTCTCGAAGCCGACCGGCGGATCGGTGTTGTGCCGCACCGAGTAGCCCACCGCCAGCGCCAGCACCGAGTTCATCTTCACCTGCAGCGCCAGATCGTTCTGGAAGAAGGTATTGTCGGCGCCGGCTTCGACGATGAATTTGTCGATCAGCGAGGTGGTCTCGGTGAACTTGTGGTCGAAGTCGAGCGTGCCGCGGAACACGGCTTCGCTGTCGGTATCGCCGCGCTCGATCAGCACGCCGGTCACGTCGTCGAAGGCGTCGCGCGTTTCGAAGAACTTGTAACCCACGCCGGCGGTGCCGACGAACTTGGTGGCGTCGCTATCGATGAACTTGCGGCCCAGACCGGTCGAGACGGTGGCCTGGTATTCGAAGCCGCTGAACTCGTCATCCTCGTAGCGCGCCGCGCCGAACCAGAAAGTCTTGGGACTGAAGTTATAATCCGACTGCGTGAGCGCTTCCCAGCGCTGCGCAGTGGTGCCTTCGGAATCCGAGGCGTACAGTCCCGACAGTCCGAACTGATTCTTCCAGTTGCCGTCCTCGCGGGCCAGAGCCAACTTGGCGTTGGCGGTCTCGGTCTCGGTATTGCCGCTGGAGACGACCAGGCCGGCTTCACCTTTGCCGGTCCAGCCCTGCGCTTGGGCGCTGGCCATCGCCAGCCAGCCCGCCAGCGCGGCGCCCAGGATGAGTGAAAGCTTTCGCATGCAGAATCCTCCGAAAAAAAACGAGCCGTCGGCCATCGGTTGCCGGCGGGGCGGCACAGAATACGTGAACAATGATAGTGGCGGAACCGCAACCGAAGCCCAGACGTATGTCCAGATGGACTCACCGGCAGCAGCGTGTGGCGCAATAGAGCGAGGTGGCACGAGATCGTTTTGGGGCCGGCGGGCCGGCGATCAGGCCGCCGGCGCCGCAGCGCGCTGGCATGTCGGCGGACTGTTGCTGATGATGGTCATCGTCAGTGTCACGGTTGTCGCCGCTACGCGACAGGAACCCGCCGCCCACTCCCCGGATCGTTACAAGTTCACCAAGGACACCGTGTCCGAGATGGCTCGCCGGCTGGCGACGCAGCCGCGGCAACCGGCCAGGCTCGACAGCGGTTCGCCGCTGCGCCAGATTACATATGACCAGTACCGCGATATCCGTGTGAATCCTGAGAGCGCCATCTGGCACAACGATCAGGTGCCGGTGCACGTCGAGCTGCTGCCGGCCGGGTTCCTGTTCCAGACGCCGGTGACCGTTTCCATCGTCGAAAGCGGCGTGGCGCAGGATCTGAAAGCCACCCCGGACAGCTTCGTGCTCGGCCCGCTGGTGGCCAAGCAGCTGCAGAACCTGTCACTGCCCCTGTCCGGCTTCCGTTTGCGCTCGCATATCAACACTCGCTCGGTCTGGGACGAGTTTCTGGTGTTTCAGGGCGCGTCCTACTTTCGAGCCGTCAGCCGGGGCACCATGTACGGCCTGTCGGCGCGCGGCCTGGCGCTGAAGACGGCGCATCCCACCGGCGAGGAATTCCCCGAGTTCACGCATTTCTGGATCGAGCGTCCGGGCACCAACGCCGCCGGCGTGGTGATCCATGCGCTGCTGGAGAGCGCATCGACCACGGGCGCGTATCGTTTCGCCGTAATCCCGGGCACCGAAACCATCATGGACGTGGACGTGACGCTGTTTCCGCGCGTGGCGCTGGAAAACGTCGGCATCGCACCGCTCACCTCCATGTTCTTCTTCGACGAATCCAACCGGGCGCGCATCGACGACTTCCGCGACGAAGTGCATGACTCCGACGGTCTGCAGATCGTGCTGGATTCGGGCGAGCAGATCTGGCGGCCGCTGGCCAATCCGACGCAGCTGCAGTCTTCCAGCTTCACGTCGATGGCGCCGCGCGCCTTCGGATTGGTGCAGCGCTCGCGCCGGGCCTCCGACTATCAGGACCTGGAGGCAATGTACGAGAAGCGGCCGAGCGCGTGGATCGAGCCCACCGGCGACTGGGGCGCCGGTGCGGTGCAGCTGATCGAGATTCCCAGCGACCGCGAAACCAACGACAACATCATCGCGTTCTGGCAACCGAAGGACGTCATTCCCGCCGGCAAGCCCTGGCACACTTCCTATCGCATGCACTGGACCACGGTGCCGCGAGTGCTGCCGGCGCTGGGGCGAGTGACCATGACGCGCACCGGGCCGAGCTTCGATGGCAAGCGGCGCTTGTTCACCATCGACTTCGAAGGCGCCGGACGCAGCATCGAAGGACTGCAGATCGATCTGGGCACTTCCGCCGGCAAGGTGAGCAACATGAACCTGCAGGCCAACGCCACGACGCGTGGGGTGCGCGCCAGCTTCGAGCTGGCACCCGGCGACGCCAGCCTGGCAGAGCTGCGTCTGCGCCTGCTGCGCGGCGACCGCCCAGTGACCGAAACCTGGCTCTATCGATGGACGGCCAGCTAGAAACGCGGATGCCCCCTGCTCCCCCGCCAACGGCCGGCGACCGGGAACGACGGGAGTGGCCGCACGGCGCCATGCTGCCGGAGGCGCCGCTGGACATGCCGGTGCAGGATCCGCGACGTGCGCCGACGCGCACGCATCACGAATACCAGCGCTTCTCCACCTGGATCGCCCGCACCCTTGCCGCCGGCACCACGCTCGGCATCGGCACCTATGGCGTGGTCGAAATGCTCGCCATCGTCAGCTTCGGCAACATGACGGTGCTCCAGGGCGTCATGATCTTCTTCTTCGCCGTGACGCTGCTGTGGATTGCGTTCGCCGCCGGCTCGGCCGTCTGCGGTCTGCTGACGCCGCGTCCGCGATATCGCACGGCGGCTGCGGACGGCTCGCGGACGGCACTGCTCATGCCGGTGTACAACGAGGACCCGATCCGCACCACCGCCGCGCTGCAGGCCATGGCCGAAGCGCTCGCCGGCATCGATGCCAACCGGCATTTCGAGATCGTCATCATCTCGGACACGACCAACGTCGACGTGTGGATCGCCGAGTCGCTCGCGGTGGATCGGCTGCGGCGCGCGCTGTCGGCGATCATGCCGGTGCGCTACCGGCGCCGCTGGCACAACGTCGGGCGCAAGGTCGGCAACGTCGAGGACTTCGTCAAGCGCTGGGGCGGCCACTACGACTACATGATCGTGCTGGACGCCGACAGCCTGATGAGCCCGACCACGCTGCTGGCGCTGGTCGAGCGCATGCAGGCGGATCCGCAACTCGGCATCCTGCAAACGGTGCCGACACTGATCGGGCAGGCCAGCCTGTTCGCCCGCATGCAGCAGTTCGCAAGCCGTGTCTACGGCGCTTCGATCGCGCGCGGCCTGGCCGCATGGTCCGGCGATGACGGCAACTACTGGGGACACAACGCCATCATCCGCGTGCGTGCCTTCGCGCAGACCTGCGGCCTGCCGCAACTGTCGGGCCGCAAACCTTTCGGCGGCCACGTTCTGTCGCACGATTTCATCGAGGCCGCGTTCATCCGGCGCGCCGGCTGGAAAGTGCAGCTGGCAGCAGACCTGCCCGGCTCCTGGGAGGAAGGCCCGCCCTCGCTGACCGACGTCGCCATTCGCGACCGGCGCTGGGCGCAGGGCAACCTGCAGCACATGAAGCTGCTGACCGCGGGCGGCCTGTCATGGACCAGCCGGCTGCACCTGGGCGTGGGCATCATGAGCTACCTGTCCTCGCCGCTGTGGCTGCTGCTGATCCTGATCGGCTTCGCGCTCACGCTGCAGGCCGCGTTCATCCGACCGGAGTATTTCAGCAAGACCTTCCAGTTGTTCCCCGACTGGCCGGTGTTCGATGCGCATCGCATGCTGCTGCTGTTCCTGTTCAGCATGCTGGTGCTGCTCACGCCCAAGATCATCGGCTTTGCGATGGCAATGTTCCGCAACCAGGTGCGCCGCGGCTGCGGCGGCATCCTCGGCCTGCCGGTGAGCGCAGTGCTGGAGCTGGCGCTGTCGGCGCTGTACGCGCCGGTGATGATGCTGGTGCAGACCCAGCACGTCTTCAGCATCCTGACCGGCAGCGATTCGGAATGGAACGCGCAGCGACGACAGGCCGAGGTCATCAGCTGGCGCGAAGCCACGCATTTTCACTGGAAGCACTCGCTGATCGGCATCGTCACCGGCGCGCTGGCGTTCCTGCTGTCGCCCACCCTGCTCGCCTGGCTGTCGCCGACCGTCGGCGGACTGGGGCTGGCGATTCCGCTATCGAAGATGAGCGGCAGCGTGCGCACCGGGCAGATACTCGCGCGCCTGGGTCTGCTACGAATTCCGGAAGAGCGCTCGCCGCCGGAACTGCTGCTTCGCCGTGACGCGCTGATTCACGATGCCGCACCGCTGCCGACAGACGGCCTGCAATATCTCGCCTCGCACGCGAACGCACGCTTCATCCAGATTGCCTGCAATCTGCCGCGCCCCGCCGAACCGCGCGGATATCCGAGCCCGCATCGCCTCACCGCCGGCCACAAACTCGCCCAGGCGCATTCGCTGCGCGAGGCGCTCGGCTGGTTGAGCGTGCCGGAAAGAATGGAAGTCGCCGCCGACCCGCGCCTGCTGAATCAGCTGGCGCAGCTGCACGGTGCGGAAGCCCTCACAGATTCAGCTTCAGCTGCGCACTGATCATGTTGTCGTCGTAGCCGCGGAAGTCGCGGTTCGAGGAGCGGTCGGTCCAGCGATAGGCGATGCCGATGGTCACCAGGTCGCGCGGCGTGTAATCGATGCCCAGCTGCAGCGTCTGCACGTCATCGTTGCGGCCTCGCTCCAGCGGCGTCGGCAGCAGCACCAGGCTGTCGCCCTGATAGTCCTGGCTCTCGTACGAATACTGCGCCGCGATCTGGATCTTCTCGGTGGGCTCCCAGGTCGGGGCGATGCTGACGCCATCGGCAACGAAGTAATCCGACTCGGCATCCACGTAGGCCTTCAGCTCGTGCCAGGCCTTGAGGTCGAAATAGATCTTGCTGCGCGGCTCCCAGCGCACCGTTGCGTCGGCGATGGTGCCGGAATAATCGGCCAGCGCCGGATTGTCGTACTCGCGCTTGAGATAGCCGGCGCGCACCTTCAGTCGGGTCTTCTCGGTGAAATCATATTCGACGCGGACTCCGGGCACGCGCTCGTTGTATCCGCGCGCCGCACCGGCGAGATCCTCGGCAATCGGGAATTTCGCGTCGGTGGAGCGATACTCCAAGGCGATCAGGTTGCCCGCCGGCGTCACGTACTCCACGCCGCCGCGGCCGCTGGTGCTCTTGAAATTCTCGACCCGCCGCAGCTCGGCACTGTGATCGGTATCCATGAGGGCCCCCGCCGCCAAGAGGCGCCAGCGCGCTCCGATGGCATAGCGCAACTCCGCGCCGTACAACTGCGCATCGACGATGTCCTTGCTGAAGAAGCGGTAGTTCGCCAGGCTGGCCTGCGCACGGTCGTACTGCGCGGTGAGCTTGCCGGACAGGCGCGAACCCAGCTGCCAGTCCCATCTCACGTCGGCACTGGCGCCGGTGTGGTCCAGATCGTCGTTGCGCTGGTAGCGCACGTCGTCGAGCCGCAGATCGGCGAAGAACACCTGGCGCGAAGCGTCCAGGCGAATGCGCATGCCGGCGGAAGCACGATTGACGTGATCGTTCAGGCTTTTCGGTCGCGCGATCGACGGATCGCTCGCCAGCAGCCCGTCCGGAATCCGGAACAGGTTGTCGTCGTAGAGATAGCGATCGGCGAGCGTGAACTTGAACGGATCCTGGGCTTCCGCCGCGCGGTCCCGGGCCTCCGCGGCAGTCAGCTGGGCATCGGCTGCATTCGCCAGGTGGGCAGCGAACACGACCGGCAGCAGCGTGCTGGCGCCGGCCCAGCGTCGCAGGTCATTCCTGCCGTCGGGTCTGGAGTGACGACTCATACTGTCTTCCTCTGGTCCGGCCGGGATGTGGCCGGGATTCAAGCCGATACAGGTCGAGCGTGCGCGCGGCGATGGTGGTCCACTCGAACGCCGACAGATCGGGCCGCCGTAAAGATGCAGCCGTGCTCTGCACGGCACGCGCCTGCTCGAGCAATCCGGTGGTGAGCGGACCATCGTACAAGCGCAACCAGCGCGAGCCGACCTGGCTGTGAATCTCCGGCAGCGAGCCGAGTCGCGGCGCGATCACCGTGCGATCGAACGACAGCGCCAGCAACACGCTGCCGGAGTTCAGGATGCTGTCGAAAGGCAGCGCGACCAGATCGGCTGCGCCGAGAAACGTCGGCACCTGCGATTCCGGGATGAACCGCAGCTGCAGATGAATGCGGGCATCGCCCTGCGCCAGTCGGACGATCTCGTCCGCCGACACGCCCGGTCCGGGTTCGCCCGCGATGACCAGTTGCACGTCTTCGCCGGCCATGCCCCGGAACGCCTGGATGAGCTGCGGCACGTTCTTGTACTTGCGCACGTTGCCGAAGAACAGAATGGTGAAGCGGTCGCGCGGCAGACCGAGCTGCTCGCGGCTGGCCTCGCGCGAGGGCGCAGGTGGATATTCGTCACGATAGTGGCCGTGCGGAATGACGGCAGACTGCTTGTGCCGCAGCGGCGGATACATGCTCGTGGCACTGCTCAACCCGTTCGCCGTGAGTGCGATCACGTGCGTGCACAGGCGCGGGAACCACAATGGGAACAGCCACGAGGACAACCAGTGATTTTTCTCGTGCGGCTTCAGGTTGTGCATGGTCCAGACGATGCAGGTGCCGCGTGCGCGCAACCACAACATCAGCAACGCCAGTCGCGCATGCTTGCCGAGCGCGCGCCACCAGGAACTCGTCAGCAAGTGCGAGTCCGGCCAGTGGATGTGAAAGACGTCATAGCGCTGCAGCAAGCCGCGCCGGTAGCTGAACTCATCGAGTTCCGCGCCCTCGGCCTGCAGCATCGCCGAGTACTTGCGCAGAAAAGCCGTGCCATTGTCTTTGGGAAATGCCAGCACACGCACGTGGCGTTGTCCTTCATCCAACCTCAACGCAGAACGCGGCGCACTGCGCCAGCGTTCCACCTTCTCGGGCGATCGCAGCTGCCGCACCTTGTCCAGCAGCGCTTCTGTCTGCTCCTGGAGACGGTCGTGCGAGGACAGCCTGAACGACGACGCATCATCGCTGCGACGCAGGAGCTCGCGCACCACACGTTGCTCTGCGAATACTTGTATGAATCGGAAGCCGCGGCGCCGCACGGGGATCAAGGTCGCGCGCGTCGCCGACTCGATCGGCACACCGAGCACCGAGAACGTGTCCTGCCACTTGAACTCGGAGACGCCCTTGCCTTCGTAGTAATGCGAGCAGATCCGCGTGCGCGCCCACGGGATGCGCAGCGCGTCGGCAAAGATCGCGGCATGCAATGACTCGCAATACACCCGCGTGCAGGTGCCGAGCCGGCGCAGAAATTCCTCCACCGGCAGACGCGGACTGATGACTTCCAACCCTGCATCCGCCGCGGCCTCGGCAATGTGCGACCAGCGCTCGGAATACACATGCGGGACCAGCCCGACCCGGCTCGCGCCGCTCTTGTCCACCGGCCACACGCGCTCCACCAGAAATCCCGGGTCGCACAGCGCCAGCTCCGGCTCCAGGCCGAGCATCTGCGCCGTCAACCGGCCGCGTACCGCACCGAATCTCACATCACCGCGCAATACCGAGCCTTCAGGCCAGCTTTCGGGATTCGGCCGCAGGCCGGTGCCCATGATGATCTTGCGTCCTTCCAGCGCATTGAGCCGGCCGTCGAGCGTGGTGCCCGCACCTACCAGCCATTGCGCTGCGGTCAGCTGCTCCAGGTCCGGCAGCAGGCGCTGCCACAGCACGCCGTTGAGATCGTCGCCGACATTGCCGCCGGGCGCGTGGTAATAAAAAACCTTCATGCAGCTGACTCCCTGCTCCTGCGGCGGACGATGACGATGAGCGCGACGGCACTGACGCCGGCCACGACGAACAGACCCAGAACGTCCTTGACGACGCCGGGCACCGGCAGCAGCCGGCACAACAGCAAACCAGCAGCCGAGATCGCCGCCAGCAGGGCGATGACGCGCAGGCCGTCCATGACGCTGGCGAGCGTCTGGCTGCCCTTGCGAATCGCCAACCAGGCGAGCAGCGGCGCCCGCAGCAGGATTCCCGAAAGCGACAATGCCAGCGCCACTCCCAGGATACCGAACGGCACCGCTGCCAATACCGCCGCCGCCGTCAGGATCAGATTCAGGAACGAGAACAGGCGATCGACATGCGACTGCTCGGAGGCGAGCAGCGTCATGCGCGTCACCGTCGCCAGCACCTGCGACATGAACAGCGGGCTCAAGGCTTGCAGGATCGGCACCACCGGCGTCCATTCCGGCCCGAGCACCAGCGCGATCAGCTGGGTCGGGCCCACGGCGATCCACACGCTGACCGGTATCGCCACCGCCAGGAACAGCCGCTGCGTGCGCACCACGTGCTGCTGGAATTCTCCCGGCGTCTCGCGCGTGCGCGACAGCAACGGCAGCAGGAAATTCGCCATCGCCGGCGCCAGCAGCGTGAGCGGCACGCTCAGCAGCTGATTGGCCCGGTTGAACAGGCCGACCTCCGTCAGCACCATGAAGAAACCGATCACGATGGTCGGACACTGCGCACGCGTGATGCTGAGCAGATCCGATCCGACCACATGCCAGCCGGTGCGCAGGGCGCTGCGATACTCAGGCGTGGCGGAGAACTTGCGCGGTCGCAGCGGCGCGAACGAGAATGCCATCAGCGTCCGGCCGGCGGCGCCGACGAGCTGCGCGAGCACCAGCAATTCGACGCTACGGGTCCAGTACGATCCGATCCAGGCGGCGGTTACACCGAGCGCTAGGCCACCGATCTCCACCATCGCCAGGCGCCCCACCATCATCTCGCGTCGCAGATTGGCACGCGATTGCAGGCCCCACGACTCGATCACCAGACTCAGGGCCAGCCCGGCGCCGATGGCGACCAGATCGGGCACGCCGAACATCGCAGCCAGCAGCGGCGACCCCAGCAGCATCACGACCGCAACCCCGACTCCCAGTGCGACCTGCGTCCACCACAGATTCGAGGCCAGCCGCGCGTCGTATTCCTTGCCGGTCACCGTCGCGGTGCTCAGGCCGCCGTCGTTGATCGCTTGCAGTATCAGGAACAGCGGCAAGGTCAGCGCGAACTTGCCGAACTCGGCCGGCAGCACCAGGCGTGCCAGCACGATGTATTGCAGCAGGTGAATGGAGATCTTGCCGCTCTGCCACAGCAGCGACGAGGACGCCTTGCGGTCGAGCTCGCGCGTGCTCATCATCGCCTTCGGCGACGCCGGCAACGGTGTCATGAGAGCCGGATTCGCGCTCACGGCGAGCCCACTCTCTTGGCGGGCTCCTGGTGCAACGTGTCGACCGGATTGCCATCGCCATGCAGAGCCTGCTCCCGGCCCGATCGGGCATGGGAGTCCATCGGTTGCAAAGCGGATTCCCGCTTGCGCGGAAATGACAGGCCGGAGCCGGACTGCTCGCGAATCGCGGCGTCCCACACTTTCAGGTACTCGCCGAACACGCGTTCCACGCCGAAATCGCGGCTGCGCGCGACGCACGCTTCGAAGAAATCCCGGCCGGGCAAACCATTGTCGATCAGGCGGCGCAGTCGCGCGGCCAGATCGGTGCTGTCACCCGAACGGAAAACATAGCCGGTGCTGCCGGCAGCGACGATCTCCGGCATGCCACCCACGTTCGCGACCAGCGACGGCACGCCGTGCGCGTAGCCTTCGTAGATCACGCGGCCGAGCGGCTCCTCCCACACCGAGGGCACCACCAGCACATCGATCTGGCGGAAGAATTCGGCCGGCTTGACGAAGCCCAGGAAGCGGATGTTGGCGGCGGCATGGCGCTGCCGCAGCGATGCGGCATAGTCGTCGTCGCCCTTGCCGCCGAGCAGCACCGTGAGCTGCGAAGCCGGCAACCGGCTGGCCGCGTCCAGCAGCACCTCGATGCCCTTGGTGTTCTCGATGCGGCCGAGATAGCCGACCACGATGGACGCGCCCGGCGCCTTGTTCTCGCGCGGCACGGTCGCCGGGTCCGCCTTGTTGATGCCGTGAATGATGTACTTGTGCGGTACGTCCGCGAACAAGCCAGTGTCTTCGAGTCGCGTCAGCATGCGACGGCTCAGGCTGATCACCGCGGCCGGCAGATTCGAATGCGCACGCCGCGGAATCGCGAACAGGCGGCACGAACGGCACTGCACGGCACAGTTATGTTCGCCCACCGTCATCGTCGACTTCGGACAGCCGAGATAATAGTCGTGGAGCATCTGCACCAGCGGAATCCGCTGGCGCCGCACGGCACCCCACAACGCAACCGAGAAGCCTTGCAGATTTCCGGTCTGCACCACATCCGGTCGCTCGCGCCGCAGGATCCTGGCCACGCGCGCGGCCATCACAGGATTCCAGGCATCGATGCCGTGCCACAGCATGCGCGAGAGGCGGCTTCGCGGCTCTTCCGACTGCTTCCAGAAAATATTGGCGAGCGGCACGTAATACGTCTTCACACCGTTGACCACGCCCTCACGAGCAACACCATCGGGCGCGAGGCTGATGGCGACCGCTTCATGCCCGGCCGCAACCAACGCCTCGGCCAGGATGCGCACCGTGCGCTCGGCGCCGCCGCGCTCGTTCGGTGCGTACAAGGTCGATACGAAGACGACTTTCATGCCGGTCCGCTCAAGCGCGCAGCTCCACGCAACAGAACCAGGCGTAGCGATGCAGCAGCGGAATGCGGCACAGCATCCGGTCCAGCCACCAGACGACCCGCGTCAGCCGTGCTTCGGCCTTGGGCTCCGGCGTCAGGAACGCCAGCAACGGCGCAACCAGCCCGAAGTACGTCACCTTCGCCGACTTGAACCCGCGCGCCATGACGCGCAGGTCACTGGCCAGCAGCGGATGCTCGTCCGGCGTGCGCAGCTCCGGGGTGCGGTTGCGATACCAGTTGACCACCGGGTTGTGGCCCATGGGCTCGGCGAAGATGGCAATGCCACCCGGGCGCAGCACGCGCCTCAACTCCTGCATCGCCCGCTGGATGTCCAGGTGATGGACGATGCCGCTGCCGGCGACCACGTCGATGCTCTGATCGGCCAGCCGCATGTCCTCGGCGTTGTCCACCACGAATTTCAGATTGCACAGATCGTACTGGGCGAGCTGGTTCTGGGCCTGGTGGATCGCTACGTCCGAAATGTCGATACCCGTGACCTGCCGCGCCGTCGCCGCGATCTCGAACGCCAGGCTCTCGGCGCCGCAACCGTATTCGAGCACGACGCGATCGGCGCTTTCTTCGCGCACGCGCCGTCGATACAGCTCGAAGCCATAGCTGATGGCGTCGTAGAACTTGCGAACACGCTGTTCGCGCACGGAATCGTCCTCGAACCTTTGATTGTGAAAGTCGCGCTCCCTGCCGATACGTTGAGCTGCGTCCATAGTTCTCCTCGTCATGCTTTGACTTCGATCGCTAACCCGCCCGGCCGAATCCCCAGGTCACTTGTCGCGAGGCGCCGAACTGCTCGCGCTGCACGTTCGCGATCGCCTCACCGAGCTGCACGCCGCGGTCCTCCCACCTGAACATGGCCGAAGCGACGTCCAGTGCGTGCTGCTGCATCTGGTTGAGCTGCTCCAGCCGGTCGATGTGCGCCACGATGGCCTCGATCAATTCCGGCAGATCGTCACCCGCCAGCGTGTGCTCACGCAGCGACGGCGGCAGCCCCGCTGCCGCCTGATGCAAGGTGGCGACCGGCACGCGCGCGAAGATGTAGTCCAGGAACTTCAGCTTGAAGCCGCCGCCGATCACCTCGGGCACCACGGCCACGCGCGCCTGCGACATCAGATCGGTCATGTCGTCGACGAAACCGTGAAAACGGGTGGCCTGACAGCGTGTGCTGAAATGCTCCAGCAGCGCCGGCGGCACTTCGCCGACGATGTCCAGGCCAATGCCGTTGCGCTGGAAAATCGGGTCGGCCGCATCGAGAAAGCGCTTCAAGTTCTCCTGCTTCATCACCCAGAAGAACGAGCCGACGACGATGGCGCGACGCGGCGTGTCGGCAGTGATGACACGCGGCCGCGCCGTCTCGCCGGCGTAGCCCGGCGTGAGCGTCATCGATCTCACCGAATGCGCTCGCGAGCTCAGCGACTGACGATCCTCTTCGGTGATCGTGGTGAGCAGGTCGACATTGCGCGCCACGCGCCGCTCCAACGCACGCACCTTGAGATAGTTCTGCCAGAACGCCAGACGCCGGGGCAGCGAGGTTTGCGCCTGCCGTGACAGGGAGAACCACACGCTCTCCTCGTCGTTGTGCGACACGTGCACCAGCACCGGCCGGCGTCGCCGCCGCCTGGCGCAATGCGCCAGGCAGCGATCGAGCGCCCAGCCCGATCCATAGCCGTCGAGCACGATCGCATCCCAGCGCTCTCGCAGCTGCTCGTCCAGCAAGGACTTGTAGGCGCTGGTTGCATCGATGGCCGCGGCATTGGGCAAGGAGCTGAACAGCGCGGCGATTTCGTTGCGCTTGCCATGCGGCACGCCGATCCATTGCATGCCGGCCGCATCGCTCGGCACGGCATTGGTATCGCCGAAGCCCAGAAAACGCACGGTGGCGCCGGTGGCCGCCAGGGATTCGGCCAGCTTCGCCGAATACACCTTGGCGCCGCCGTCCAGCGGATACGGCACGTAACGCGATATCCACAGGCACTTCAATCCCACCGGCGCAACTGCTTCAAGTCGTTGCACGCAACTCTCTCCCCATATTCGATTGCGAAGACAGCGCGCGGCGCGCGCTCTTGGCCAGCCAGCCCTCGAACAGCTTCCACGAAGCCCACGAGACCGGCAGCGCGATCGCGAGGCTCGCGACGCCGAAGACGATCAGGCCGACCACCTCGCCGTAATGCGGCACCACGTACGGCACCACCAACCGCTTGACCAGGCCCATCGCCAGCGTGTGCCAGAGATAGAAGCTGTAGCTGATGTTGCCGAGGAACTGGAACGTCGGTCCGCGCAGGAACGCCGTCTGGCGGCTGCCGTTCAGGCAGATGCTGGCGAACATGTGTAGGGAAGCGAGCAACGCCACCAGCACCGCGATCCAGCGGCCGTCCCACAGGAAGTCGACCATGGTGATGGTGAGATGCGCCTTCATGACGCCGGTGTAACGCCACGCGATCAGGAACAGCAGGAAGCTGAGCAACGGAAAGCGCAGCCAGCGCAGGTGCTGTGCGAACCAATCGCGGTACTTGAACACCAGCACGCCGGTGACGAAGAACAGCGAACGCGGGAACAGGCAGATGAACGCCGCCGCGACAGTCGCCCACAGCACGATCATCCAGTTTCGCGACGGCACGCGCCGATACAGCAGCACACCCGCGGCCGCCAGCAGATAGAACACCCATTCGTAGCTCAAGCTCCACGAGCCTCGGTGCACCATCGGGAACGGGGCAATCGGCGGCAACAGCAGCAGATTGCCGAAGAACAGCCCGGCCGCTCCTACCGGACTGGCGTCGTCGAACGGCTTGATCGCAAACACGATGGAAACCAGGGTGAGCGCAATCAGCGCCGGCACCCACGCCGAGAAGATCCGCACGAAACGGTCCTTGAGAAAGCCGCCGACCGTGGCATGGCGCAGCAGGCTTCCCAGGATGACGAAGCCGCTGATCATGAAGAACATCTCGACGCCGTAGGCGAGCGCATTCCATAGATACGCCACACCATCGGCCACCGGCGAACCGGACGGCCACGGCAGGATGCCCGAGCTGCCCAGGTGATAGACGAACACGACCAACGCGCACAGTCCGCGATAGCCGTTCAGGCCGACGTTGAAGTCGGCGCGCCGGGCTGCTGGAGCGTGAGCCTGCACGGTGCGCTTCCTCAGGGAGTCCGGTTGCGCTGATGGAGCACCGGCGGCTGCGGTTGCTTGGCGTTGCCGCCGAAGTTGCGGCGGAAGGCTTCGGCCGCGTTCGGCTGGTGGTTGTCGGAAAGTTTGGCGTTGAAGTCCTTGGCCGTGTA
>Ga0182745_1000791_pt1 | contig 32600 bp, 21 predicted proteins | sample eDN3rd30CKraftBY_FD_128523 | JGI IMG/M metagenome (GOLD analysis project Ga0182745, IMG submission 128523) | Enriched backyard soil microbial communities from Emeryville, California, USA - eDNA 3rd pass 30_C Kraft BY (version 2) (version 2) | ecosystem: Environmental > Terrestrial > Soil >...
AGGCGGCCGGGTCGATCTTCGCGGTGGAACGATCGATCACGACTGGTTCTTCGTGACCCGACCCAAGGTCCAGCTTGAAGACCGTCGCAGGGTAGAGGTACGACTGGAACGAATAGAAAAGCTCCTTTCCGTCCCACTCTCCGTTTAGGCCTCCCACCGTGCCGAGGGTTGGCAAGGTAATCCGCCGATCGACCTTACCGTCCAGGTTGTAAAGCGCGAGGCTGGAGACCGCCAGGTGGCTGGTCAGGACCGCGATCCGCCGGTTGACGATCCAGATCGAGTCGATGACCCCCTCTTGCTCGGGAATAATCTCCTTCCACTCGGAAGGGGCGAGATGATCCACGTCGGTCAAGAGGACCTGGTACCTCGGCGTCTTCGCATTCGTGTGGATCACCACTTTGCCATCGAAGATCGCGGCGTCAACACGCCCGTCGAGCCCTTCCGCCAGAGGCACGATCGGCGAATCATCGCCGAGCCGTTTCAGGAAGAGGTCATTCTTGATCCAATCCGTGGATGATGAAATCAAAACATAACGACCATCTTCGCTCTCAGACACACCGAGCCAGTCCAGCTTTGAGCGACCTTCGCCAAACATGAGCGGGTCGGTGCTCGGATCTTCGCCAAGGGTATGGCGATAAATCTTACGGTTATACATCTCATCGCCGGGGGGAACCGTCCCTGCTTCTGGGTAGCGGACGTACCAGAACGACTTGGCCGAAGGCTCCCAGGCTACCGTGCAAGCCCTGGTGCGAGTGATCTCGTCGGCGAGGTGCTTGCCCGTGGCCACGTCCAAGATCTTAAGTGTGCTCATCTCTGAGCCGTTGGGACTGGTCCCATAGGCCAGCAATGCCCCGTCGGGAGAGGGATACATCCAGTCGAGCGCGACCGTTCCGTCCTCGCTGAAGGTGTTGGGGTCGAGAACCACCCGCGCCTCGGCCTCGGCGCTTCCCTCGCGCACATAGACGACCGGCTGGTTTTTCAACCCCTCCTTGCGCGAGAAGAAGTAACGATTCCCACGTACTCGAGGTGCCCCGGTGGTCTGGTAGTCGTACAGTGTTTTCAGCCGCTCGACCAGTTTCGGGCGATCAGAGTAAGCATCGAGCGCGGTTCGGGTGAGCTTGGTTTGCGACTCGGCCCAATGACGAACTTGCGGATCGCTAATCTCTTCGAGCCAGCGATAAGGGTCCACCACCTCGACCCCATGATAGACGTCCGTCACCGGCCGTACCGGCGTCTCGGGGTAGGCCGGCTTCTTCGGTTCGTTGGCTCCCGACACCATCCTCAACCCTCCTAGCAGAATGAAGAACCCCGAGCCAACGGCCAGCTTCAACGCAACGCGCATCAGAACTCCTCTCGATCGCACGGTGGACGCGGGTCGTCGTGAGTTGGGCAAAACTCACCTGAGAACTCAAAGCCATCGGCCGATCACGGCAAGGCACGCTTGCCAAGTCCGGCTCGTTCCTATTACTTCGAGCTCGTGATTGGAACCTTTACGGTCAAGGTCTCCGGAGCCAGGCAAGATACGTCGTTGCAAGCCTGGTGACGGAGCTCCAGGTTCAGAAACTCCGGCGCGGGCTGTGCCTTCGGATCGAGCTGGACGTGAGCCTTCAGCGTCACGGTCCCCTCATAGAGAGGAATCGGCCGCCCGTTGGGATCGAGCTGCTTGAGCTCTCCCTCTGGGTACTCCACTCGCTTGAGCGTACCGGGCTGCGACCGCGGTAGAACGAGCGTGGTGGGGATCAGGTTTTCCTCACCCGCCGGGTTGGCGTTCAGATGCCAGCCTGGCTTGACCGAGACGGTCACCTCAACCACGATTTCGGCGCCGGAGGTGGCGGGCTTCGAGTTAGAAGCGAGCTTCCCCGACGCGACCACCATGGCTTTTGAGAAGTCAGCTCCCGGCGCGGGGTCGGCCTTCACCGCGGCCGTCTCCCCTCGCGCCTCCCGGGCATCGAGGTATTCGCCCAGGGCGACCTGAAGCATCGGCAGGGCGGCCGGCGACTGGGCGAGCGTGACGCTGAACGCCTGGAGCGCCTGCTCCGCGATCTCCAGGTAGCGAGCCCCTCCGGTTCCCTTCGAGAGGGCCACCAGGTTCCGGATCGCCACGCTGTTTCCGCTCGGAATCGCTTCGTCGTAGGGATCTTTCGGCCGGGCCAGTAAGGCTTCGTGGTTGTCGGCCGTGAAGAAGAACCCACCATCCTTCTGGTCGTGGAAATCTTCGATCATCCGGTCGGTCAACTTGCGTGCCTGCTCGAGCCGGATGGTGTCGCCAGTCGCGCGGTGGAGTTGGATCAGGCCCTGCGCCAGAAAGGCATAGTCATCGAGATAAGCGGGAAGCTTGGCCTGCCCGACCCGATAGGTCCGCAGGAGCCTTCCATCCGGCGTCTGAAGTTTCGATAGCAAGAAGTCGGCCGCCTTCTCCGCCGTCTGCCGGTACTTGGGATCCTTGAGAACCCGGAACGCGTTGGCATAAGAGGCGATCATGAGTCCATTCCAGGACGTCAGGACTTTGTCGTCGAGCAAAGGGGCGGGTCGGCGTTCACGTACGGAAAGGAGTTTCACGCGAAGGGGCTTAAGCTGGGCTTCGAGCGCCTCGGGCGTGACCTTCAAGCTCTCGGCCTGCTCGGCTCGGGAGCGAGGCTCGAAGAGGACGTAGCGATCCTTCTCGAAGTTCGGAGCACGCTTGAGTCCATAAACCTGCCCAAACGTGTTGACCGCCGGGTTCTTATCCTTACCCAGGTTTGATTCAACCTCGGCTCGGGTCCAGACGTAGTAACCTCCCTCATCGGCGTCGGTCTCGGCATCGATCGCCGAGTAGAACGCGCCTTCGGGGGAGGTCATCGAGCGCGCGATGAAGTCGAGCGTGGCCTCCGCCTCACCCCGCCACCGTGCATCTCCGGTCAATTCGAACGCGGAGAGATGGAGCGCGGCGAGTTGGGCATTGTCATAGAGCATTTTCTCGAAGTGGGGGACCAGCCAGGCTCGGTCGGTCGAGTAGCGATGGTATCCGCCCGCGATCTGGTCGCGGATCCCTCCTCGCGCCATGTGATCGAGTGTTTTGACTACCATGGCGAGGGGTGAAGGGACGGCCTCCTCCGCGGGTTGCCCATTCGCCTTCGCTCCGCCCTTGGCGCTGGCTTGGTTCGATCGACGATGCTCATCGAGCAGGAACACGAGGTTGGAGGGCTCGGGAAACTTCGGCCTGCGGGGGTTATCCGGGCTGAAGCCGAACCCGCCATGTTCCGGGTCGAATAACTCGGCCAACTGCTCGCGACCCGCCCGCGCCAATTCGCGAGTGAGCGGAGCGGGCTGTTCCGGCTTGTCCTTGGCGATCGACTGCTTGACAGCGTCCGTGAGCCGATTGGCGGCCTCCTCGAGCTGAGGGCGTTCATCGCGCCAGGCTTCGGTGACCCCTTCGAGCACCTCGGGAAATCCGCGCATCCCGTTCCGCTCCTTGGGCGGGAAATACGTCCCGCCGTAGAAGGGGCGGCCGTCGGGGGTCAAGAACATCGAAAGGGGCCAGCCACCGTTGGCGAAGGCCTGAAGCGCGGTCATATAAATTTGATCAACATCAGGACGTTCTTCGCGATCGACCTTGATATTGATAAAATTCTTATTCATCAATTTCGCGATGGCGGGATCCTTGAAGCATTCCCGTTCCATCACGTGGCACCAGTAGCACGAGCTGTAGCCGATCGAGAGGAAGATGGGCTTGTTCTCGGCCTTGGCCTTGGCGAACGCTTCAGGGCCCCAGGGGTACCAGTCCACTGGGTTATGCGCATGGAGGAGCAGGTAAGGGCTGGTTTCCTTCGCGAGCCGGTTGACCGGCCCTTTCGCCTTGGAATCCGCCTGTGCCCGAGACGTCCTCGCCGGCAGTGCGAAGAGTGCGGCAATCCCCAGGAGGACGATGGGTAAGCGGACTCGAGCCGAGCGTCGGTGCGTCAAGGTGTTCATCCCCGGGGGTTCGCGAGTCGAGCGATTGTCGGCCACGGGTCGGGCTCGCGACAAGGTATGGAGTTCCCCGTCATCCCGACCCGCCGGCACGTCTGAACGCCCGACGATTCTACGCGATTCCCAAGGCTGATTCCACTCACCCACGAGCCCCGAAGGGGGTTCGCGCGCTCGATACGAACACGCCTTCGGAGGTTCAGGCGCACGGTTCTCCGAGGTCGAACAACTTCTTATCAGCCGCCGTGGTTGAGCACGTGCCCGGGTTTAGCCCCACCGAGCGAGGCTCATTTGCCATTCACCTTGGTCACCCGGAGAACTTCCTTGGCTTCCACCGGTTGGTCGATCTCATCGAAACTGGCGTAGAGCCGGAAGTAGCCGAGGCCACTACTGAGCCCCTCAACCTCGATCGCGAGCTCGATCTCTTTTCCAGGGTCCAACCGGTCGATCGTCGGAAAGAGCAGTTCTCCATCCTTCTTCGCCTTGCCTGCCGCGTCCATCTCGAAGAGATAGCGAGCCTGCTCTTCGGTTCCAGAGGTTTGTAGCGCCTTGAAGTTCGGACTGTGAGCGCCCTTGACGATGATCTTGGTGGCTTCCTTGGAGCCATGGTTTTGAATCTTGACGACGAAGATCGTCTTTTCTCCCACATCGATCACGCGCCGCTCTTCGACGACCTCCATGCTCAGGTCGGCCATGGGGTCCACCTGGGTGTGAATCATCTGATCCACCTGGCGGCACTGCTCAGCGACGGCATGGGCGCTGATCTCGCAAGATCCTGGACTGCCAAGTCTAACGTCGAACTGGAACTTAACCTGATCCTTCTCGCCCGGGTCGAGTTGAAAACCGGGCCAGGTCAATCGACGTGTCCTCGAGTCGAAGGTCGCCCCGTCCGGCAACCGCATCAGTCTCGCCTGGATGGGGACCGTTGCCTGGACTCTCACATTGTTCGCCGGCGCGGTCCCGTTGTTGACAACCGCCAAAGTATACGTGGCGATCGTGTCTGAGTATCGCGCCCTGGGACCGGTCAGACGGAGATCAATCTTGGGCTCGATGACATTCACGACCTGGGTGGCCGTCGCATCCTGGCCCCCCTCCGCCACATCAGGGCTGACCGCCTCGATCTGGAAGGACTGTTCTCCCCCTTCCACCGTATCCACCACCAGCGGAGAAAGTGAGATACGTTGCCCCGCGGGCAGGTCGAAGACATCGAGCTCGTACGTGTTCACCCCCTTGGTGTCCTGGGCATACAACTGAAGCCCTTTGGAGAGCTTGGCCCGCACCCGAACGCTTCTGGCGATCCCATCACCCGGGTTGTGGACCACCACTCGGCATTCGGCCGTCTTCCCCTTCAAGACCGTGGAAGACGTCGAGACGATTTCCACCTTGAGTTGAGGCTGGAAAACGTGTGTGGAAACCTTGGACCCCGCCCGCATGGAGACAGTTGCTCCATGCTCATAGGTTCCCACCTTAATTGGTTTAACTTTGAGCGTGATTTCGCGTTGCGTTCCGGCGGGCACATTCCCAAGGTGCCAGACGAGCAGCCCCCCCGGAGCTTTCAGTTCGACCGGCTGGCTCGAGATAAACTCGAGCTCCGGCGGAAGCACGTCTCGGACCGTGACCCCTTCCGCGTCCGCCGCGTTGGGGTTGCTGACGATAATGCGATACGTGGCTGGCGTATTCATGTTCAAGGCGGGAGGGCCCTTGACCTCGATGGTCAGTCCGACCGACTGGAGCCCCGAGCGTAGACGACTGGGCGCGAGCACGAATTCATCGGCACCGTTAGGAGCCGCCCCCGCACTCGCCGCGTCTGGACCTGCCTGAGCAGGAGGAAACGGGTTTTCCCCTTCACGCATTCCTTTGGGTGCTTGGCTTGCCCCCAGGGGCTTTGCCTGAGTCTGGTCGACCTGTTCGTCTCGCGGCGAAGGGTCGGCATTTGAGGGGGCTGGTCCCTCAACGGGCTCCTTGGTCGCGGAAGCACCGGGTGGAGAAGAGAGTTCCTCGGGAAGTGCCGGGATCCCTCCTGGGGATTCGACAGGATCGACTGGTGACGGGGACTGAGGAGTCGCCGCCGGAGGTTCCGGCTGGACAGGTTCCTCTGCTGGCTTCGGACCTGGTACAGGCGCGGGGAGTTCGCCCGGCCCACCGACCGGCAGTCCAAGCTCGGGGGGCACCTCGGGGGTGCCAGCCGGTAACTCCGCGGGAGGAGGAATCTCGCCGGGGGAGGACGCGGGAGGCTCAGTCGGGGCAGGCGTGCCCGCGTCCGAGGCGTTATCTTGTGCTCGCGATTGTATCGCGCCCAGCCCGACGACGAGCGTCAGGGTCAGGGCGAACATCATGATTGAGAAGAATCGCCGGCCCATGGGAATCGGTCCCCTCCTTGGGAACGCCCCGGTCGTCGCTACTGTCGGCCTTGTCCTCCTCGACCTTGGCCCCAGCGCAATCGGAGTGACCTGACCTGTGAGTCCTGGGTTAAGTACCAGATCCCCTAAAGGCGTGAAAGGCCAGTTTCTCAAGCCAGACCTAAAGAGGCATCGGTAGAAAATTATCCAATAATTCCCCGCTTGAGCATTCTCCCGGCAATTGTTCCAATAACTTCCAGCAGGGTGTGCTCTCCGTTATCAAGGCGACGGAGCAGTGGGTTCAAACCCAGCCGTGGCATGGGTCGGCACCACTGCACTCTGTGTCTCGCCGGCCGATTGGAGACCCTCGGTGGAAGACGATCTTGATCGTATGGACATACTCGCCAGGGACTCGCCAATCACACGCTCACGGATTCGCTTCCTCGCCGAGGCGGATGGATCGGTCGTCGATCAGATACGCTGCGGGGTGGTCTTCGTCATGGCGTTCTGGAGCGTCCACTCTTATCAAGCGTATCGCAGACTGACCGAGGTGTTGGCCGCTCTCGACCCGGAGGGTCGGTTGGAATTCGTCGTCTTGGATACGGATGGCTCCCCGGCGCTCTACGATCGAGCGAAGTTCATCGGTCGGATGAGCGGGGCAGGCGAGACGGCCTGGGTGAGAGACGGACACATCCTTTTTGACTCGGGCCGTGGATACAACCCCGAATGCTTCGAGCCTAACACGAAGATGTTGCTGTCAGCATGCCTTGAGGGCGGGATACCTTGACCTTTGCAGGGCGACGAGTCTGGACCGAGGCCCGTCGGTACAAACTCGCGAGATTCCCATTCCGACGAAGGCCGTTTGACCAATCCCAGTTGGACCGGCTTAGGCATCGACCACAACACCGCCGAGTTAGCCGTGGAAACGTTGCGGCGTTGGTGGCGGCACATGGGCTGCGGGTCTATCCGCTAATAAGTTATTAAGTTATTTTGGCGAGTCCCCGAACTCTCCTGCCAATCGATCGGCAACTTGAACGGCGGTTTCGCCCGACTCGACCGCGATACTCTCAACTTCGGACAAGCCACGAAACCAGGTTGATTGCCGCTTCGCGAATTGCCTGGTCCTGGCCTGAATACGTTCCAACGCCAGGGGTTCTGAAAGTCGCCCTTCGAGCAGCTCGATCACCTCGAGATAACCCACCCCCTGAGCGGGGACAGGGCCGATTGGGTGCGGACCGGCTTGTAGCTGGCGTACTTCGTCGATGAGCCCATCCTGGAACATCTGAACCACGCGCCGGTTGATTCGGTCGTGAACCTCCGCGCGAGGGCGCTCGAGAGCGAAGACCCTGGCCGAGCTCGGGCCTGGTTGCTGATGTTCCACTTGCCACTCACTGATCGGACGACCAGTCGCCTCAAAGACCTCGAGGGCTCGAATCACCCGGCGCGAGTCGCGTGGGTGCAAACGCCCCGCGCTCGCGGGATCCACCTGGGTAAGCGCCCGGTGAAGCGATTCCGAGCCCTCCTGCTTCAGCCGTAATTCGAGTCCACGTCGCACTTCGGGCGCTACAGCGGGCGCCTCGAAGAGTCCACGCAGCAACGTCTTGAGATAGAGGGCGGTCCCCCCCACGAAGAGGACGCGTTTCCCCCGCCGTTCGATCTCGGTCGCGGCCTGAGCCGCCCAGGCCCGATAATCGGCCACACTCGCCGACTGCCAGGGATCGAGCACGTCGATCAGGTGATGAGGAACCCCCTGACGTTCTTCAAGAGTCGGCTTCGCGGTGCCGATGTCCATCCCCCGATAAAGCGTCATCGAGTCGAGGGCGATAATCTCGGCATCAAGGCGAAGGGCAAGCTGAACACCAACCCCCGTTTTTCCCGACGCGGTCGGACCGGTCAGATAGATCGCGCGATGCAATGCCGATCCAAACTCTCCTCCCGAGCGCTCGATCGCTTCCACAGCCGGCATAACCTGCCTCTTCTTAACCCCTGAGCTCGCGTTCAATTAAGCCTCAAGCCTAGCAACCCACCCGGTAGGAATCCATGCGTCCCGCGCCAACTTTAAAGCGTCCTCGGCTAAGCCACGAAACCAGGTTCCCGAACCCGTCTCGACTTCTCGGCTCAAGCTGAGCGAGGAAATGCCGATAAAATACGCATGAGTTGACACGACACGCTCATCGACCCGGACGATCGAGTTCTCTCGATCTCCGAGTCAGTCCATTCAGGGAGTTCCAACCTTGGACCTTTGGTTCAACACTCGACTGTCCGCCATCCGGCCGGGGACGTTGTATCAAAGTGGGATTTTATGAGCGAGAATCCTTGTAAATCTCGAGTCAGCGTGCCTCGAGACTTAATGGTGGCCAATTGAGAGTGGTACTGTATCTTCCCATGCAAACGAATTCCGCCATCGATATTAATTCCGCCGACATCCAGGCGGCTCGAGAACTGTTGACTTCGACACAAGATCAAGGAGCCCCGGACCGGGAGAAGAAACCTGGACGCACCAGGGAAGAACGGTCTCCGGTGGTGGTCCATCAGGGGATTACGCGCGCCCGGATGCGTTCGGTTTCCCGAAACTCCGCCTGAAACCAACGGGCCCTTGCACCTCAACGCGACGGTGCTCACCTATCAAACCGCCTGGGTTCCTTCATGGTCCGGGCGGTTTCTTCGCGCGCGGGTGATTCGGTGATCAGGCCGGGCTCGTCTTCGATTCAGGGAAGTCCTTGCGATTCCGCCTGGATTCTGTTGGAGTAGAGTTTGTCGGGCATGCACGGTGTTTGGTGAGCTCGTTGCGGGTTCCGCGAAGAGTCGTCAAGAGCGCTGATTGCGTGTGCGGGACCGAGGCCGTGGTGCTCGTTCGCGAGGGACACCATGTCTTCCACAACGTCTGTGGCTGAGCCAATCCCCGCCTTGAGCGGGCCCCTGTCCTCCTCTTCCCCCTCCATTAACGACCTTGCCATTCGAGTTGGAACCGTGAACGGCTCGGGTAGCCAATCAGCTAACCTGGTGCTTCTTCGCGCCTTGTACGGGATGGGGATCCCGTGCAGTGGAAAGAACGTCTTTCCATCCAACATCGAAGGGTTGCCGACCTGGTTTCACATCAGAGCTTCGGCGAAGGGATACCTGGGGCATCGGCTCGAGACGCCGATCCTCGTCTGCATGAACGCGCATACGGCCGCGGACGATGCACGGGCCCTGCTCCCCGGCTCGCTCGTCATCTACCGCGACGATATCAGCCTGGAACAGGTCAGAGACGATATCCAGTACTTCCCCGTACCATTCCAGAAGCTCGTCGAGGAAGCTTATCCCGCCGACAACAAGGACAAGGGATACCGCGACAAACTGCGCAAAGTGATCAACATGGTTTACGTAGGCGTTCTTGCCTACGTTTGCGATATCGACATGCAGGAGGTTGAGAACGCCATTCTCCGTGAGTTTCCCGGTCGAAAGGCCAAGGCGGCCGAAATCAACATCCGCGCGGCCTGGCGGGGCTTCGAGTGGTCAAAGGAGCATCTGCCCGCCGACCTCCCCTTCCAGGTTAGGCGAATGGATACGCTCGGCGAGAAGATTTTGATCGAGGGGAACAAGGCCGCGGCGCTCGGGGCGGTCTTCGGCGGAACCAGCGTTCTCACCTGGTATCCCATCACCCCATCGAGCAGCCTGGCGGAATACACCGAGGATTACCTGAAACGGTATCGGACTCTGCCAGACGGTTCTCACTCCTTCGCCGTGGTCCAGGCCGAGGATGAACTGGCCGCGATCGGCATGGCCATTGGCGCGGGCTGGGCGGGGGCTCGAAGCCTGACGGCCACGTCGGGCCCCGGTATCTCACTGATGACCGAATTCGTGGGACTGGCCTACTTCGCTGAAATCCCCGTCGTGATCATCGACGTGCAGCGAATGGGCCCCAGCACGGGCCTTCCCACCCGGACCAGCCAGGGGGACGTGGGCAAGCTCCACATGCTCGGGCACGGAGACTGCCGCCACATCGTGCTCATCCCCGGCTCGGTCTCCGAATGCTACAGCCTCACGATCGATGCCCTTGACCTGGCTCAGCGGTTTCAAACCCCAATCTTCGTCGCGACCGACCTCGACCTGGGGATGAATCTCTGGCTGTCCGACCCGTTCCAGTACCCGACCAAACCGATCGACCGCGGCAAAATTCTCAACCAGGCCGACCTCGAACGGATCGGTGAATTCGAACGATACCGTGACGTTGATGGAGATGGCATCTGCTATCGAACCATTCCCGGTACCGAGAGTCCCCTCTCCGCCTATTTCACCCGGGGGACGGGACACAACGAGAAGTCGGGATACAGCGAACGACCCGAAGACTGGAAAAAGAACCTCGACCGGCTCGCCTTGAAACTCGAGACGGCTCGCAACGCCCTCCCCCCTCCCTTGTTCGAGGGCTCCGCCAGCGCGAGGATTGGACTCATCGCCTATGGTTCGAGCCACTGGGCCTTGCTCGAGGCGCGTGACATCCTCGAGTCGGAAGGCCTTCCCACGGAGTACTGTCGAATTCGAGCACTTCCGTCCCCGGACTCCGTTCGTCGATTCATCGAACGTCACCAACGCGTTTATATCATCGAGCAGAATCGAGACGGCCAGGTGGCCGCCTTGCTGCGGGCCAACCTACCAGGCAGCCTGGCGGACCGATTGGTACTGGTGCCCCATTACAACGGGACGCCACTCTCCGCGCTAAATATCGTTCGACCGATCCTGGGGTGGGAGAAGAACCCATCCGGGCCCGGTTGGCCGACCGGTGACGTCGAGCTTGATAACCCCCCTGTTCCGCACGAGTCCGAGCCCTCGGCCGAATAAGGCGGATCGCTCTCGACCGCGCTGGCGGACCAAGTCAAACAGTCGGAACGCAAGAGGTTGCCCGGCGGTGTCCAACGAGACGCGCCGGGCATGCTCTCCCTTCTTCCAGGATATGCATCCCGATACTCAACTGCTCAGCCAGGTTCGTGATGAACCCGAAAGCCTTTTGACACAAATCTCTCTGGAGGCGATCGAAGCATGGCCAGCAATACATTGGTTCTGGTGCAAAGCGAAGGACGAGAACTCTCACTCCCCACCCTGGCGTTTCAAGGGTTCCCGTCGACACTCTGCAAAGGCTGTGGTCACAACAGCATCACAAGCTATTTGATCGATGCATGCAAATCCGTGGGGGTCAATCCCTACAAGACGGTTAAGTTTAGTGGCATCGGATGCTCCAGCAAAACCCCGGCCTACTTTCTTCAGTACAGCCATGGCTTCAATGCCTTGCATGGCCGGATGCCATCCGTGGCCACGGGTGCCGCACTGGCGAACCGAGGCCTGCGAAATATTGGTATCAGCGGCGATGGAGACACCGCGAATATCGGCCTGGGCCAGTTCAAGCACGCTTGCCGGCGCAACCTGCCGCTGGTTTATCTCATTGAAAACAACGGTTGCTACGGTCTGACCAAGGGGCAGTTCTCCGCCACCGCCGACTTGCACGCCCACCTGCGCAGAGACTCGGGAGAAGAAAATACCATCCCCCCCTTCGACCTCTGCATGGAGGCGGTTTCTGCGGGAGCGAGCTTCGTCGCCCGCTCATTCGCTGGCGACAAGAAACAGCTTATTCCCTTACTCAAGGCGGCACTGCAGCACAAAGGGCTGGCTGTGCTCGACGTCATCAGCCCTTGCGTCACGTTCAACGACTTCGCGAGCTCCACCAAGAGCTGGGAATGGGCTCGAGAACATGAAGAGCCGCTCCACGAAATCGGCTTCGTTCCTCGGCTCCCGGAAATCGAAGTCGAGCAAAAGGCGGGCGAATCGACTCAGGTCCAGCTCCACGATGGGTCCTGGATCGTCCTGCGAGCGTTACGTCACGACGAACACCACGTCACCGATCGCTCCTCGGCGTTCCGCTTGCTCATCGAGTCTCAACAACGCGCGGAGTTCCTGACGGGCTTGATCTATCTCGACCCCACTCGGAGCGACTACGTCACCATGCAAGGGCTGACCGAAACGCCCCTCGCCCTTCTGCCCGACGAGGCACTCCGCCCTTCCAGCGAAGTTCTGACAAATATCATGAATTCTCTATGACAAGCGACTTACAAGACATACTTTCCAACAAATATCAAATCTTTTATCAAACTGGAAAGAAGGGCGCGGATTCCTCGCCCTTCTTCCTCCCGAATCGGACGGGATAAGCGACTTAGAGGCCCCAGACGCGCCGGCCACCCAGGTACATCGTTAGATAACCATCTTCGCTCACTTTGAGCACGGGTCCATGGTAGGAAGCGGCGATGGCGGCGAGGGTTCGAGCTCCCTCCACGGCGCGGGCGGTCTTGAGCACTTCGGGGTCGATTTTAAGGATCGCGCCAAAGGTGATCAGTCGGCCATCGAGATCCATGACCACGGCGCCATCGATTCCGGCGAGGGCCTCGAGCACGCTCCCATCCAGATCCGCCATGGTCTGGTGCCGCGCGACATGATGGAGCGACCGCTTCGCCAATCTGGGGGAGAGATTTTCCGGGTCTTGCGGATCGTCCGTCGCCACTTCCTCGACGATTCGGTCGGCGGGCGCGATGAGTTGAGGAATGGAAATCCCCGGGTCGCGAAGAATGACGAAGAGGGCCCCTTTGCGGTCTTCCGCCAGGTTCAAAGCAATCTGGAAGACTTTTCGAGCGAGCTCGGCCGGCTTCGACTTACCAACAGCCTTGAACCAGGCCTCATATTTCGCCGGGATATCCAGGAACCGCCAACGCGCATCACTGAAGGCGAAGGTGAGCACGCCGTTGGCGAAGACCTTGATTTCCTGCGAAGGGGTAAGCACCAGGCAGATGTGCCCCCCGTCGCGGGTTGCCCTGGCGTGGTTGACGAAGGCGCGCGGGCAAGGGGCCTCGACCGAGTCCGATCCATGCACCTTATTCGCCCAGGTCTCAATGTCCACCGTTCGAACCAACTCCCCTAGCTGGTCGACGAGGAACAGGGTTGTGACTCCATCGCAGAGCCGGTGGAACCCCTTTATGGCGGTTAATCTCGAGTTGAAGTGCGGGGCCCCTTCGGAATTGACCCAGCCGGGAGACGCGGGATCATACGGAGTCCCAAGTAAGAGCACTCCCAACGACACCCGCCGATTCTCGTAGGTGGAAAGTGCGGCCACGCGAAGCGCTTCGAGCGCGGCGGGAATCCGAAATTGAGCATCGTCACCCAGGAAGTCGGTGACGATGAGGTCTTCGTTGACATAGTGGAATCGTTCAATTCGATGCGCCACGTCCAGGTCGAACAGGCCTCGGAATCGCAGGTCGAGCGCTTCGAGAATCACACCGATCAGCCGGCGTTCCGCGGGGAGAAAGGGGGAGGGGCTTCCTGGAAGGAAAAGGTAGCGCGTACGAAACCACTCGATCTCAACTCCGAACCCTTCGGAATCATCCATCATCAGGAAGTGATCCGAAAGATCCTGCCAGTCCCACTTGATGTAGCTTCGGTCCCCCGCCGCTTCGAGCTGCGCATCGGGAAAGAAGTGTTCCAGGCTACGCCGCAACAACGTTTGATAAAGTCCGACGAGCTTGGAGATCGGTCCCGTGGCCGTTCGTTGCGCAAGACCGACCTGCTCGCTTTCCATCTGGCTTCCCTCGGACGTCCCATCTAATCCGAAATCCACTAATCCGAAATCATCAGATGACTCTTTCTTCACTTCGGTCGTTCGCCTTCTCATTTTAGCGTCGAGCCTCGTTGAATCTACCAGAACGGACGCGGAAGCCATGACGAGGGGGTCAGGTCGGTCGCTCGAGTCCGTTCAAAGTCGGCGAGGCGGAGTCTCCTGGTCTGGCATCGGGCGAGGACGTAATCCGTTCCGTTTGGGCCCGATAAACATCAAAGGGAAAGGGCTGAATCTGTTGAGAACAGCGATACAGGGTGATTTTACGAACGGGTGCCCCGGCTCGCTCCACCTCGAACTGGCCGATCGAATCGATCTGGGTGAAATAGCGATCGTAAACATGCGGCTCCGTTGATCGATGATTCACGGAGACCAGGATGCCGTCGTATCCTAACCAGTCTTCGGGCTTACTCCAGAAGGCAAAACTCCGAGGATCACGCGCGTTGTAACAGAGCACGGGGACCGGATTGGTTCGCGTGGCGAAGGCGACATGGCCACTGTGATACCAGGAGCTTGTAAAAAGAAACGTCTTTGGATCGTCGAGGAGTCCGCGTCGATGCAACTCGCGACCGACCTGGTCCCATCCGTAGAGGTCAAGGGTAGGGTCGCGAGAGACCTGAATCAGGCCAAGCGTGCCCGCCCCTCCGCGTTGCAGGAAACCCGTCTTGGTCTGGGCGAGCACCAAGGCCGCCGTGATCAGTAGCAGGGCCGGCATCAGCACCAGTCTCACGCGCAACCGGGCGGGCTCGACCGACCACTTCTGACCGAGCAAGGGAAAGAGGGACAGGAACGCCACCAAGGTCCAGTGGGGCAGCACAGTCCTCTGGCAAGCGACGATGAGAAACGTGGCGAGGGGCACAACCGACTGGCAGATCAAGAATCGATCAAGCGGATGGCCCTGACGCGAGCGTTTGAATAGGATCTGGATCAGGGAGTACCAGATCCAGGGGAACAGGTAACACATTTGTCCAAGCAAGGCCGAAGCCAGCGCATCGGGCCGGAAGGTTCTGGCTCCCACCGCCCGCCCCCCTTGGAAGAGGAACGAAGCCCAGTCATGGGTTGCGTTCCACCAAATCACCGGCGAGAAGCAAAGAATCCCACACGCCACGGCCAGGTAAGGCCCAGGGCGTTTCAACCAGCCGCGAGCCGAAGGCTCCACCAAGCAGTATAGGAACGCTCCGGCGGGGAGAAAGACCGCGTGATACTTGCTCAGTAGCGCGGCTCCCCAGGCCAAGCCTACCCAAAGCCACCCCCGAATCAATCGCTTACGCGGATCCCCGCTCAGTGCCACGATGAGCCGATCCAAGGTCAGCAGCCAGAAGAAGAGAAGTGGTCCATCGGGGAGGACGAAGGTTCCAGCGGCCACACTGTGATACGGCGTGATGTTCAATGCAAAGGCCGCGAGGAAGCCCGCCATCGGACCATGCAGACGCTCCGTTAACCGGGCCATGATCAGCGTCGAGCCCGCGAACAGCAGAACGAACCCCAGACGCAGCCCAAACGGACTCACTGCCCCGCCAACCAGGCGCACACTCAACTGCTCGACCACGGCGAGCATTGGCGGATGGTCGAAATAGCTCCAGGCGGGATGTTTCAGAAAGAGGTAGTGATAGGCTTCATCATTGCCTAAGCCGAGCGAGGCCGACCACCCGAGCCGAAGCAGCGCCGAAATACCGACCAGGACCCAGACTGCTCTTCTTGGTGTCATCCGTGACCTCGGCCCCAACCTGAATTTTCGACGTTGACCCTGCCAATTGACAGAGCTTCCCGTTTCTCAACACGCATGGATCTTACCTGGGTTTCGCGATTTGCAGGATGCCAAAGTTCGTCGCGACCACCCTCGGCCTGAAGGTCCGCTCATCACCTTGCCGACTTGATGTAGAAGGAACACAAGGAAGCCCGAGGCGCCTGGCTCGCGAGTTCGGTTGCTGGTTTCCGGACTCTCTGGTAGGATTCGGTTTGCCCCAGGGAAGGGAGTCGCTGTCTTGAACCGGAGTGGTGTCCTGATGTCCAACCAACGCAAATGGATTCGTCGTGGGCTCTGGATTGGTCTGGCTGTACTCGCTGTCCATCAGGTCTGGAGGCATGGTCACGACTATGTCTTCCCTGACAAGTTCGCCGTGGTGGTCCCCGGCAAAATTTACCGTGGCGCCTGGCAACAGACCTGGCCCATGAGGCAGGTTGTCGAGAACTACGACGTCAAGACCGTTCTGGCGCTGGCCCACCCCCCCACCCACCCCTTGGCGATCAAGGAAAAGGAGATGGCCAAGGAGCTCGGTTACCGTTGGGTTCATATTCCCATCGTGGACGAACGAGGCCTTGGAGACTGGCGAGTCATTTCCGATCGGTTGGAACAAGCGGCGGCAATTCTGGCCGACCCGAAAAATCAGCCGGTTTATTTTCACTGCCATCATGGTGTCAACCGAACATCCATGGTTCAGATTGCTTATCGAACCATGTATTGTGGGTGGACCCTGAAGCAGGCGACCGATGAAATCTCTCAAACCTTCGGGTTGGTGGAAGTTTCCAAAGGTCCAGACTACCGCCACATGGAGTCGTTTTATAACGAGCGGGTCCTGCCGTATCGAGCGGCCCAGAGCAAGCAAAGCACAGCCGCGATGGCCGATTCGACCAAGCGATTTTGATTTTCGCCCTCAACGCGCCAACCTCGCAAGTCGATTCACTCCCAGTTAAGAACTTAAGAACCCGCCTCGCCTCGCCACTCTTGATTCTCTCCCGTTTGGACTTACAATATTTCGTCCGCCTTCGTTCACCATGACGTCTGGTGAGCGTTAGGTTACGGCAAGAACACCCGGGGTCAAAGCCGGGGTTTGGGGGATTCCTCGATTGAACATTCGTCCCGCCCGTGTCGGCGATGTGCCCGCGATTCAAGAATTGATTCGCACGTTCGCTGATCGTAAATTGATGATCCGCAGGTCGTTGGGAGAACTCTACGAGTCGATTCGCGAGTTTCTCGTCGCGACGGATGACGAAGGAAGGATCATCGGTTGTGTTGCCTTGCACGTATTCTGGGAAGACCTTGCCGAGCTCAAGTGCCTGGCGGTTTCCGAGACGACCCAAGGCCAAGGTGTGGGGCGAGCCCTCCTGGACGCGTGTTGGGAGGCGGCTCGACAATTGGAAATCAAGTCAGTCTTCACACTGACCTACGTGGCGGAGTTCTTCGAGAGATGTGACTATCATCGCATTGAGAAGGCCGATCTACCGCACAAGATCTGGAATGAATGCGTGCGATGCCCGCTCTTCCCGAACTGTAACGAGATCGCTCTAATCCGGTCTGTCGAACCTCAGTGGCAGCCGCGGTCTGAACGCGTTGAGCTTGTCACGGCGGCGGGTTGACTTTCAACTCTTTGAGCCAAGATCCAAGACCATTGCCTGTTCCTTGACGCAACGAGCGGGGAGTCGACCCAGGTCGACCATCCCCGCTCGTCTTGTTTGAGGCCCACGTGAACGACAAGCCTTCCGCCTCCCCCACCACGCCGACCATCCCTCAAACTCCCAGGCCCCAGACGTTCGGCTTCCTCCACTGGTCGGGGGCCCTCTTGGTCACCGGCCTCGTTCTGCTTTTGATGATCGTCACCGAGCCAAAGCTCTCGATCGTGTGGGATGAGGGGTTCACGCTAGGGAGGGAAGCTCGGATGCGTGCCTGGTTCCAGGCGTTGCGCGACCCCGAAACTTTCGCACGGACCTGGAAGGCTCCCACACTCGAGCTGGTTCAGTCCGACTCCGTTCCCGCTCCTCGCCCCGATCAAATTGACACACGTGCCGAGCTCCTGAGCACCGATGTTCTCGCCTGGTTCTGGCCTTTCGCACGCGAGGAACCGCATGGTCATCCCCCCTTCTACGCGATCGTGGGAATGATTGGAGACGTGATCACGCCTCACTGGGAAGTGCTGCCTCGAGCCCGGTTAGGACCAATGTTGCTCTTCAGTTTCACGGCTGGGGCCATCTGGGCATTCTCTGTGCGGCGATGGGGTATCGGGGCCGCGATGGCCGCGTCCATCGCCTGGACGGTTCAACCGAACCTCTTTGCCAACGGGCACTATGCCACCGTGGACGCCACGCTCACATCGCTTTGGGTCCTCGCGATGCTGTGCTTCGCGCAGGCGGTCGAGCCTCGAGCGAATGCGGTCCTGGTCCGTCCTCGCTGGCTCTGGGTCGTCTTCTTTGGGATTCTCGCGGGTTGGGCCGCCGACACCAAGCTGACGGGTTGGTTCCTGAGCCTGCCATGTCTCGTCTGGGCCCTTTGGACCCGGGACCGACGCGGCCTGTGGACCCTAGGAGTCGGGGGGTTGGTCGCCCTTCTGACACTCTACGCGTTCAACCCCTGCTGGTGGAACCATCCCATCGAAGGAGCCTACCGCTTCCTTGTCTCGAACCTGACACGCGCCAAGACAATTCCGATCCCCGTCCTGTTTCTGGGTCAGCGCTACCTGACTCCGCGGGAGTCCCTCCCCTGGTACAACACGCTGGTGTGGACGGTGATGGTAACCCCGGTGGGCATCTTACTCCTCTCGCTCCTGGGTGTTCGCCGGTTTTTCCGTTCCTCGGCAACGCGTTCCATTGAAGGGCTCATCCTGCTCCACCTTGGGTTCCTCCTCGCCCTGCGAGCGCTTCCCCATACTCCCGGGCACGATGGGGTCCGTCAGTTCCTTCCCGCCTTCGGGGTTCTCGCGCTCGTCGCTGGAGTGGGGGCATCCCTGCTAATCGGCTGGTCGAAGCGTTGGGGTGGAGTGCTGGTCGCCTTGGCGATGGCCGAGGGGATTGTGGGTCTAGCACTGTCGATGCCGGTCCCACTCTCCTACTTCAGCCCCATTGTGGGGGGACTACCGGGTGCGGCGAAGCTTGGAATGGAACCGACCTACTTCTGGGACGGGTTGACTCAGGACGCCTTGGATTGGCTCAACGAAAACACTCCGGAAGGGCGACGGGTGCAGTTCAGTACGTTCCCGACCTCTTGGTTCTATTTGAACCAGAGCGGACGACTAAAGCCCTCGGTGTATCCTTTCTCGAGCCTTCCGCCCGCCTGGTATGTTCTTCAGAACCGTCCAGGGGCGTTTACTGAACTCGACCAGGAGTATTTGGCAACGGTCGAGCCCGCCTACGTGGTCGCCCGCTCGGGTGTCCCCTTGGTCTGGATCTTTCCCGCACGGGTCTCTGACTGACCTATCCGAGAAGTCGGGGCGAGGTCGCGCGGTGATCAGAACCGCCGACGCTCTTCGTTCTTGCTGGCGGAAGCCACCAGGCGATCGAGCTTCGAGAGAACGGAGGGGGTCGCACCTTGCCCGCGCCATAGGATGCGGCCTTCTCGGTTGACGATGAGCATGGTGGGGTAGTTTTGGACCTTGAGCGACTCGAGCAAGGGGCAAGGCCGACCATCCATGCCACTGAGGAGGATGGGATAATTGATCCCAAGCCGTTCGGCCTCACTGGCGACCTTCTCGGCCCGTTCGGGGATGGGAGACTGCTCGCACGCGATCCCGATCACCTTGAACTTCGTCGATCCCATCTGTTTTTGCAGGTTGACGAGGTAAGGGGTCGACTTGAGGCAAGGTGAACACCAGGTCCCCCAGAAGTCGATCAGGATCAGGTCGGCGTCCAGGTCCTGAAACCGAACCAGTTTGCCTTGAAGGTCGGGAAGTTGGAAATCCTTGATGACCTGGAGTCGAGGATCATAGTCGCAGTAGGCGAGAGCGCCGGCCCCACCGGAAGCTGCAAGCGTCTTCTCGGCGGGCTGCTCGGCGCCGAAGGGGATTCGTTGGAGGATCGGCCGGCCTTGAAGCGAGTCCTTTGGTTTCGGGGGCGGGGTGGGTTCAACCGGGGTGGCCCGGGTCGCGGAGGTCGGCTTGGGGGAGAGAGCTGCCAGATCCCCCCACCGTGGCCTGCGACGTCCTCCACCTGAGTCCGGCTTAACGGGATGCTCCGACGTGGAACCAGGCCGATCCGCTTGCTCGAAGATGGACTGATCTTGTTGTTGCGCGACCACTGATTTTTGACCCGCCTCCTCCTCCACGATTGAGTCAGGCTTCGGCCCAGTTTGGTCATTGAGTACGGGAGGCGGAAGCGCCCCCAGCACTTGCTGCCCCTGAGCGATTTCCGAAGGAGTCAACGGGTTGGTTGCTTGCTGGGCTGGAGCACCGGCGTTCGGCATGAAGGGAACCTGGGGCGAGCTACTAGCTGCTAGCGTCGGTGAGGAGGGATCCGCTTGAAGCGCCCCCCCCTCCGCCGCGATACTCTCAGCGAATTCTGAAGGGAGTTCCGGCTCCTCGGTCGGCCCCATGTTTTGCGCGAAAGCTGGGTCCGTTCCCTCCCCTTCTTCTTCTGAAAGAATGGGCGGAGGCAGACTCCCCGCAAGTTCAGGTTGCCCCTCGGATGCGATGTTGCCCCCGGTCGTCCCGGGCTCCTCAGTGAGCACGGGCGGAGGAAGAACGGGCTGGACCTGGTTTTGCGAGCCGCGCGGGCCACCAACGTTGGCACCCAGAGGTTCGGGGAACCCGACTCCTTCGCTCGAAGTGGGTTCCGATGGTTCCGACTCCTCCCGCGGTAGCCTGGAGGTCTGGGTCGGCCGAGAAACGGGCAACGCCCTCAACTGACCGGGCTCAGGCCCTTCGTCTTCCAGTTCGTTCGCCGATCGAGAGGAATACGTACTTCGTCGAGCCCCTCGTCGCGTATCCAACTCATCCTGCTCTCGGCGGCTCACACGATCCGTCCGCGGCCTGGATCTGTCCTGAGTGGACTCAGTACGCAAGGGGTCTGGACTCGGGTCGGGAAATTCCTCGTCTAATCCTTCGTTGGGTTCAAGCGCGGGAGGAAGGGGGTTGGGTCCCTCATCGATGGGGGACTCGCGTTCGGTGAAGGCGCCGGCCATGCGCGTCTCGGCATCGTCGGGGGCAGGTTCCCCCGCGCCCACCTCCACCCCTTTGAAGCTCGATGAACGAGCGGGGGGTGTTTCCCCTCCCCCACCAACCGGTCGCCAATGCCTCGGCGGTGAGGTAGAAGAAGGATTCTGCCTGGCCGGGGGCCGGTCGGATTCGCGATCGCGAGTGGGATACGCCTCCGCCTCAATGGCGGGGGGCAAATCCTCAAAGTTGACCTTGGGCCCGCCACTCGCCTGGCGTGTGGCGGGAACTTCCAACGCCTCTTCCTCAATCGCCTCTCGATCGGAGATCGAGCGAACCCGGTTGGATGGCTCGTCGTTTGACACAACCGGCCGACTCGACTCATGTTGAGCGAGAGCCATGCGGATGGTGACATCAGTATCGGGAGCCTGAACAACGCTTCGGCCCGAGAGGAGGTCGCCTCCCTCTTCCCATTCCGCGATCACGGTGTAGTCGGACCCTGACCGAACTCCGCTCAGGTTGAAAGCCCCCGTGCGATCGGTGTTCGTGCTGACGACTCGTCCTCCCGGCGCGCTACTCACCGCGAGACGAACGCGAGCACCCTGCACGGGGAGACCTCGGTCATCCACGACTCGACCCGAAATCCGCCCGCGAGGTTCGAGTCGAGGGGTGGGTTGATCGACGCTGGCGACGACCGAGGAGCCGGGAGTTCCCGTGACAACCGGCAACCTCCGATCTCCCACGGAGGCCACCGTCTTCAGGTCGGGTGAAACACGACCGGAGGTGCTGGCGCATCCTGCCGCCATGCCGAGGGACAAGAGCCCGAGGCAAGTTGTCCTGCTCAGGGTGCGCATTTGAGGGCTTCCTCCTCCTGATCACCAAAGCCGGCAATTCTGGCCTTCTGTTGACCGGCAGGGATTGGGTTGGCGGGAAAGGATTACCCCTCTCCCCGGTTCCAAACCCGGTCCTGGTCCCTTGTACAAACCCGGTCCCGGCATGCGCGAAGGCCAGCGTGACTTCAATGAATGAAGTCCCGTACTCTCGACTTCGGCAGTTCGGCGGGAAAACTTGATCGAAACCCTTTTTTCGATCCGCCACAACCAGACCGAAAGGTCGACGGTGGTCAGTCAGTTCCAGGTCGCCACTTCGCGCCGGGCCGCTCTGAGTAGGGCCTTCACAACTTCAGTCTCTTCGCCAGCGGGGGCGGACTCGAGGAAAATCTGGAAGGGAACGATAGCGTCCGCGGGACGGTCCAACTGAAGAAAAAGCATTCCCAGGTCGCGCTGTTCTAGTCCGTCCTCCGATGCCAACGCGGCCAGCCGACGTTGAACCAGCAACGCCGAGAAAAAGTCCTGGTTCCGAAAATGAATCGCCTTAAGGTTTCTCAGGATCCGGGCGACCACCTGATCTTGCGAGCAAGGCCTGAGGTGCGAATCGGTGAGCTCGAACGGGGTGCCCAGACGGTCGGCGATCGCGCGTTCGCACCCATCTCGATCGAGGAGTGCGCCGCCGTGGAAGGGGTCGACGAAAAGGGGAGGTCCATCCTGTTCCACCCGGAGGAGGAAATGAGCGGGGAGGTTGAGCCCGAAGAGTTTGAGGCCGAGTTGATCGGCCAGGGTCTTGTACAGCACGGACAGGCTGATGGGAATGCCGGTCTTCCGGTCGATCACGTCGTTGAGGTAGCTGTTCCTCGAGTCGTAATAGTCCTCGGTATTGCCGTGATACCCTTCTTCGACGAACAAAACCCAGTTAATCTGACCCAGGACCTGCTTGGGCTTCGCGTTTCCCGGCACCCGGTCCTTGATCCGTCTGACCAATCCATCAGCCAGATTCAAGTAGTGCTCGACGTCGAGGTCGGGATAGACATCACAGGCGATCTCGAGTGCGATGCGCGCCAGGCTTGTGGAACAGCTCCGACTCAGCAGCTTCTGAAACTCGGGGCTTCCGGAAAACGGCTTCGACACGCATCCGACTCCGCGTAATGAAAAGAGAGTCAAGGTCCTGGAAAAACGATACGCAACTCCTCCAAACGCTTCAACCGCAGCTCGTCGTGCGCCAAAGTCTTTTCGCTTGACAACCAATCAGGCCCCTTTGGAATTCAAGAGGTCGATCCACCCATGATCCACAGCCAAGCTTGGTCGCGGCCAGAACGAGGGTTCCAGCTCACATTGTCCACCCGCCTGATTCTGCTGGTCGGGCCTGGGCTGGTCCTGTTCAACTCCCCCTCAAAGGGCCAGCAAGCGTCCGCGCCCCCCACGGCCCCCGCCATCCAAAGCTCGAAGTTGGTCGATCTGACCTACACCTTCGGGAAGGAAACGATCTACTGGCCGACCGACCCCTCATTCTCTTGGAAATCGTTGAAGTGGGGCCCTTCACCGGGAGGCTACTGGTACGCGTCGGCCTCCTTTTCCGCGAGCGAGCATGGTGGGACCCATCTGGATAGTCCGATTCACTTCGCTGAAAAGCAACCCACCGTTGACCAGATCCCCCTCTCCCAACTCGTCGGACCCGCCGTTGTGGTCAACGTTCAGGCGGAATGCGAAAAGCAGCGTGATTACGCCCTTTTACCGCGCGATCTGGAGGCCTGGGAACAGCGTCACGGGCCCATACCCGCGGGCGCGATCGTCCTGATGCACTCGGGTTGGGGGCGTTACTGGCCGGACAAGACCCGTTATCTCGGGACCAACCGTCCGCGCGATACCAAAACCTTGCATTTTCCGGGCCTGTCTCGCGAAGCGGCCGAGTGGCTGGTCAAACGCAAGGTGGCTGGGGTTGGCGTGGATACCGCCAGCCTTGATCCGGGATCTTCACGCGATTTCATGGCGCATCGCGTCTTGAATGGCGCCGGGATCTATGGGATCGAGAATGTCGCGAACCTTGAAAAGCTACCCGAGGCAGGAGCCACACTCCTCGCACTTCCCATGAAAATCGAAGGGGGAAGTGGCGCTCCGACCCGGGTGATCGCAATCCTTCCTTAAATCACTCGGAGACTTGACAAGGTCATCTCCGCGAGGATCAGGGTGTTGGAGTGGAGGTTTGCGTCAGCAGGAACGAAAGCAGGTCGAGAAAATCCGACTCCTGAATCTGTTCGATCAGGTTCGCGGGCATCGGTGAAATCTGGGAAGTGGTTCGCTCTTCGACCTGATCCTTGGCGACGCGGACCTCCTTGCCCTGGGAGTCGGCGAAGACCAAAACCTCCCCCTCCTCCTTCATGAGCAGCCCGGTCACGAGTTGACCGTCGCGCAGAGCAACACTCGTGACCCGGAACGCCTGATCCACGTTCTGATTCGGATCGACGACATCTTCGAGCAGGCGTTCAAGCCCGCGCGCACCAATTCCATCCAGTTGCGGCCCGATGCGTTGCCCCTTTCCTCCGATTTGATGACAGGCCACGCAGTGCTTCTCGAAGATCGTTCGTCCCGCCTCTGGTTGGCCTGGATGTCGTGCATACGCGTCGCGCCGAGCATCCAAAAGCGATTTCACGCGCGAGTCGAAGGGCGGAAGGTCTTTTACGAGGGAGGCGACCCGAGTTTCGAGTTCCTTATCGCCCAGGTTGCCGATGAGAACCGAAACTCGGCGATCCTGAAGCAGCCGAGCCGAAGCCTTCCCCTCGGCGACAGCCTGAACGAGTGCCCGGGCACTATTCTTACGCCCGGCCAATCCCGTGGCGATGGCCCCTTGCAATGAGCTTGGAGCCGTTGGAAGGGTGCGGATCAGCGCATCGAGGGAATGGGGCGATCGGATTCCCGCGAGGGTCACCGCGGCTTTTTCACGAAGTGGCAATGACTCCGTGGAGTCCCCCAACACCCGAGCCAGCGTGGGAATCGCCTCGAGCGGCCCAATGGCAACCAGGACGGGCAGAGCCTCGGCACGCAAATCCCCCTGTTTCGGGTCGGTCACTAACGCGACCAGACTCGCGTTCAACTCGTTAAGCTTGAACGCCTGAACCAGGTCGAGCCCCGCCCGACGCGCTCCCACGTCTTCCCCCTTGATCAACGCCTGGGCGAGTATCAACGCAAGTCCTCGGGTTGCGGCTCTTGGACTCGACCCGCGTTCCTGAGTTCCTCGTTGAACAGCCTTGAGAAGCTCGGCATGCCCGGCCTCGGGCTTTCGCATGAGTTTCTGGACGAAGGCCTCAAGCTTCTGGCTTGTCTCTTCCGCACCATGGCGCGCGACGTGCTGGATCACCCGGACCCGGAACCCCGGATCAAGCTCGGAGCGTTCTAGATGCGCGAGCAGATAACCCGCGGACTCGGAAGTGGGAACGCCGAGGGCGATCTCCGCGATCGAAGCGGCTTCACGCTCCCCCCTCGAAGTTCCGGAGACTGCGTTCCAGGAGGAAGGGGTCAGAAAATGGTCGCGGATCGCCATCCGAGTGACATGGATCAGATGCGTATCTTCAGCAGGTGTCGATTTCCAGAGCTCGAGCAGGAGCGGAACGTTCATATCCTCGGGATGGCGGCCCAGTGCCTCCGCCGCGCAGCGCCTGACGAGAGGGTCCTGGTCTTTCAACAAGGCGCGAGCCCGGCTCAGGAGTGATTCCCGCACGCGCGCTCGCTCGGCAACGAGACGCATGGCATGCACGCGCACCTCGCTAGCCGGATCCTCGGTCGCATGTTCAAGCACCCCATCGTCCAGTTGGTCACGACGGTGCAGGACCCAAAGTAGGTGAATTCTGCGCCAGGGGTTCGTCTCGGATCCGAATAAGGCGGCAAGCCGTTGGTCGAGGTCTTCAGCCTTGCGCGACACAAGCTGGTTGGCCGCCTTGGTCCGCACGACGAGGTTGGGGTGTCCCAGGTCTTCGATCAGCTCATCCGTTGTCGCTCGCGTCCAGTTCCCTCGGCTCGCGTTCTTCGGCCTAGCCCCCTTGGTCTTGCCAGTGTAGACGATCCGCCAGATCCGGCCGTGGAGATGATCGCGACCTGGGTGGGTCAGGGGCACTTCGTAATGCCCGATGATACGGTTATAGAAGTCGGCGACATACAAGGCCCCATCGGGTCCTAGCTCGATATCGACGGGACGAAACCAGTTATCCTCACTCCAGAGGAAGTCGGGTTGCTCGATCGCCCAAGGAGACGAACCCTTGAACTCCAGCCGGTCGTGATTGATCCGATTGGTCATCACGTTGCCGGTGAACAGAGTCCCTCTATAGGAGGGAGGGAACTCGTCCGCGGCGTAATACGTGGCTCCGTCGATCGCGGTGGACCCATGATTATGGCTCATCATCTCGGGACCGAATCCGAGCCCGTCGTCCGGCTTGCCGAAGCTGGGATAGTAGGCTCCGCGCAAGAGTTGGTAGAGGGGCTTCGAGTGGCAATCCGAAGAGTAGAGGTTGCCGAGCGGGTCGAACGTCAAGCCAAACGGGTTGACCTGGCCGTGCGTGAAATATTCAGCATGGGATCCATCCATTTTCATGCGATAGATGTTTCCCGAGTTCATTGAGAGGGGGTTTCCCCGCGAAGCTTTGACATCCGACGTGTTCGAGAAGCCATGACAGGCGTAAATCCAGCCGTCGAATCCCCAGCAGAATGAACCGGTCATCCCGTGGGTGTCTCGATGCCCAAAGTCGCGGTAGAGCGTCACTTGCTCATCCGCCTTGCCATCCCCGTCGGTATCGAGGCGTCTCGAGATCGCCGGAATATCATAGACGAGCGCCCCGCTCGTTGACGGCAAGGGGATCAACCCAATGGGAATATTGAGCCCGTCGGCAAAGGTGGTGATCTTCGCCGCGCGACCATCCGCCTGAAAGTCCTCGAGAATCTTGACGGTGTCCCTTCCTCTGGTCCCTTCCTTGGCGGGGTAGGGATACTCGATGGTCCCGGTCACCCAGAGGCGCCCCTGGTCGTCGAAGGCGATATTCATCGGCTTCTGAATCGCGGGTTCGGCCGCGACAAGTTGCACCTCGAATCCCTCGGGAACATGAAGCGCCTTGAGCTCTTCGTAGGGAGAACGCGGGGGGAATGAGGAGACGTTCTCGACGGGGGCCGGTGACTGAGTCAGGAGGGCAAGGCAGATGGTCAGGAACATGCGCGACTAGTCCTCAATAGGCTCGGTGGAGTGAGGCGGGAGATCCGAGGTCGAGCCCTGCCCAAAGTTGGGGGCGTTCGATCCTCGAATCGCGTTCCGAGCAAGGAAGCGAGCCGGAGCTCATTCGGAGCAGCATACGTCGAACCCGGACTCAGAGCCAGAAAAACAGGATGAGCTCACGATTCAGGTCCTCCCGAGACACCTGGCACGGTCAACCATTGGATTTCCGGCAGGGTTGGGACAACCTTCGGTGAAGGCCTTTGACGTTGACCAAAGTCCAGAGATCACTACAATTTGCCTCAACGATCGCCTCATTCCATTCCCCTACAGAATTGTAAGGTTTGCTGATGTCTGATGAAGCGCCCGAGGGACTTGAAGCCGTTAGGCTGGAGAAGCTACGCAAGATCGAGGCGCTCGGCATCGATGCATGGGGTAAACGGTTTGATGGCCAGCAACCGATCGGCGAGGTTCGGCGGATCCCGGTGTCGCAAGAGCCTCATCAGACTGACGTACCCGGCCCAGCCGTACGAGTCGCCGGCCGCATCATGCTCAGACGCGATGGTGGACGGGTCCATTTTCTTGAGATTCGGGACTGGACCGAGCGCATCCAGATTTTCCTCGGTAAAAAGCAGGTCGGGGACGACGGCTGGGCCCTGGCCCAGTTACTCGACCTGGGAGATCGGGTGGGGGTCGATGGCACCCTGGGTTACACCAAGACGGGTGAGCTGACCGTCTTCGCAACCGGCCTCACATTCCTGGGCAAGAGTCTCTCGCCTCCTCCTGAGAAGTGGCACGGCCTGACCGATCTCGAGCAAAGGCACCGCCAGCGCTACGTGGATCTGTTTAGCAATCCGGAGTCTCTCGAGACCTTCCTCGGCCGGTCCAAGATCGTCTCGGCGTTCCGACAGGTCATGGCCGCGCGCGACTTCGTCGAGGTCGAGACCCCCACGATGCAGGCGATTGCCGGAGGGGCCGCCGCGCGCCCCTTCATCACGCATCACAACACACTCGATCTCAGCCTCTTCATGCGGATCGCCCCCGAGCTTTACCTGAAGCGACTGCTGGTCGGGGGTCTTGAGCGCGTGTTCGAGATCGGCCGCGTGTATCGAAACGAGGGGATTAGCCCGAAGCACAACCCCGAGTTCACCATGATGGAGGCTTACCAGGCCTACGGCGATTATCACTCGATGATGGACCTGACCGAAGCCTTGATCTGTGGCGCGATCGAGGCGGTTGGCGGAGGGATGAAGCGCCCCTGGAACGACCTGACGATTGACTTTACCCCCCCCTGGCCGCGCCGGACGTATGCCGACCTGTTTCAGGAGGCGACGGGCGTCGAAACCACCGACCGGGACGGCGTGCTGGCCAAGGCCGCTTCGCTCGGCATACCAACCGCTGGAAAAGACCTCGACGTGGTGATCAGCGACCTTTTTGAGGAGATGGTTGAAGACCAGCTCGACGGGCCGATCTTCGTCATCGACTACCCCGCCGCGATCTGCCCGCTCACCAAGCGGAAAGCGTCCAACCCCGCCGTGGCCGAACGGTTCGAGCTGTTCGTCAAGGGGATGGAACTGGCGAATGCCTATACCGAGCTCAACGATCCCATGCTCCAGGAGTCCCTCTTCCAGACTCAGCTTGCTGGTCAAAAGGAAGAGGACTCGATGGCGAAGATGGATGACGACTTCGTGCGAGCCCTGAAGTTCGGCATGCCGCCGGCCGGTGGTCTTGGTATCGGCATCGACCGTCTCTGCATGCTGCTCCTGAATCGATCGAGTATCCGCGACGTGATTCTCTTCCCCCTCATGCGGCCCCAGGCAACCTGAACGATGATCGGGGCTTCGAGCCCCGTTCACGATGGAATTCTGACGTTCCACGAGGATGAGAGAGGACCAGGCGAGGAGTGCCGACGGTCCTTAACCGGAGCGAAGAGCCCGGCTCAGCTCGACCCGAACCCGAGATCCCTGGTCCATTGAAGAGCGAACGGAGTCGCCCGACATGTACAAGTATTTGCTCTGTTGGCGGTATCTCCGCACACGCTACATCGCGCTCGCCAGCGTGATCAGCGTGATGCTGGGCGTGGCCACCATGATCGTGGTAAACGCCGTCATGGCGGGCTTCGCGGAGAAGATGCGAGACCGGCTCCACGGTGTCCTCGCCGATATCGTCGTCGAGTCCGAATACGACATGAACGGCTTCTACAACTCCGACGAGGTCATGGCCCGGATCAAGGAGGTGGCCGGCGACGATGTGAAAGCCATGGCCCCCGCCCTGGAAACCTACGGCCTGCTCCAGTACTACTCCGGCGGGCAGCGCTTCACTCGCCAGGTCCAGCTCATCGGGGTCGACCCGAAGCAGCGCGCACTCACCGGAGACTTCTCCGAGTTCCTCGTCGACGACCAGGCAAACTCGATCCCCCCCTCGTTCGACGTGCCCGATTCCTTACGCGCGGCGGCCTCGCCCGCGGCGCAGTTGATCGAAGGGGATCCAAACGACCCCCTCAACCAGGCCCTGGCCGAGCAGGCTCAACTCCAGGTGCCGGATGACGGAGCACTCATCGGGTGGGGCCTCGCGACGTTCCACTATAATGATAAAGATGAATTTATCATCAAGCGAGGCGACAAGATCCGGATCGTCTATCCCAAAGCCAGCCAAAGTCCGGAACCCGGCGCAGACGACTTCACCGTGGTCGGCTACTTCAAGAGCGGCATGAGTGAAAATGACTCCACTCATGTCTATGTTCCCATCAAGCGATTCCAGTTCGTACGCCAGATGCTCGACGAAGAGGGACGCGGGGCGGTCAACCAGATCCAGCTCAAGGTGGCCGAAGGGGTAAACCTGGACGTGTTGAAGGCCAAGATTCAACCGGCCCTCGAAGCGCTCCGGCCCATGTACTTCCGAGTAGCGACCTGGGAGGAGAAGCAAGGTCCGCTGCTTTCGGCGGTGGCGGTCGAACAGAGCATTCTGAACATCTTGCTCTTTTTCATCATCGCCGTGGCCGGGTTTGGCATCTTGGCCATCTTCTCGATGATCGTGGTGGAGAAGACGCGAGACATCGGCATCATGAAAGCACTCGGGGCTTCGACTTCAGGCGTGCGTGGTATCTTCCTGGGCTATGGACTCCTGCTCGGTGCCGTGGGGAGCGGGGTCGGCATGGCGGGCGGGCTGCTCTTTGTCTGTTACATCAACGACATTGAGGACTGGCTTAGCGATATCTCCGGCCGCAGGGTCTTCGACCACTCCATCTATTATTTCAACGAAATTCCCACCTTGGTTGAGCCCTGGACCGTGTTCTGGATCGTCGCGGGCGCCTTGTTCATCGCGACAGCCGCCAGCGTATGGCCCGCCCAGCGGGCGTCGAAGCTGCACCCCGTTAGAGCGCTTCGGTTCGAGTAACAGCCGTCTCGGTTCGGTTCCCGCGTCAGGATGACTCAATCAAAGGGAGGATCAAGTAAGATGGCGACTTATCATCTCTCGGCCGTGGGGGTGGAGAAGGCGTACCGGAAGGGGAAGAACCGGGTCCCCGTGCTCCATGGGGTTGACTTGCAGGCCGCCCCGGGCGAGCTCGTTGCGATCATCGGCGCGAGTGGGTCGGGCAAGAGCACGTTGCTCCATGTGATGGGCCTGCTCGACGCTCCAGACGCCGGCGCGGTCATGCTCAACGATCGAAGAATTGATCACCTGTCCGACCGCCAGCGCGATGAGATCCGCAACAAAACCTTTGGCTTCATCTTTCAGTTCTACCACCTGCTTCCCGAGCTCAACACGCTCGAGAACGTGATGATGCCCCACATGATCCGGCTCGGCTTGTGGGAGTTCTTCAAGCAGCGCAAGGCCATCCGCCGCAAGGCGACGGAGCTGCTTGAACGCGTTGGACTGAGCCACCGGCTGCATCACCTTCCCACCGAACTCTCGGGTGGCGAAATGCAGCGCACGGCGATCGCCAGGGCGCTCGCGGGCGATCCCGAAGTCCTACTCGCGGACGAGCCGACCGGCAATCTCGACGCCTCGACCGGGCAAGAGGTCCTCGAGCTCCTGCGCGACTTGAACCGCGAGAGCGGACTCACTATGATCATGGTTACCCACGACACTCAGATCGCCCAGCAATCCGATCGAGTCGTTCGGCTCGCCGAGGGGCGAATCGAGGAATGGGCCCCCGCGCTCGCTTGATGCCGAGAGGGTGGGGGCCCTTGTTTCATCGAGGGGGGTCGGCCTCCAATTTAAAAGGCCAAAGGTGGGAGTTGCATTCGGATGAGCCTCAAGATCTATATCAGCGGCAAACTCTACGATAAGGCCGACGCCAAAATCAGCGTCTACGACCACGGTCTCCTCTACGGCGACGGCGTGTTCGAAGGAATCCGCGCCTACTCCGGCCGCGTCTTCCGGCTCACCAAACATGTGGAGCGACTGTACGAGTCGGCCCGCTCCATCCATCTCCAGATCCCCATCTCCCCCGAGGAAATGGCCAAGGCCATCGTTGACACGATCGCGGTCAACCAGTTGACCGACGCCTACGTCCGCGTCGTCATCACGCGAGGCGCGGGGAGCCTGGGACTGGATCCGCGAAAGACCACCGACCCCCAAATCATCGTCATTGCCGACGCCATTAGCCTGTACCCCGCCGAGCTCTACGAGCACGGCTTGAAGATCATCACGGCCGGCACCCAGCGCAACCATCCCGCCGCCCTGAACCCGCGGATCAAGTCGCTGAATTATCTGAACAATATTCTCGCCAAGATCGAGGGGACCAACGCCGGCTGCCTCGAAGCCCTCATGCTCAACCACAAGGGCGAAGTCGCGGAATGCACGGGTGATAATATCTTTATCGTCCGGCGTGGGCTGCTCGAGACTCCTGGAATCGACGCGGGTATCCTTGAGGGGATCACTCGTGACGCCGTGATCGAGCTGGCTCGCCAGGCAGGGATCGACGTCGTGGAGCGCTCCATGGACCGCCACGACATTTATACCGCCGATGAATGCTTCTTGACCGGGACCGCGGCGGAAGTTATTCCCGTGGTCGAATGCGATGGCCGCCCCATTGGCTCGGGCAAACCCGGACCGGTCACCCTCGACCTGCTCCGGCGGTTCCATACCCTGGTTCGGGAAGAACATTGATCGAGGCAACCAACGTGTTGGAAATCCGATCGATTCTCGCGCCGACCGACTTCAGTGAGCACGCCGCCAAGGCGGTGAAGTACGCCTCTCACCTGGCCGAGCGGCTGGGCGCGGAGCTTCACCTCCTGCATGTCCTTTCCGACATCGTACCGGTGGGGCCAGACCCGATGATGACGCCGGTTCTCCCCCCTGAGTATTACTCGGAGTTGAGGGAACAGTCCTTGCAGACAATCGGCGCCATCCTGAAACCGGACTGGGGGAAGCCCGCGGGTGTGAAAACCGACGTTCGATGGGGCGATCCGGTGGAAGAGATCGTGGTCCACGCTCGAGAGCACTCCATCGACCTCGTGGTAGTGGCAACGCATGGCCGAACCGGCCTCAGCCACGTCTTGCTCGGCTCGGTGGCGGAACGCATCGTCCGCGAGGCCCCCTGCCCTGTCTTGACCATTCGCGACCGCGAGCCTTGATCCTAATCTTGATCTGATCAATCGCGGCGATCCGAGCCCTACTTTCCTGGGGTAAGGCAATGTAATGACGAGGAGCTCGCCTCTTGAGCTCCTCCCTTTCATAAAAAACTAGCAGGAAACCCACCTCTTTAGAGGTGGGAGGAATGCGTGTTCCTTCCCGCTCCTCTTGACAAAAAATCAGTTGGTATGGATAATTCACCCATCACCCGAAGGCACTCCC
>Ga0182745_1000792_pt1 | contig 32567 bp, 31 predicted proteins | sample eDN3rd30CKraftBY_FD_128523 | JGI IMG/M metagenome (GOLD analysis project Ga0182745, IMG submission 128523) | Enriched backyard soil microbial communities from Emeryville, California, USA - eDNA 3rd pass 30_C Kraft BY (version 2) (version 2) | ecosystem: Environmental > Terrestrial > Soil >...
AGGCTTCCTTCTTTGGATCTCGCTGCATGTTGGCCATCGCTTCCCCCTGATGAGTAAGTGACGATGACCTCAGCTTGACGCCTCACACGGCTCGATTGAAGATGCACTTCGCGGAACGGACACCCCCGATCTTCCCCTTCGCCGCAATCTTGCTGAGCGCCCCTGGAAGTGGGTCGGGGGCAGGCCCTTCAAGCAGTTGCTTCAGGTCGGATAGTGCCGAGACCGCGGCGCCGATCTCCAAGGGCTGACCACGCTCCGGCTCGGGAAGGAGCAAACTTCCGTACCGCACCAACTTTAATCCCGGGTCATTGACGACCTCGGTCACCGCCCGGCGGGTCTGCCAAACCGTCTCACTCTCGAGTGCCGGCGGAAGTAAGGAATCGACGGAGACCGGAGCAGACGGCTTCAGTGCAAACCCTCGCCCCTCGAGCGATTGTTCGAGCCGCGCGACAGGCATCGTCTCGACCTGGGGGAACTCACATAACCAACCGAGCCTGAGCTTGCGCGAGGTTGTCGCTGGTCGTCTAACCACCTCCTGAAGCTCGTCTTTGCGTAGAGTTACCTGAATTAACAGGGGTTCGGTGCCATTTCCCTTCCCTTCAAGCCGGTCCACCTCGGCATCGATCCAGCTTCGGATCGGGTCGCTTCCAACGGCACCAGCCTGCCTCGCGCGGACCTTTTGCCAGACGCGAAGTCGCTGGAGCCGTTGCGATTCCACACGTTGGTTGTCGGCCGATTCGGCGGCCTTCCACTTCTTCAACCACACTGGCGCATTCGCCTCGGCCCATCCCCGGCGCACCAGCAGGCGAATGCTTCCTCTCGGGGATGTTTCGGCGACTTGGCCCAGAATCAGGGTCCCATCCCGTAGCGTAACCCGGTCCGCCGCCGACTCCCCACTCAATGCGGCCCCGTCAGCCAGACCGAACACGAGCAGGATTATCCAGGGGTTGAATCCCACCTTTCACCTTCCTCTCGAAATCGACCTAGCGTTATCTTGACGTTCGCTTACTGCCGAAGCAGTCTGGCCAATGTCGATCTTAGCGAATCGCCTTAACCCGCGTCTCAGGAAAACTCCAAGGGATCACCGCGTATGTTTCTTGTACCTCGGCGTTTTGCTCAGGATCGTGGACGTGAACGCGGCTCCCTTTCCTGGGTTCTTGATCGGGTCGTGAGGAACGCAAGGAGAAAATACGATGCGATCGCTTGAGCCTCTGGGAGACCGGGCTTTTCTCGCCCGCTTCGACCGGGAGGAAGAAGCGCGGGCCTGGGCTCGAACGATTCGCTCGGGATGCTGGACCGGGGTTACCGACGTCGTGCTCGCCTATCGATCGGCCGCTGTCCACGTCGACCCGGACCAGGTGGATTTGGATCAACTCGAACGGGAGCTCAGATTTCTGAATTCCCAAAACCAGGCTAACGACCAGGTCCGACTTCATACGATTCCCGTCCGCTATGACGGAGAAGACCTGCACGAAGTGGCGAGTCGGCTCAACCTTTCGCCAGCGGAGGTCATCGCGATCCATTCAGGGGCGGAGTATCACGTTTTCGCGATCGGATTCCTGCCCGGTTTCCCTTACGCGGGGTACCTACCCGCCCAGCTGAGCGGACTCCGACGGCTCGCGAAGCCAAGGTTGAGCGTTCCCGAAGGCTCGGTGGCGATCGTGGGCACGCAAACCGCCATCTACCCTCGCCGATCCCCAGGAGGGTGGCACTTGCTGGGTCGGACCCCCTTGCGAATCGCTGATGTTGAACGCGGACGCTTTCCGATTCGGACGGGGGACAAGCTTCGGTTCGAGCCGATCGACCAGGTAACCTTTGAGACCATGCACGGGGGTCTCTTATGACTCGACGAACCGCCTGGGTCGACCTGAACGCAGACCTTGGCGAAGGCTGCTCCCACGATTTCGAGCTTCTGAATTGGATTAGTTCGGCCAACGTATGTTGCGGAGCCCACGCGGGCGATCCCGAATCCATCGCCGCCACGCTTGAGGCGGCAGCCCAACGTGAAGTGAGAATCGGAGCACATCCCGGTTTCTCCGACCGGTTGAACTTCGGTCGTCTCGAGATGCCGATCGACACGAACGACGCACGCTCACTCGTGCTGACCCAGTTCGCGGATCTCCAATCGCTCGCCTTCAAGGTAGGAAGTCGTCTCCGTTATCTCAAGCCCCACGGGGCTCTGTATAACCAGGCGAATCGAGACCCAGAGATCGCGCGGGGAATCCTCCAGGCCGCCGTGGAACTTGAGGTGCCCCTTGTCGGGTTGCCTGACTCCGCACTGTCGCGAGAGGCAGAGCGAGAAGGTCATCCTTATATCGAGGAAGGATTTCCAGACCGGCGTTATCTACCAGAGGGCCAACTCGTTTCACGTTCTCAGCCCGACGCGATCCTCCACGAGCCGATGGAAATCGAGGATCAAGTGCTGAGCTTGGTCGGACGAGGCCTGCGCACGCTCTGCATTCACGGAGATGACCCGAACGCCGTGGAGTTGGTTCGTCGTGTTCGGGGCGTGCTCGAGCGGCATCAGGTTGAAATTCGAGGGTTTGTGTAGGGATGGGGCTTCTCGTTCTCAAGCCTGGGCACTTCGCAACGATCCAGGACCAGGGCCGCGCTGGTCACCGGGAATGGGGCGTACCTTCCGCTGGTGCCTTCGACCTGGGATCGCTTGCGATCGCGAATGGGCTATTAGGGAACGAGCCGAAGGACGCCGCACTCGAGCTCACCCTGTTAGGAGGAGTTTACGAGGCCAAAGTTCCACTGGCTCTCGCCCTGGCCGGGGCTCCGATGAGCGCCAGCTTGAATCGGCCCGGGCACGCGAAGCTCGAGCTCCGTATCCCTCAAAGTTTCTCGATGACGACAGGGGATCAGCTCCAGATTGGTGGCACGACCCAGGGCGCGCGAACCTATCTCGCTGTTCGAGGAGGATGGCGTACGTCCGAGATACTGGGAAGCCGCTCCACGGAGTCCCGCCTCGAGGCAGGAACACTCCTCCCGGCACTCTCAAGCCAAACGCTCTGCCGCCGAATCCCCTTGCCTCCTGAAAACCTCCCAGGTGAATGTTCGCTGATCCGAGTTTTGAGAGGTCCTGACGCGGGAAGGGCGAACAATCTGGAGGTTTGGGCGAGGTCTTTCTTTCGGGTTACGCCAGCCTGCGATCGGATGGGCCTGAGACTCGAGGGACCTGTCCTGGAGTTGGAAGTGGAGAGAGAGCCACTCTCGGGACCGGTAACGCCTGGGTCGGTTCAGATCGCCGGGGGCCAGATGCTCATCCTCGGGGTCGCCTGTGGCACCATGGGGGGTTACCCACAAGTCGCGAATGTGATCTCAAGTGACCTTGGACGACTTGGTCAACTACGTCAAGGGGACAAGGTCCAACTCCAACTGATCGAGATGGAAGAGGCACGCGCGATCGACCTCCAAACCCGCCTCGAGCGACGTGCGATGTTCAGGCGGATCGCCCTTTTGGTTCAGGACCTCGACGTTGCGAAGTCCTGAATTGAGCTTGCTGGAATCGTGTCGATGAGGTACATCGACCCCACGACCCTTTCCATGGCCTCCAAGGAACCGAACGTTCCACGGACCCATCATTTCCCCTGGCCGAAGCAGGGATCGTCCGATGTCCGAAGGTAGCATGCGCAGACAGGCCCTCGCGGGACTTGCCTGGGTGATCTTGAGCACCGCGTTCACGGGATCGGGGTGTGCCCGCATTCCCGTGCCACGTTCGATCTCGAACCAGGTTCATCTTCCACCTCCTTCCGAGGGGAAGCCTGAGCTTGCCTCGAGTCTGAACGAAACGAACGAGGTGGTCGCGATTCCGTCGCTCCCCCCCTTGCCGCCGCTCGAGCCGCTCCCCGACTCTGAGATTCCGAGTGCCCCCACGCCGCTGCTGGATGCCGCGCTCGCACGGGCAAACGCCCAGGTCGCCGAGGAACGCGAGCTTCGCGAGGCCGAAACCATCCTGGAGGATCCCAAGGAAACGAAGTTGGAGAGCAAGGATTCTTCCGAGCTACCTCCACTGGAAACCACAGAGATTCCCGCGAAAGAGCGTCAGCCGCGATCGGATGCCCCGCGAGATTCGGAAGCAAACTCAGGCACGGAGCCCGAGCCGACAGCATCACCACCGGTAACGAGTGGGCCTTCGGCCGGTTCACCCAAAGGTGCGGCAGACCCAAAAGCCGTGGCCTTGGCGAACTTGTCCAGCACAAGCCACTCAACCAAAGCGCCGGCAATCATCATCGACCCTGAGAAGAAGCCTGATCCGGTCGATCCCCGGATCCTCTGGGATGAAGGGATCGCCCGTCTTCAAAAACTCGCGATCGAGCAGGCGAAGCGATCCAACCCAATCGACTGGACCCAGCGTTCTCGGCTGCTCGAGGTGATCGCGCGGAACGACCGACATGGAAGCGGCAAGGGGACCGATGAGCCCTCGCGAGCCTGCCGCCTCGCGCTCGCCGCCCTCGGGATTCCCTATAGCGACGAGGCTGAGCCACGCGGGCCAGAAATTCAGGCCGCGATCATGGCACTCGAGAGCGAAGCTCCTCTCGAAATTGGAGAGCTCAAGCTTTGCCGAAAGGTCGATGGGTTCGGCAATTATGAGCCACTCGACACCTCTGCTTGCAAATTAGGTCAGCATGTTATCATTTATTGTGAGATGTCGGGTTTGCATTACGCTCAGGCAGGCGAACTGTTCCAATCCCGACTCTCCTCGCGAGTCGAGATCGCTCCCGCCTCCGGTGGAGACCCCATCTGGTCGCAACCGCTACCTCAAGCGGAGGATATTTGCCGACGCCGGCGTCGAGACTATTTCGTCAACTACCGGTTTGAGCTCGGCGCTCAGTTAGCACCAGGGTCATATGAGCTCCGCCTCATCCAAACTGACGAGATCGCCAATCGCACCGCCTCTTCGTCGATCCCCCTCACAATCCTACCCTAATGATTCGCGTGTCCCGCGAAAGCAATCAGTCCGCCGCGACGAGCCAATCCTCTTCGCGCGGTGGACTCACCTTGCTCGATTCTGTCAGGTCCGCATTGGATTCAGATTACTTCATGTCCGCAAGTATGAGATTGGCCAGATCCTGCGATTGAGCGACACAGAGGCTCACATTCCGCCTAACTCGAGTGTCTTGGACGGGTTAAGCCTTGCATACCGACTGCGGGCCAGAGAAAATGGATTCATCCAATCTTGGAGCCACGGTTCAACGGAGAGGTCACTCCATGCTCCGGTCTCAACTCTGCTGCACGGTCTCCTGCCTGATTCTGGTGGTTGCCGCGGTTGCGTCCGACGAGATCGCCCCGCGCGAAATTCCGTCGAGGGCCTTCAACCTTCCGGGACAGATCCCCTCAACGGTGAAGCAGGGGACTCCCCCACGACTCAACGTTCTCGAGCTTGCTCAGGCGACCTCGTCAGAGGCGGCTGAGAAGCCGGACGAACCGTCCAAAGGTTCAAAAGAGGGACCAAGTTTTAGCCGAGAAATTGCCCCGATTATCGTGGGCAACTGCCTTGGCTGTCATAACGAACGGGCGATGCGAAAGAACGGGAAACTCGACCTCAGCACGTTCGAGAAGTTGAAGAAGGGGGGCAATAGCGGTCCCGTGTTCGAGTCGGGAGAGCCAGACGATAGCCATCTATATCTGCGATTGACGGGGGACGAGACACCTCGAATGCCTCGAGGGGCAGGGGACCGGCCGCTGGCGGAAGCTTCGATCGAAAAGGTCGGCGCCTGGATCAAGGCTGGAGCCAAATTCGATGGCCCGAGCCCAACGGCCTTGCTCAGCACCTACGCCGCGACTCCCGAGCAACTTCGCATCGAGTCCCTCGCCAAACTTTCCGAGTCCGAACGAGACAAGCTCGTGGAGTCGAGAGGACTCGAACGCTGGAAGAAGGGGAATCCAAAAACGCCCGCTGAGATCGAGACCGGCAAATCGGTGATGCTCTTTAGCCTGCTCCCCAAAGCTCGTGCTGAGGCCATCGTGAAGTTGATGGACACTCAGCACAACACGATTCAGAGCCTGGTTGCGCCCCAGGCGCCACGTGAGCCACTCGAGAAAATCAGTTTTTATGTTTTTAATGAACGCGCTCATTTCGTGGAATTCGTGCGTAGTCTGGAAGACCGAGAGGTCGACCGTGACGAGCAGCGGAGCGTCGCGTTGACAGGCGAGGCGCCTTACATCGCGGTCATCGACCCCCTAGGTGGTCGGGATGAGCCGGTTTCCACCACCAAGCGAACCAGCCGAAGTCGGAAAAAGGCCAGGCAAGAATCCATGGAAGGACCCGATCGAAGTCTCGGTGGGCTGCTTACCGACTCGCTCACGGTGGGGATGATCGAGCGCGTGTCAAAGAACCCGCCGCTCTGGCTCAGCCAGGGCCTAGGCGCTTACTTCGGGTCCAGAATCGACTTACAAAGCCCGCATACTTACCAACTGCGACGGATTGCCTTTGAGCGTTGGCAAGCGAACTGGACCACGGAGGCCAATGAGGCGCTCGGGGGCGAAGGAAAAGCCGAGGTGGTCGAAGCCATCGGCTTTGCCATGATCGAAGCGCTCGCTTCCAACCGAGCCACCCGGCCACTCCTCCCCGAGTTCGTGGATAGTCTGCTCAAAGACAATGCAAAACTGGACGACGTGCTTAAGAGCGTTCTGGGAACCGACCGAGCCAACTTCCTGGCGGGCACCCAGCAATTTGTTGGAATCAACTACGGACGACGACGATGACGGACGATTCCGCGGAAGATCCCTACTTCGTGATGGCGGGGAAAGGTTCGCGCCACCAGATCTTTCCCGGCGTGGAGATCTGCACGACGGCCGGCGAACGGATGATGATCTCGGTCGTGAACTTCGAGCCGGGTTCGGTGGTCCTGGATCATTCCCATCCTCACGAACAGATGGGAATGATGATCTCCGGACGGCTGGAGTTCACGATCGGAGAGTCCACGCGCGTCCTCGGCCCCGGCGACCTCTGGCGCATTCCTGGAGGGGTCGTCCACCGCGTGCGAGCCCTGGAAGGTCCCGCCGTGGCCCTCGACGTGTTTCACCCGATCCGGCAAGACTATCTCTAACCCGATCTTCGCCGGACCGAGGTTAACCCGGCCCCGGTCCTGGGCACTCGCTCGTCAACGTCGATGGAGTGCCTTGTAGGCCTTTCTCGCCACGCCTTGCCAAGAGCTGAGTGAATCCATGGCTCGTGTGATCGTGATCGGGTCAACCAATATCGACATGGCGATCCATCTCTCACGCTTTCCCGAAGCGGGCGAGACCGTGCTCGGTGGCAAGTTTATCCGGGGTTTTGGCGGTAAGGGGGCCAATCAGGCCATCGCTTGTAAAAGCGCCGGCGCAACGGTCTCCTTTCTCACGGCGGTCGGAGATGACGCGGCGGGCGAGGACGTTCGCAACCACATGGCCAGTTTGGGGCTCGACCTCTCTTATGCTCAACGAATCTCGGGAACGCCGACCGGGGTGGCCCTGATTTTCGTGGCTCAGGGAGGGGAAAACCGAATCGGCGTCGCCTCGGGTGCGAACGCCTGCCTGACCCGAGAATGGGTTGAACAACTACCCGCCTCGGTATTTGACGATGGAAACGTACTGCTAACCGGACTCGAGGTTCCCCTTCCAACCGTAATTTGCGCGGTGGAACGCGCTCGTCGAGCCGGGATGACTGTCATCGTCAACCCCGCTCCAGCCGATCCCGCGCTGATTGATCCTCTAATCCTTCGAAACATTGACATTTTAACCCCTAATCAACTTGAGCTAGCGGCCCTCACCGGCAGGTTACCCAGCGCGGAACAAAGAGACCTATCTCGTTCCGCGGCGACCTTGCTCGAAGGGGGAGTCAAGCACGTCCTCGTCACGCTTGGGAGCGGTGGGAGTCGTTTGTATTCGGGCCCTCCGGAGTCGATTCGAGAAGCGTTCGTCCCGCCCTTCAAGGTGGACGCCATCGATACCGTGGGGGCGGGGGATGCGTTCAACGGAGCACTTGCCGCGGCGATCGCGGAGGGGTTTACCCTGGAAGACGCTACTCAATGGGCCAGCGCGGCGGCCGCTCTTTCCGTCACAAGGACCGGCGCCCAGGCCACACACCTGACCCCTGAGACAATCACCCACCTGATCCAATCCACAACGAAACCGAACCGATTCTCTGCAACCGGCCAAGCACAACAGACCTAGAGATTTGCAAGTGATTCCAGGTCGGCTTCGCTCAGGATCGGGATATTCAACCCCTTTGCCTTCTCGAGCTTACTCCCCGCCTCCTCGCCCGCGACAAGGTATGTCGTGGACTTGGATACCGAGCCGGTGACCTTCCCCCCCTGACTTTTGATCAACGCCTCCATCTCGGGGCGCGTTCGCTTGGGAAGGGTTCCGGTGATGACGAAGGTCTTTCCCGAAAACGGTAGATCGGCCCGGCTGGAGACAACGTAGACGACGGGCTCGGGTTGGACACCAACCACCGGAAACTCATCCAGCAGGCGCTGGTTTTCCGGATCTTGAAAATACTCAAACACGCTGGCCGCGACCACCGGTCCGATCTCGGGAACCGACTCTAGATCGGATAACGTCGCGGCGCGGATGGCTTCGAGCGTCGAAAACCGCTGCGCGAGGATCTCGGCGCTTCGCGTGCCAACATGCCGAATGGTCAGCCCGGTCAAGAATCGATCGAGCGGCCTTCGCTTGCTGACCTCCAGCGCCTGGACCAGGTTCGTGGCCGACTTCTTCCCCATTCGCTCGAGGCCGGCGAGCGTTGGCTCGTCCAGTCGATACAGATCGACGAGGCTAGAGACAAGGCCGCGTGCGACGAGTTGATCGATCAACTTAGATCCAAGGCCATCAATGTCCATCGCGTCGCGATGCGCGAACCAGCGAATCCATTCCTTCAGTTGCTCAGGACAGCGCGAAGGGGGATTGACGCAGTGATAATCCACCTCGCCCGGTTCTTTTTCGACCGGCCCGCCGCAGCTTGGGCATGACTTAGGAAACGCGAAGGAAACCTCGGTTCCGTCTCGGGCATCGACCTCGACCCGAACTACCTGGGGGATGATCTCTCCAGCCTTCTGGATCAGGACGGCATCCCCGATTTTGACCCCTTTGCGTTCGATCTCGTCGGCGTTGTGCAGGCTCGCGCGTTTGACGGTGGTACCGGCCAACAACACAGGTTCCAGGTCGGCGACGGGTGTCAACTTACCGGTTTTCCCCACCTGAACCTGGATCCCAATAATCTTGGTGATCACCTGCTCCGCTTCATATTTGAAGGCGATTACCCATCGGGGACTCTTGCTACGCCGTCCCAATCTCGCTCGTTGGGAAAGATCATCCACTTTCACCACCAGGCCGTCCGTCTGGTAGTCCAACGTGTTCCGCTCGCTCGACCATCGCTCAGCGTGCTCGATCACCTGGTCGATGGTCTCATAAATCGCGTTATGAGGGCTGATGGGGATCCCCCATGTGGCCATCAACTTCTGAATCTCGGAGTAGGAACGCGCCTCGACTCCATCGATCAGACCGAGCCCATGCGAGATAAATTGCAGCCTGCGCTGGGCACAAAGCTTGGGATCGAGCAGCTTGAGGGTGCCGGCCGTGGAGTTTCTGGGATTCGCGAACGGACTCTCTCCGCGCTCCTGGCGGATCTCATTCAGTCGGACCAACTCGGAGTTCGTCATGTAGACCTCGCCTCGGACTTCCAGGACCGAGGGGGGCGAATCTCCCAGCTTCAGTGGCACGCTCCGGACCGTCCTCAAGTTCGCCGTGATGTCGTCGCCTCGCTCGCCGTCTCCTCGAGTGGCCCCTTGAACGAGCTGGCCTTCCTGGTAGCTCAGGGAAACCGCGACTCCATCAACCTTCAACTCGACGCAATAATGCACGGGCTCGCCCGGATTCAACCCCTTGCGAACACGTGCATCCCACTCTCGGAGTTCGTCGTGGTTGTACGTGTTGTCGATGGAGAGCATCGGCACGGAATGCGTGACGGTTTCAAAGGCGGAGAGAGGCGCTCCACCGACCCGTTGAGTCGGGCTGTCGGGAGTGAGCAGCTCGGGCCACTCGGCCTCGAGGGCCTCGAGGCGTTTCATCATCAGGTCGAATTCACGATCACTGATAATGGGATTCGCGTCGAGATAGTACCGACGATTGTGGCCTTCGATTTCCTCGCGCAGTCGCGCGGCCTCGCGTTCGGCCTCCAGAGACGCCATGGGTACGGATCCTCCTTGTCACCGTGGCAGTCCGTCAAGAACGCTTCGGCTTCCCCTCGGGGGAGAACCAGTGATCGGTTAGCATCGCGAGCACACCCGTGATCAGCATGCCGCAGAATTCGATGCCAAGTGTAAGCGGCCCGTTTCGGTCGAGCCAGCCTACCAGGGCAAGCGAGAGCTTGCCCGGTTTGGCCATCGCCTGTTGTTCGCCGGAAATGACAAGGGGGCTGACGACATAAGCCAGCGCTGTCACGACGAAGCAGGTGCTCGAGACGAGGAGCAGCAGGTAGAAGGGGTTGGGGAACAGGGGCTTTCGTGGTCGGTCGGTCATTGAGATCGTCCGCTCCGATCTTCCGACACTTGAGAAGGTTCAGGCCCCGCCAACTACCCATTGGCTTCCGTCGATGGTGTAATCCGCCAGTTCCTCGGGTTTGAACCAGAGGGCGATCTCGCGTTCAGCGGATTCTGGGCTATCACTGCCGTGGATCAGATTGTTCTGCTTGCTGATGGAGAAGTCCCCTCGAACGGTGCCGGGGGCCGCGGCGGCTCCGTTGGTGGCGCCCAACATCGTTCGGACGACCGTGATCGCCTCGTTTCCTGTCAGTACACCCACCACGACGGGACCACCCGTGATGAAGTCGATCAGGCCATTGAAAAACGGCTTACCCTGGTGTTCGCCGTAATGCTTCTCGCCGAGAGCCCGGTCCACCTGCAAGAGTTTAAGAGCGGTGACCTGAAGCCCCTTCGCCTCAAACCGCTGGAGAATCTGGCCGACAAGTCTGCGCTGAACACAATCTGGTTTGAAGATGATCAAGGTTCGCTGCATGGGAGAAACGAGCTCGCTCGGTACGAGGTAGTCTTGACGCAGTCCCGATTGGGCTGATGCGTACTTCCGGATTCTCTGATGGATAAGTGGGGTAGTTTATCGGCTACTCGCCGCCGGTTCAACGCCAACGTTCATACGTTCAGCATCGAGAGAGCAAAACGATCGACCAACCTGGATGGATCTCAGACTTTCCCATCCTCGACGACTTCCCAGGGAAGTTCCACGTAGGAGTTGGGATCGAGCCGCCAGACTCTGACCTCGGGTTGGGGAGGAAGCAGCGAGACGATGATACGTGGGATCGCGCCGTAATGGTTTTCAAGCAGGTCCACCTGACTGGGGACCGCGGCCCATTTCGGATGTGAGTGGTAGATCGCGAGGATTTCCGCCCCTCGATCGCGTAGGTCCGTGACGGCCTCGATGAGGTCGCGCGGGTCGGCATCGTACCGGATTTCGCTGGCCGATGCGTTGCGGAGGGGATGGAATGAGGAGACCAGGGGGGGGATGCCGCCCAGAATCCCACAGCACTCCAAAGGCGCGTCGTTCTGACAATGCTCGACCATCGCTTGATGGATTGCCGTGGGAATTCGCAGGATCGGCACAGGCTCACTCATTATAAATGAGAAATTCATTAATCGACAAATTGATTCGTCTTGAGATCGACGAAGCTCACTCTGGGAAGAGCGGGGTCGAGAGATAACGCTCGCCCAGGTCTGGCAGGATGACCACGATCATTTTGCCGGCGTTTTCGGGCCGCTTCGCGAGTTCAATCGCGCCAACGGTCGCGGCGCCACAGGAGATCCCGCAGAGCATTCCTTCTTCGCTCGCCAGTCGCCGAGACATTTCAAAGGCTTGATCATCGCGGACCAGGACCACGTCGTCGATGATGTCGGTATTCATCACATCAGGGATGAACCCCGCGCCGATGCCTTGGATCTTGTGCGGACCGGGCTTGAGCGGTTCGTTCTTCTTGTACTGAGTGATCACTGGCGAGTTGACAGGCTCAACCGCGACCACTTGCACGGAGGGCTTGTACTTCTTGAGCACCTCGCCGCAGCCGGTGATCGTCCCCCCCGTTCCGACCGCGCTGACGAAAATATCGACCTTACCCTCGCTATCGTTCCAGATTTCTTCAGCCGTGGTGCGGCGATGGATTTCGGGGTTTGCCAGGTTTTTGAATTGTTGGGGTGTGAATGCGTTTGGATGCGCATCCACAATTTCCTTGGCTTTCTGAATGGCGCCGGGCATCCCCCCGGCGGCCGGCGTGAGGACGATCTCGGCTCCGAAGGCCTTGAGCAACCTTCGGCGTTCGAGACTCATGCTTTCTGGCATGGTGACCATCAGGCGATAGCCGCGGGCCGCGCAGGCGAAGGCGAGCGCGATGCCCGTATTGCCGCTGGTGGGCTCGACGATCAAGGTTTCCTTGTTCACCTTGCCTTCGGCTTCGGCCGCGTCGAGCATGGCGACGCCGATTCGGTCCTTTACCGACCACAAGGGGTTGAAATTCTCAAGCTTCGCGACAACCTGGGCCTGACACCCTTCCGTAACCCGCCGGAGGCGAATCAAAGGGGTGTGACCGATGGTCTGGGTAATATCATCATAGATCCGCCCTCGCGATCGGCCGTCTGTCGCCATCGATTCCATCTCCAGGTCAGGTTAGATGTGTTGGACGCAACCAATACCAAGCGCAAGCACCGATACCAAGCGCAAGCACCGATCCACCAGGTCGAGCAACGTTCATCTTCAAGAGCGGCCGCTGGAGCGATCGCCCATCACAAACGCCCTAGACTTTCTATCCGTAGCCAGTGGCCTTCGGCATCCTAGTCGAGATCGGAACGATCGACAAGCCAATGTTCTCCCGCGACGGGCCATCAAGGTGCCTACCCATCGTGGGCGATACTTTGGCATTCACCCGGATTCGAGTAAGAAGCTCCAATCGCCCAGAGACTTGGCCCTTCGTCTCGGGCGACGTAGAATGGAGTTGGAAAGTCGGGAGCGAACGCATTCGCCATCCTTGTGTAAAACCACCCTCGGCCACGAGCGATTGGGCACCAAGACCGATGGCCGCCAATCAATCATTCGCAGATTCGCATTCTCCAGGATTGTTAAAAGCAATCGCTTCAGCAATAGTGCGATTTCCATCGCGGCCGAGCCGGCGGAGCCATACCTTACCAGAGCGCATTCAAGGGCCCCTTATCATGTCGCATGAGACCAGCTCGACCAATCCTCCAGCCACTTCGACCACGACACACCCCATGCAGCATGGTCACCGACCCGCCGCTTCCGCACAGACACCTGGCAGCCTCGTTCCTCAGGAGGGTTGGCATTTCCTCCACTTGTTCTACAAGGTCGATCGTGGCGTTCTGGCCGGGCTCTCCGACTCGGCCCGAGAAGCAGGCCGGCAGGCCCTGGTCGCCGCGCTCGACCCCAAGGGGCCGAACGCGCCGGATCAACTTCAATGCTTTGCGATCCCGGGGCACAAGGCCGACTTCGGTGTGATGCTCGCTGGCAAGGATCTTAAGGCGGTTCATGCCATCCAGGTTGCGATTCAGGCTTCCCCGCTTGGTCCCGCGCTAACACCCTCTTACTCGTTTTATTCGCTCACGGAAGTTTCTGAATACGTCCCCGACGCGGAAGAGTATGGGCGTATTTTACGCGAACGTGAGGGAGTGGATCCCGCGAGTAGCGTATACAAGACCAAGGTTGATTCTTACGCCGCGCGGTTAGGGCCGATGAACCAACAGCGGCTCTACCCCGACTTCCCCGACTGGCCCTGCCTTTGCTTCTACCCCATGAGCAAGATGCGTAGCGGCGAGCAAAACTGGTATCTGCTCCCGTTTGAGGAACGCTCGGAGTTGATGAGCCAGCATGGCCGAAGTGGGATGAAATTCGCGGGACGCGTCTCTCAGCTCATCACGGCCTCCACGGGAATCGACGACTGGGAGTGGGGGGTGACGCTCTGGGGCAAGAATCCGAGTTACCTCAAAGAAATCGTCTACACCATGCGATTCGACGAGAGCTCGGCGAAGTACGCGCTCTTTGGAGACTTCTACTTCGGCTACATCGTGCCCGCGGCCGAGTTGGTCGAGACGCTCCGCCTCTGATCTCCCTTCACAAGGTGGGCCAAGGGAAAGCCGACTCACCCCCGGCATTCCTTGGCCCCGTTGTCCACGGTTCCAGGAGAACAAATCGGTGTAGAAACGGCTCACGGGAATTAGGTCCGGTTGGACACCCAAGAGTTCGTTCGGTTTCCCCTATTCGATTCGAAGTCGAATGAGCCATGACGCAGAGGAAGCCCGGCTCTCATCTCGCCCCTCATCTCAAGTAGGGCTTCGATCGATGATTGGTTCCGGTTCTTCAGACCTACAGGGGTTCTCAAGGGCTTCTCTGGGTTCGACGGCACCGAGAAAAGGGCAACTCGACTGGACCTTATTCGTGTGGCCGTCGTAGGACGATTCGGAGGGAGACGATTCGCCCCGCATTACAAGGGAACGAGATGTGCATGGGGTAGTGAACATTTCAGGCTGGATTGGTTGAGGTAGGCAAACCATCCTCCCCAAGGCCTTTCAAAAAGAGGGAATCGAGATGTGGACCTGTACCAAGTGTGGGACAAAGGTTGACCCCTCCTTCGAGGTGTGCTGGTCGTGCGGCACGTCGCAAGACGGAACGGAGGATCCTAGCTTCGTGACCGCCGACACGGCCGAAGCGCTCCACTCTCCACTTGATTTGGAGATGCCTTTAGGTAACCAGCCGATTCCCAACGCCAGCCCTTCCTTGGAGGGAGAGCTTGTCGAAGCCTACTGGGCACTTGACCTCATGCAGGCTAAATTCCTGGCGGACGAGTTGAGCCAGAACGGGATTCCCGCCGTGGCGGATACCCACGACATGCAGGATTCGCTTGGAAGCATGAGCTCGGGACCAAGGGTCTGGGTACGTGCCGCTGACCTCGGCCGTGCCAAGGAATGGCTCGCGGAGCATGAAGCACGCTATAACGCGGAACATGGTGAATCACACCCTAGTTGAGCTCGAGTTTTCCTCCTCACCTGACCACACCCCAAATTATCCCGGCGATCGTGGTGAACTGCGAGTTCGGTTCACCACGTAGCCCCGTCCGTGCAACCCGTCTTGATGACCCGGAATCCAGTGGTTTCAAGAAGAAGGATAACGGTGTGTTTCGGGAAATCATCCTTGCAAGTGGATCGAACTACCGTCGCGAGCTCCTCGCGAGGCTCGGGCTCAGTTTCCAGTGCGTTGTTCCTCCCATCGACGAGGAGGCCCTCAAGAACGGCGACATTGCTCCGGACGGGCTGGCCGCCGAACTTGCAAGACTCAAGGCGGAAAGTGTCTCACCCTTATTTCCCGACGCCTTGATTATCGGGAGCGATCAACTGGTTGAGATTGAAGGCAGGATCCTTGGTAAGCCTGGAACCAGAGCAGGCGCGATTGAGCAGCTCGAGACCCTGGCGGGTCGCACCCATCGGCTCATCACGGCGCTGGCCCTCTGGGCTGATGGTGTCACTTCGCTTCATATCGATACAACACGCTTGAGAATGCGGACGCTTTCAGGGGAAGAGATCGCTCGCTATATCGATGCCGATGATCCCTTGGATTGCGCGGGCAGCTACAAGATCGAGGCGCGGGGCATCGCGCTCTTCGACCGCATCGACTCGGTGGATCATTCCGCGATCCAGGGTTTACCCCTGGTGGAGTTGACCACTCGGCTGCGAGCACTCGGCTACGCGGTTCCTTGAAGATTGCTCAAGGTCGGCAAGTCGAAAGGCGGGGCCAGGAATGCACCCAGTCGTGGGAGACGGCTGGAGAATCCATTCATGGCCCGGTCGGAAGGGGTGGAAAATGGGGAAAGGCAGGCCGAAACAATCAAAAATCGTCGCGTGAGTCTGATTTTGCACGCGGATCGAGAATTCGTTCCACCGACTTGACCAGCTTCTCCATCGCGAACGGCTTTCGGATATAGTCTCGAACTCCGAGCATTTCCGCGTAGGCCCGGTGTCGACTCCCTTCGTTTCCGGTGATCATGATGGTGGGGATCAGGCCCCCCGCACGCCCCTTGAGCTTCTCGAGCACGAGGAACCCGCTCTTCTTGGGCATCATCATATCCAACACGATCAGGTCCGGACTCTCGCGTTCAGCGAGCGTAAGACCAGCGTTTCCATCCCTCGCGACCATGATACGGTAGCCTTTGCTTTCCAACACGGTGCGCATGGATTCGACGATTTCATTATCGTCATCAACAAGAAGGATCACCTTCTGAGCTGCGGGCATTGCATTGGCTCCGACGCATTGAGGCACGCGAGACTCGAACTTCCCAGATATTAGGTTCGTCTGAGAAGTCTCGCAAGCCTCTCGACAAGACAACAGCACGAGCTCTCGAAGAAAAGGGGAAGTGATTCGGTCACCGAGGTACCTCGTGCCAACCTCGACCGACCTCCTTGCATCCACCCTCTTTCGTAAGTCAGTCAAGGTCGTCATACTTAAAGGAGTTGGACCAACGGCCACGAAAATCAAGGTCAAGGTCGAAAGGTCCACCGCACCTCGCACTCGCAAGAACCGCAATTCAACGATTTGATCGGAAAGGATCGTCGACCCATGACACTGTGGAACGATTGGCGATTCTCGCTCGGAGCCTCGCTCCTCGGCCTGTTCCTATTAGGAGGGTGTGGAGGGAGCGACGTACCTGACCCTGAATCGGACGCGAACGCCGCGAACGAGGCGATGCCCGCGGCCCCTGGAGACCCAGCCGCCCCCGCTGTCGCCGAAGCCCCCGCGGATCCTGGGCCGGCCCCCGAAGCGGCCGCGCCGGAAGCTCCCGCTCCAAGCGAACCGGCAACGGCCGAAGCCTCGGCGACGGAGGCCCCCGCCGAGGAAGCAACCCCCGCGACCAGTTCAACCACGAAGAAGGGAGTGATCACCGCTTCTGAGTTGCTCGCGTTGGGTAATAAGGCTCTTCCCGAGGAAGAACCGCTCCCCTCGAGCTCGGTCGTGGTTCAGGTTGAAGGTCCAGAAGGCACCGCCGCTGCCTCCGGTACTCCAGGTGGCAATCCGAACGACATGGCGGCGGCAGCCGCCGCCCCGGGTGCCGAAGCGGCCGCGGGCCCCGACATGGGCGAAGGCATGGGAGGCGGAGGCGGTCCCGAGGCCAAACGTGATTATCGAACTCCGTTCAAGGCGGTCGAGTCCTTCTTGAGCGCCCTGAAAGACAAGAACCCCGAAGAGCTTGCCGAGGCCACGGCGAAACGAGCTCCTCACGAAGCCACCGGGGCCAAGAACCAGGCCCTCTTCGCCTCCATTCTCGACGAAGTCCTGACCGAGGATGATTTGAACGACCTCGCGAACAAGCTCCAGGGGTACACGATCATCGGGAACAACTCGCCGAAGAGTACCGGCCAGTTCACTGTGATTCTGGGTAAGACAGGGGAAAACGGTTCAATGCTTCGGCGAACCGTCAGGACCCGGCATGAGAAAGCGGGCTGGAAGGTCGTCGACATCAGCGGTGTCGGTGAGATCAAACGCATGGGAATACGCCGACCCGGCCGTCGTTAAGACACCGTTCGGTCAAGCCAAATTTCCTCTTTATGTAATTCGGGGGAGATTTGTGACGCTCGATTGTAGATTTTTCAGCTCTCGGCGCAAAAAAAATGCGTTCGAGAGCTTTTTTTCTAAAGTTATGGACTTGAAACGCATCCTGTCCCTCGACTTTTGGAATTCCAAGGGGTTTGGCGCCGAAGCTGCATTACACCTAATCTCGTTTCAACCTTCGCATCTTATCTCCGCTCATATCGAGCCAACCCACACAGTGCCCAAGGAAGGACCCTGTATGGCCTGGTCCCATCTTCAGCCCTGCATGATGCTCGAACTACTGGTCATGATGTTCCAAGTGACCGGCGTGATCTCCCTCTGCATGAGTCGGTTGGTGCCTCCGACCTCGACCCGTTGGGTCGCGAGAGGACGGGTCGGTTTCGTGATCGCCATGATCGGGCTCGGATTCACGGGCGCCCTCTGTGGCCAACATCACTCGGCGTTCGCGCTTTTTGCTGGAGTCACGATGACCCTCCTCCTGATTGGAATGACCGCTGGAAGCGGACAAACCGATCATGTCGTCGCTACACGGAATCGTGTGAGTACCGAGCCGAATCTGGCGAGCTAGTCGCTTTTTCGATTTCCTAACTCTAATCATTCCAACGTGTTATTATTACGGGGCCAAACGGCCCCGATTTTTTTTGCCTTGCGATTTGACACGCCGATTCCGTGGGTCATAGTTTCGCGACGAAAGCGGAGTTCGGCGGATGGAATCGCAAGACCCACTCATGACTTCACATCCACTTCCTTCTGTCTCTCTCATCTCAAATCGCATGAGATGAGGGCCGACGGCTGCGTCTGGGCCACGTTTCTTCTAAGAAGGAAGGGCCAAGGTCGCGGTCCCCTCGGGACCTCCCAAAACGAAAGTCGTGTCGGAAACCTAGCCGACCCGAACGACGTGTCCCGCTCGCCGTTCGTTTTGGTGTCGAGTCGGATACTGGCGGGAGAAGGACAAACCAAATGATGGTTGGACTGAAACGGATTTCCAAGGCTCTTGGCATGATGGCCGGCCTTGCCGTGGCTCTTCAGAGTCAGGCCATGGCCCAGAGCGCCAATCAGACGACAGCCAATGCGGTTGCGGGTGCCCTCCGCACCAGCCCCGCGCTCTCTGGCTATCGAATTGAGATCGAGACAAACAACGGGATGGTAACCCTTAGCGGGCGCGTCGCGACCCCCGCTCAGAAGGCCGAGGCCATTGCCCGGGCTCAGAGCGTGCAAGGCGTCTTCGCTGTGAACGACCAAATTCGGCTGAATACCGACGGGGTCCAGCCCGTGCAGTATCAGCCGACCTCCATGACCCGGGTCGCTCATGGCGGTCACGGGGGAATGGTTGGTGGGGGAGTGGGAGGAGAGGTCATTTATGATGGTGCCGCTTCAGGTGCCATCTCCTCGGCTCCGGCTTACGATGGCGGACCTCTGCCAGAAGGTCCGGCCGGTGGACCCGGTGCTTCCGCCGGTGCCGTGCCGGGGCGGCCCAACTACGCCTGGCCCAGCTATGCTCCGTACCCCAACTACTCGGCCGTGGGCTACCCGACCGTTTACCCCTGGCAGGCCTGGCCGAATATCGGGCCTCCCCACCCCTATCCCGAAGTTCCCCTCGACTGGCGAGCGGTCACCCTTCGATGGGATGACGGCCTGTGGTGGCTCGACTTCAAGAAGCACTACACCCGTCCGTTCTTCACCCCGTACCCGTTCGGCCTCTTTGCCTACTAAGCCAACATTGGGGTGAGAGACGATCACCCTTGAAGGCCGGCGGTTCAACCGCCGGCCTTCTTTTTGCGCGCTTCAAGAACTCGTGGAGTTTCTTAAAAAAAACTGGAGAACCGTGGTGGATAGAGTGTCGGGAATCTCACAAGGGGAATTTGCGGCCGAATAGGGAAAATCCTCACAGCTTCGGCTTCCATCGTTCGATAACTAAGCCACATGGACCGGTCAGTCGCTTCGGTAGGAGATCGAAGCGCTCGGTCACAGCGCCGAATCTGACGAACCCGGCGCCTTGGCAGGTGAGACCGGAGCGTTCACCGGCAAGTTCGCGCAAATTCCATGGAGGGGAGTTCCAATGACCCAATCCGCGCGGCAACGGGGCCCGATTACCCCGCGCTGGGTTCGCGGGATACTTACGGGGGCCTTGTTGGCTATTGTCGCCACCAGCAACATCGGTTGCGGCCTTTCCTACGTGTTCCGGAACATTTCGCCGCTACGTCCCACTGGTTGGTCGTTCGCGTGGCCAATCCTACCATCCCAGCAGCAGCGGCTTGAACGCGACATGGAGCGGGAAGAGAGCGATCGGGTACCGATCCTCGACCCGATCCCGGGTGAGTTCGCTCCTTCTACCTGTCTCGATCCGCCCAGCGAGCAGGAGATCTGGAACAAGGTCACCAAGTTCAAGAACGGATCACCTCCGTTCTACGAGACTCAGCGTAACAACGTCCGATTCCTGATCGAGAAGATCGGCGACAAGGTCGATCCTTGCAAGGTCTATCCCCTTGCCGGTCCTTGCCAGTTGGTTCACTGCCACTACAAGTGCACTGTCTACTTCGACGAGTCGTACTGGTCGGACTACCCGATCCCCTTCAACCACGTTGATCACCGAGTCGAGGTCGTCTATATCGACAAAGACCACCTCCGTCGTTGCGGTGGCCCGCCCGTCGCCACGACTCCTCCTTGATCACTCGGTTCTTCCGGAACCATCCGCTGAGTTTGCTTAGTCAATCGTCCCGGTCAGTCTGCTCTCATCTCAGAGGGCAGACCGTCCGGGACGGTCGTTTTACTTCATCTCTCTCACTTTAAATCCTTCCGCCACGTCCGTTTCGATCGATCCCTCGGGGGCGATCCAAAAATTACTTGGCCTCGCCGAAGAACGGAAACAGCTTTTTCAGGCCTTCCGAGTCGGGCTGGGTACCATACTCGCACACTTCAAACGCTTCAGCGGTCTTCACCTGCTTTCCCTTCTCCGGACCCAGGTCTCGGATCAGAATATCGCGAAATCGATCCGCGATGGCACCATACCGACGTTCCGCCCGCTCGCGCGTCCAGGCCAACCGTGCTTCCTTCCCGGTCGGAACCTGATCGAGGTAGCCGGCCAACCAGGGATTCCACTCGTAGAACTGCGATCCAAGCGCATCGATCGCCCGCACCTTGAGGTCGAACGTCTCATCGATAGGGACCACGACATCGGGTTGGAAGGGGTTTGGCTTCTTGAAATGATCTTCCGTGTAGAGGAAGACAGGGTTCTTTCGAAGCGCGGGGACGTCTGGGCAAAAGCTTGGCACGATCACCATGAAGGCCGCGTCCTGCACCAGGATTCCCGTATAGCGATGGTCAGGATGATAGTCGTTCGGCCGATGCGAAATCACCACATCGGCTTTCCACTCGCGAATCTTGCGGGTGATGGTCCGCCGATTCTCGAGTGTCGGAAGTAACTCCCCATCGTGGATGTCCAGGACCTCGGTGGTGATCCCCAGGATCTTCGCACACTTCTGAACTTCCGCGGCTCGGCGACGCGCGAGGATCGCTCCCGCCATCTCGTGGTGGCCGATGTCGCCGTTGGTGACGCTCACGAACTTGACGTGGTGCCCGAGTTTGGCCCAGCGTGCCGCCACGCCCGCGGCTTCGAGCTCGCAGTCGTCCGGGTGAGCTCCGAATACGATAATCCGCAGCTTGTCGTCACCGGCCTCGGCCGCGATCGACTTCGCCCCCGCGAACCCGAGAAGCTGAACGAGCACAAAGGCTTTGAAGATGGGCTTCCAGTATGACATGGTGTGGTGCTCCAGGTTGAAAACTTCGTTTGGCCAGGATTGGCTCAAAAATCCTGAATTCTAGGCGTCCCGCCAGCGTGCCGCGAGGTTCTACCTGGAATTAAGCTGAGTTTTCCGCCAGGCCCTGGAGCGGTTCCGGGAGCCCGTCACAGAGGTGTTGATTCCACCATTCAATAACTTTGATGGACATTGATCTCATCTTGGGTCTGACAGTTTCTTGCCGATTCAGGAATTGACCACGTAGAATCAACGAGATGAGAACCCGACATGGAAAACGCGTTCTGATTGCCCTCGCCTTGATCCTCTGCTCAAGCTCGAGTCAGGCGGATGAGCCGCGACAAACTCGGAGTTGGAGCGGAATGTATCAGCAGGCTCGAGGGTCTCAAACCATGGGTCGACTGATCGAGGCGCAGTCGTCCTCGTTGCAATTCCTTCCCGACGGAGAGGACAAGCCGGTCGTCGTCCAGGTCGGCGAGACCTTGCGTTTCGAGAAGGAGAGTGCCAGCCAGGCCCTCGGGTATCCCCCCTTTCAAGTCGATCTGGGGCTTGGCCGGCGGCTCTCGGGCCGTTTGATCTCTCTCGATCCGAAGGTCGTCCGGCTGAAGGCGGCCTCGGTAAAAGAACCCCTGCGAATCGAGCAGGGAGGGGTTACCGCGATCGTCCAGCGCCAGGGCGAAATGCGTGTTCTGGCCGAGGATTTTGATACCTCTACCCTGACGGGCTGGGTACGCCAAGGGCCGATCGAGGTCGTGAATGAACCGCGATCCGAAGGAACCGGGAGTCTGCGCATTGGGGCAGGGGGGGCAACACTTGCTCGAAAGCTTGCCGAGCCCATCGCACTCGGCCGGCTCGAACTGGTTTACTCTGAACAAGGGAGCGTGGAACCGGGAGAGCAGAGCTACCTCGAGCTCGTCTTTAACTCAAAAGAAGGTCCCCGTTCCATTCGAGCGATTCTTGGTTGGAGCGAAGAAAGTCTCTCGGTTGAATCTCCCGCCGGACCTGCCTTGGCCATTCAACGACTCGTTCGAAAGCCGGGCTGGCATCGACTCAGCGTCCGATTCGATCAAGATCGTACCGAGTTCGCCGTGGATGGCGATCAACTCGCCCACGGACGAGGTCCGGGCGGACCCCTTGTGGAGATCCGTCTAGGGACACGGACGCTCGAGGGGGCCAAGTCGACCGCACACCCATCTCTTAATGTGGACGACCTCAGCTTGACTCGATTCGCCGCGCTCGAGTCAGGACTGGAAGTTGATCCCCAGCAGGATGAAGTGCGACTGGCAGGAGGCGACCAAGTTTTCGGCTCGTTACAAACAGCCGATGAAAACCGGATTGTTTTCGTCGTCGACCAACGGGAGATTCCCTTCGCCTGGACGGAAGTGACCGGCCTTCAGCTCAAACGAAGCGGTGGCCAATCCAAAATGATTGGGGGAACGTGGGTCCGCCTGGACTGGGCTTCCTCTCCTGATGAAGATTCGGAAGGCCTCGATCGAGTTGATGGTGCCCTGGTCGCAGTCGAACCTGGGGGCATCACTCTCAACGTCCCCTTCGTTGGTACGTTCACCGTCCGCCGAGAAGACGTCAGACGCATCAAGGTGCTGGGACAGGGTCAGCGCGTGGTGGTCGACGCGAAGTCACATCACCTCGGAAACGACATCGTCAGCAGCCCAGTCCCCCTCGACCCTCCTCAGCCAGAAGGTCGACTGCTTGAGCGAACGGTTGAACTCTCGGAAGCCACTTCCGGCCCGGCCCTGCTTCAGCTCGATGTTTTGCTTGTCGAGGGAGAGGCGAGTGGACTTCCGTTCTTTGATAGTTATCTTAAGAAGGGCGAGATCCAAACGCGGGTCGCGATCAACGGCCAAAGCTTCGACCATCTGAACCGGCACATCTCGTCCAAAAATGAAACGCCGGAGCGTATCGCGCTTTCCATTCCCGCTGGGTTGTTGCACGCCGGCACGAACTCGATTCGGATCGAGCAGTTCGGCACGAAAACCGACCCAAACTTTCTCGACGACCTCGGAATCCTCGAAATGGCGATCGAGATTCCTCAGCAAACGTCCCGATCCCCTGGCCCTTGAAACGCGGTGAGACTTGACTTGAAGACCTTGACCCGTAGCCTCGTTCGCCATGCCCACGCGATCGCCCGGGAGGTAGGGGCGAGGGTGATTCTGCTTTATGCCGACGTGATCGACACGGATCAACATCTCGCCGACCTGATCCAGGACGTTGATTTTCGCGTCATCTTGATCTCCAGGAGGCCCGGATTTCAAGCACCGGCCGGCTGGGAAGACCTTTGCGCCATCGTCCGAGTTCCCGACATCACCATGACTCGGGTCGGGCAAATCAAAGTTGCCACGCTCGTGGCCGCGGCCGAAAATCTGATTCACTCGGGAGATCGCATCGTCTGTCTGACAGGCATTGATGGGTCTGGCACCATCGACATGATCAGCGTGCTCGACCTGGGGGTCGAGGTTGAGATGTTTGGTGACGCCGCCGCCGACCCACTTCCACTCGACGTGCGCCCCGCCGTTTTCGAACGGCTCTTGACCCTTTCCACCGAGCTGAGCCTGGAAGGGCGAGAAGGAAGACCGGTCGGCACCTTGTTTATCGTCGGCGATAGCGAAAAGGTCCTGAGCCAGAGCCGGCAGCTCGTGATCAACCCGTTCCACGGGTATCCGGAGGCGGAGCGCAACATCCTCGATCCGCAACTTGAGGAGACGATCAAGGAGTTTTCGGCGATCGATGGGGCCTTCATCGTCCGAGGGGACGGCGTGGTCCTCAGCGCGGGGCGATACCTCGCGCCTCAGGCGAAGCTCGATGAGCCCTTGCCTCAGGGGCTCGGCACCAGGCACGAGGCCGCCGCCGCGATCACCGCCACCTCCGACGCGATCGCCCTCTGCATTTCTCAATCCACCGGAACCATCTCCATCTTCCGGCGCGGACGGATTCTCACGGATATCGTCAAACCTTATGGTCATACGTCGGATGGACTATAAGCGTTGTCACTCGTCTCCGAACGTGTTAACACCAAGGTCAGAAAACAAAGGGCGTGAGAGCGGCACGAACCCTCGAGTGAGGGCCCAACCGGCCTACGGATTCCCTCGTTTGTTGATCTGATCAAAATAGCCTCGGATGTGCCGTTCGACGCTCCTGGGAACTTTCTGGTTCGAGAGTGCCTCGGCCGACAGCCCTTCGCTCGTCGCCATCTCCCCCTGGACTTCAAGTACGCTCTGCCCCTTGACAACCTTCCCGATGGGGCCGAGACCTTTCAGAATCGCTTTCCCTTTCCCGACTTGCTGATCAACTTTCGTCGAATAGGTGCTCGTCGCGTCGGGGGCCTCCGGTCGGTCTCCCTCACCACGGCCCCGTCCCCCTTGACCTTGCCCGCGCTGATTCGAGAAGTTATTGCCCATCATGTTGGCCATACTTTCCCCGAACTGATTTCCTTCCCCTCCCATCATTCCATTCTTAGCTTCCTGGAGGTCGGCCAACGCCCCTTCCAACGATTCGAGCTCTTGCATCTGGCTTGCCATCTGGGCAAGCTGCTCCTGGGTCATCCCCAGCGCCTTGGCGGCTTGCTGAGCGTTCCCCTGCTCAAGCTGCTCGCTCGCGGCCTGAAGTTGCGAAGCCATTTTCGCGAGTTGCTTCATCCCCTGGGCCTGATCCGCCAGCTTTTCCATCTCGCGCTGATATTGCTGATCGGAAAGTCCGCCGTTCTTCCGGGCCTCCTCCAGTTGCTTCTTGCGATCCTCGAGGTTGGCCATCTTCTGAAGCTGGTTGGCGACGTTCTTGAGTTGATCCTCGAGCGTCTTTTTCTCAGCTTGGCTCATCTTGCCCGAAGCGAGTTTCTCCTGGAGCTTTTTGAGATCCTGGATCGCGTTCTGGAAGTCCCCCTTGGCCAGGTCTCTGGCGAAGTCATCCGCCGGGCCGAGACTCGCCATTTGCTTGAGCTGCTGGAGCTGCCGATTCATCTGGTCAGACGACCCGAGCTTCTTCTGTCGCTCTTTCACGGCGTCGGTCAGCTTGTTAAGTTCAACAAGTGCCTTGTCTTTCCGAGTGGGAGGGGCCTTGGAGAGGTCGTCGGCCGCTTTCTGGATTTCGGCGAGCAATTTCTCCGCCTCGGCGAATTGCCCCTTCACCATCTCCTTCCGCTGGCTCGCGATCTTCTTGCTGAGCGCCTTGCTCTGCTTCACCAGGCGTTCTCGCTCAGCCGGATCGGCGGGTTTGGCCTCGGCTCGGTTGGGCAAGATTGGCTTGACGAAGAGCAAGGCGAACGCCAAGGCGGCCGGGATGAGCGGAACCCACGCCAGTCGTGGGCACCGAGGGACGAACTTCGAGTGAACCTCAATCTTCCCCACCTGCCGAATTGCGTCGGCGATGAGCGCCTGCCCCGCTGGAGACGAGCGTACGGTCTCGTCCAGGGTCAAGGCGGTGCTGAGGCGTTCGTTGAGGTGGAATGCTCGATCGATTGCCACGGCCGCATCCACGCGAGTTGGACTTCTCCAGGCGGAAAGCAGGATCGAGAGGACGAGCCCCACTCCCCCCGCGAGCGCAAACCCCACCCAGTCGCGAACGCGCCAGGTACTGGGAACCACCCCAAAACGTTCCAATCCCAGGTAGAGAGCGACCAGAAGAAATCCAGCACCCCAGGTCCAGACCAATGAGCCGAGCATGTGTTGGAACCACAGCCTGCGCTGAACTTGGCGAATCGGTTTCTCGAGCTCGTTCATGGGTCGTTCCCCTACGGTTGGGTGCGAGGGAGAGCAACTCGGCTCTGACGAACGTCATTGCCTATTGAGTGTAGTCAGCGAGGGAACTCAAACGCAAGAGAACCTGAGCCTCCTCGCGTTCTTCAATGCACTGGAAGCTTTCGCGGCTGCGCACCGAAGATTTCCAGGCCTATCAAATCGAACGTGACTACCGAGCACGGTCCCTGTCCGATCAAGTCTTGCCTTCGCTGGGTGAATGGGTGACAGGAGCCTGCTGGAAACGAGCGAGATGATGCGATACGGCCTCACGCCACTGTCGATCGTAGCGGTCGATTGTGAACGACCTGGCGACCGTGCCTTCAGGGTAGAGAATCTGAACCGTCCATTCCCGAGTGACGCGAGTTGAAACCTCAACGCGAACTGACGACCAGGGGACGCAGACCGTGCGCATCATCGGAAGCGCAAACCGTACGGATCTGGCCTCGAGAACCAAACCATCGTCCGTGACGAGGGAATAGATCGTAGGCTTCCAACGCCCCTGGTTTAGCGGAAACCAGGGTTGTGAACGATCGAAGTGCTGATCCTCGCGAGCGACCCGGTATGCTCTGGGGAGTTCAAAGGAAGCATCGCAAAGCTCTCTGGAAATCCAGGAATCGACACGCGCAACACTATATGACATCATGTTTTCAAATATGCCCCAGAGACAACAAATGCCGATCACGATGACGATGAGTTTCATTGTCAGCGATGGAGAATTCGGCATAGCTGGAGCTCTTCACCTGAGTGGCCAGGCGAAATGAGAGGGCGCTTGAAGAGAGCCCTCTCGCCATTCTTCCGAGCGTGCGATCAGGCCGAGGGGCTGGCTTCGCCATAGGCCGCCGAGGCCGCCGCCAGGGCAGCGCCTGGCTCGAAGACACAGCCGAGATCCCTCAGGCAGGTCTCGAGGGCGCCAAGCAACAGAGTCACGCTCGACCTACGAGAATTATAGCCCATCAGACCAATGCGCCAGGCCTTCCCCTTGAGCGAACCCAACCCACCACCGACCTCGATGCCCCACTCCTTCAAGAGCCGGCCCCGCACGGCCAGGTCATCCACTCCTTCGGGAATCGAGGCGCAGGTCAACTGGGGCAACGCGTACCCCTCGGCGGTCGCGACACCAACTCCCATCGCGGCCAACCCCGCGCGCAACGCCCGAGCGTGCAGCGCATGACGCTCAAACCGCGCTTCCAGCCCCTCCTCCACAACCAGGGCCAGCGCCTCTCGAAGCGCGAAGTTCATCCCGATCGGCGCGGTGTGATGATAGGCCCGATTACTTCCCCAGTAATTCTGGATCATCGACATATCCAGATACCAACTTTGTACCTTCGTCTTCCGGTTCGCGATTCGTTCCGCGGCGGCCGGGCTGAACGAGACGGGAGCAAGGCCTGGCGGACAGCTCAGGCACTTTTGGGTGCCGGAGTAGACGGCGTCGATGCCCCACTCGTCCACCTTCACCGGAACACCCCCCAGCGAAGTCACCGTGTCAACAGCCAGCAGAGCCCCCGCTTCGTGGACGATCCGAGAGATTTCTTCCAGGGGCTGCCAGGCCCCCGTGGAGGTCTCCGCATGAACAATGCCAACCACCTTGGGCGAGGTGCGCTTGATCGCATCGCGCACCTCTTCGGGGTCGAAGACCTGCCCATAAGGGCGCTCGATCACGGTCACCTTGGCGCCAGCCCGCTCGGCTACGTCGGCCATGCGGCCACCGAAGACCCCGTTGACGCATACGAGCATGGCGTCACCAGGCTCGATCAGGTTGACAACCACGGCTTCCATCCCCGCCGAGCCGGTCCCCGAGACCGCCAGAGTCAGCCGGTTCTCCGTTTGGAAGACATACCTAAGGAGTTTCTGTGTCTCGTCCATCAACGCCACGAATTCGGGATCGAGATGCCCGAGCATCGGAAGCCCCAGCGCGGCGAGCACCCGAGGATGGACATCGCTTGGCCCAGGTCCAAGCAAGAGACGCGAGGTGGGAGCGAGCGGAGCGGGAATACCAGGGCGTGCGAGTCCGGACACGGAGCTACTCCTCTAATCTAAAAGGCCGTCAGGTCTTGAAGTGATTGGGTGATCAGACCCACTAGACAAAATCCCCAACATGCTTTGAACTTTAATGTGGACCGGGCCGTCGGAAGCGATGCGCCCCTCAGAGGTTGTTCCACCCGCTACGAAGGCGGTTGGGGCGAATCGACCATGCTTTCAACAGTCCAAAAGGCTTGCCAGGTCATGCCAAGGTCTGGGGGCCGGGGTTTTGAAATCCCTTGACCAACTCGCTAATCGCCTTGAACTCAGGCCGATCCGACCGTTCGGTCCACTCGAACAGGACCGCCTCGGTAGTGGTAACCACCACCCCTGCCGCTTGAAGCCGGCGCAAGGCGAATTCCCAGTCCATGGTCGCTCGCGAGGCGACGGCGTCGGCTGGGACCTGTACAGTAAAACCGAGGTTGAGGAGCTCCAGCGCAGTCTGGGCAATACAGACATGCGCTTCAATTCCCGCCAGCGTGACGTGCTTCACGTGGTGGCCGTAAAGCTGTTCGAGGATGCGCGGGATCGCGCAGCACTGGAACTCCGTTTTTGACGGCCGCTCCGGGATTAAACTCGCGAGCTCGTCCAGCGTCGGACCCAGCCCGCTGGGGTATTGCTCAGTCGCCCAGACGGGAACATCCAGGATGTCGGCCGCCTTGACCAGTCGGAGCGCGTTGGCCAGCACCAGGTCGCGATACTTGATGCGGGCCATGAGCTTCTCCTGCACATCGACGATGAGCAGCGCGCCATCTTGAGCGGTAAGTCGTTCCGTCAGTCGCATTTCAGGAGAACTCCCCACCATCAACCTCGCCAGTTTTCCGCCGACAACTGGGTGCGATGCTATGGCTCCAACCAACCGATTGTCAAGCGACTCGACCCAATCAGGAACTTTCCTCCGAGTCAACTTGGGTCGCATTAAATCTGATAGTTGAGCATTCAATACACGCTTAATTTAGCAAGCCAAGTTGAAGGGTTTGCTCAGGCGATTGGGCGGTGTAATCTTTTCGAGGGTCGGATCCGTGAGCAGCACCCAACAAGAATGAGCCTTCATGCGTACAGAAGGAAGGCCAGGAATACTGGGTCCGGAAAAAGGAGTCTGAAACCCTTCACGAGTCCCCTCAACCGACGTTGTTCGATTGAGATTTCATGGAGTCATCGAGACGCCCGGCTTGCTCATAACATGGGAGAAGCTGTAGGATGAAGAACGTTATGCCGGTACGTGACAGTTCCTTGGCAAGGAGCTTGAGCTGCCGAGCTTCGTCTGGAGCAAAGCGAGTGGCGGGCAAGCCTCGGGTCCTTGTCATCGAGCGTGACCGCCAATCTGGGTCAACGGCACGCGAGCAACTCTCTCATTATTATGACCTGGTCACGGCAAAGTCGTTGGCCCGCGCCCTTGTTCTGCTCCGCGAACAGGAGTTTGACGGGGTCTTCGTAGACTCGACGCAACTATCCGCCGTGCGCTGGGGTGGGGTGCTGATTCAGTCGGAAGAGATTCTCAAGGCCATCGCTGAAGGCGTGGCCATTGTCGATCCCGACCTTCAAATCATCTGGGCGAATCCCGAGTTCAACTCGCTCGTGGTCGAAGCAATCGAGCCACTGGGCAGTAAGTTTTACCGTGCGCTGGGCAATCCCGAGGTGATCGGCCCTGATCCTTGCCCGTTCACCTCGGCCGTGGCTTCTCGCGCCCCTTCGAGCACAAACCTCCGCATTGGGGCGAACCGTTACCTCAGAATCACCGTGACACCCGTCTTCGACTCGTCGGAGAACCTGACTCAGCTCATCGCGCTCACGCGCGATATCACCGACGAGACTCAGCAGCAGCTCAAGGTTAACGCCATTCACAAGGCGGGGGACGAGCTTGCCGACCTCACGCCCGAGGAGCTCGCGGAGCTGGGCGTCGAGGAACGCTCGGACCTCTTGAAGTACAATATCACCCGGCACATGAAGGATTTGCTGGGTCTCGACTTCATCGAGATTCGATTACTCGACCGATCCACTCGTAAGTTGGTCCCGCTTCTCACCGAGGGGATGACCCCGGTCGCCGCCAAGCGCGAGCTGTTCGCGCGCAAGGAAAACAACGGCGTGACGGGTTTTGTGGCCGCGACAGGTCAAAGCTATCTTTGTCCCGACACCACGCACGACCCCTTGTATCTCGAAGGAGCGGCGGGGGCCCGAAGCTCGTTAACCATCCCCTTGACCTATCATGGAACGGTCATCGGCACCTTGAATGTCGAGAGTGCCCGGGCGAACGCGTTCGACGAGCGAGATCGTCAGTTCCTTGAAATCTACGCGAGGAACGTCGCCTCGGCCCTGAATACACTCGACCTACTCCAGGCCCAGCAATTTACCGCCACCGCGGCCTCCATTGAGGCCATCAGTCGAGAACTGGCCCTACCTCTCGACGATATACTGAGCGACGCCACCACGGTTCTCGATCGGTACGCCGGGCACGACGACGATATCATCGCGCGACTCCGTCACTTGCTCTTCCGAGCCCGTGAGATCCGGAGCTTGATCCACAAGGTTGGTTCGACCATCGTCCCCGAGCCCAAGCGCGCGACCCCTCGACCCGCCCCTCGGCTGAGTAGCGCTCGGCTTCTCGTCGTTGATTCGGACGAAACCATTCGAAAGTCAGCGCATAACCTGCTTGGCTGTCAAGGGGCCACGGTTGAGACCGCGCGTGATGCTCACGAAGCGATCGCCCTTGCCCGGCAGACCCCGTATTCCGCCGCGCTTGTGGATATTCGCCTGCCAGACCTGGATGGTTACGAGACGTTCCGACGCCTCAAGGACGTTCAGCCGGGACTCCCGATCATCCTCATGACGGGGTTCGGCTGGGACCCCGCGCACTCGATTGTCAAGGCCCGCCAGGAAGGGCTACAAACGGTGCTCTACAAGCCGTTCCGAGCCGATCGGCTCATGGAAGCGGTTGAACAGGCCTTGCGGCCGACGAGCCCCCTGACTCCCGACTCCGCGACAACACCCGCGCCCACCGATTCCCTCCCCAACTCGAAGGATGGTGACTTATCCAGGTCGCCGCAACCCACTCCACCTCCTCCGGCCCAGGACCACGCCCCTGCGTCTCGGGACGGTTCTCCACAGTCCGAGTCGAGTGTTCATGATTCCTGATTTGCTCATCCTCGCACTTGTGGCGGCGGGACATCTTGGAATCCTGGTCTACGTGACCAACGTCTTGCACGGCGTCGGCTGGCGGCCTCGCTGGGAGTCGCCCCTCAAGCGAGGCATCTTGCTCGCCTACCTGGTCTTGACCGGCTGGATGGCCTGGGAATCGTATCAAGGGGGCTGGAACGCCTGGTCTTGGCCCATGCGCTGGTACGCGGTAGGGTGCCTCGTCATCGGAACCCTGGGGATCCCGCTTTCCACCTGGCTCCTTCACATGCAGCGCTCCCCTTTGGGTGTGACCGGGGACGACGTGGAGATCAACGTCGAGCGGCAACTCGGCCGGTCTGCGCTGATTGGAGATGGAAAACACGCCTGGTGCCTTCGAATCAGGCCGAATTCATCGCTCCGCTTGCTCAAACGAGAGTGGCAAGTGGAGATTGAGACTCTCCCGATCGAGTGGGACGGCCTGACGATCGTCCAGGTGAGCGACCTTCACTTCGCCCCCTGCTACCGACAGGCGTACTTCCAGCACGTTTTAGAAGAGGCCGGGCGCTGGCAGGCTGATCTGGTCGTCTTTACCGGCGACCTCGTCGATAGCGATGACGCCATTAGTTGGATTGTGCCTCTTCTCAGTCCGCTCAAGGGGCGGTTGGGTTCGTACGCGATTCTGGGTAACCACGACTACTTCCATCATCCCGAACGCGTACGAGGCGAGCTCCAGAACGCGGGGTTCGACGAGATCGACGGACGCTGGACCGACTTGAAGATCGGCCGGAGCCGCATGGCCATCGGCGGAACGTCCGCCCCCTGGGGACCTTCCCTCGAAGGTCAGCGGATGCCTGAGGCTGACTTTCGGCTCTTACTTAGCCACACACCCGACTATTTCCCTCGCGCGGCTCGCTCGCGGATTGATCTCATGCTTTCGGGGCATAATCACGGCGGCCAGATCCGGCTTCCCGCCATCGGCCCCGTCTTCATGCCAAGCGTGTACTCAAGACGTTATCATCGCGGATACTACCGCGCCGGCTCCACGCTCCTTCACGTCAGCCAGGGAGTCGCGGGCAAGCACCCGATCCGGATCGGGTGTCTCCCGGAGATTTCACTCCTGACCTTACGCGCTGTGGGGGAGCGAGTCCGATCCCAAGGCATGTTGCAAAGAGTCGGAGCATCCGATCGCCTCGCCTCGAATGCGCCACGGGATTGATTAAGCTTCCCACGGCTAAAGCACGTGGGATTTCCGGTTAAGCGATAACGCTCACCAGTTCTGTGGCACGCTTAGGAAGTGCCAGAGCCCTGATATTCAGGGCGGCGTTTCGGTAGG